>Ga0153954_1000877_pt1 | contig 19575 bp, 13 predicted proteins | sample TSFL038MetaG_FD_102277 | JGI IMG/M metagenome (GOLD analysis project Ga0153954, IMG submission 102277) | Attine ant fungus gardens microbial communities from Florida, USA - TSFL038 MetaG | ecosystem: Host-associated > Fungi > Mycelium > Unclassified | place: USA: Florida, Wekiwa Springs State... | reverse complement strand
GTCGCGCACGGTCGCTCTGCGAGTCATCCCATGGGACCCAGCGGCTCGCAGGTCTTCAAACAAGGGAAGCGAAGCGGTTGGACCCACGATACTTTGAGCAATGCTCAGAAGCGCAAGGCCACGCTGATGATCTATGTAAAATGCCGCAATCGTCGAGGCGAGCGTAGTAAGAAGGGCCGGTAAGCTCTCGTCTACGCCTGCTGGGGAATTGGCCGCAAAGACTACGACTGAGTCCGAGGGACTTATCGACGTGGTGGTCCGCAAGACGAACTGGGACGGCTCCGGCTGAGGACGATGTTGTTGTGGCTTCAGGATGTGGCGTTCGAGTTGTACGGACTCGAGAAGGCCGTGCTGTCCGAAAGGCAGCCACCATCGCTAATTACAACGTGAAACTCGGATGTGATTAGTTCCGAACTACCGAGTCCGAATGCCTATGTCTGCCCCTCGGAAAGCGTGTCAACGGGCCCCGTCTTCTCCAGTGCCTGGACCAACTACGCGGCGAACATCGGCGGGCCACCCCCGATCTCCGGTTGGAGTGGAGTACTGGTTCCCATGGCAGCCGGGGCCAATGGATCGATGGCAGACAGCGTTGTCGGGTCGCTTTACAACAGCAACTGTAACACGATCGGATTACAGTCCCTGACGGATGGGACATCGAACACGGCGGCTTTCAGCGAGAAACTCGTCGGGATCAGCTCACCGACAGCACAGCTCCCCGGCGGGTCCAACGGGAAGCGCTACCACTACCCGATCACAGCCACCGAAACGATCGACACCGGAGGAGTGGCGGGGGCCAACGTGTTCCTTGCAGCGTGCAAGAACATGCCGACGACGACCCAGACAGACCCGACGTACAACGGTTATACCGCCTCGGTCTGGAGCGGCAGCCATGGGTGTACGCTTCGCTTCAACTCTTATAACCATTTCATGCCCCCCAACTCGGCTTCATGCTACTCCTCATCGGGGGGTAACCCGGTCGGAGACGCCATGGACGCCCTAACCTCCATGAGCAATCATTCCGGCGGCGTTAACGTGGGATGCTGCGACGGCTCGGTCCGATTCGTCAAGGATTCCGTCTCGTCGAACGCATGGTGGGCCCTGGGGACACGGAGCGGCGGCGAGGTCATCAGCAGCGACGCCCTTTAATCCATGAAGTGAGAGGATGGGCCGTGCCGGGACGATCCGAACCCGGCCGGTCTCATCTTCCGTTGCGTCATCGAGGCAGAAGGACCGAAACATGAACATGCGATTTAGCATCACGCCTATCCTGATCCTTGGGCTCCTGAGCGGATGCGGCGATCAGTCAGGCGGAGCGTCGGGGGAAGTCAAGGACGAGAAGAGCCCGGATTACGGCCTTTCGGTCTCGGAGAAGCTGAAACGCGACCTGGCGGCTGACCCCGCGACGGCCAAGGCGAACGCCTCGGGCACCAAGTCCAAGCGCAGGTAACGGTCGTGGGCGGATCCGTCACGCGCGTGGCGCGGCCGCCCTCAAATCTGATCCGCCCGCCGCTGTTGACTTGCTGGCCGATGCTCACTCCTGCGGCCCGCCCGTCACGCGGCGAGCCGGGCGGCATCCAAAGAGACTTATTTCAAGTATCTACCAGTCCCACCAGAACATCGAACGTCCCGCATTTCACCCCGCAAAAAATGTCGCCAGAAATCGGGAAAGTCGGCCTCGGTTCGGCGAATCGTGGTCAGGCGAGGAAAGACGATGGCCTCGCTCCGAACTCCGAGATAATCCGTGATCCCCGCTAGCGTCTTACGATTTCACGTCTTGTCTTTCCTCTCCCGTTCAGCCATGTTCCCACACATGGATTCGAGTCGTCCTTCGTTCGAGTGACATTCTGGGGCGTGGACAGCCAACAGGCCGAGCCGCTCACAAATGACCGGGGTTCACCCTCGCGGAACGCTCTGGATCGTGGTTATACTTAGGTTTAACCTGCCTGAAGCAAGTTTCTTTCGAATTAACGCTGCGCTGTGGGACTCCACCGGGACAAATTTCCTCTGTCGTTGGCGGATGACAGGTGATGAATATTTCACCAGCCCATTCCTCGCGAATCGCTCGCACCGGGCGCGCGTTGCGCATCGCCCGACTTGTCGTTGTGAGCCTGCTGCCGGTTTCGAGCGGCCTCTCCGCGAAAGCGGCCGACCCACCGGCTCGTGCCATCGACTTCAACCGAGAGATCAGGCCGATCCTCTCGAACGCGTGCTACCAATGCCACGGTCCCGACGCCAATAAGCGTAAGGGGGTGAGCAAACCGTTCCGACTCGATACCGAAGCGGGGGTGTTCGCCGACCTGGGCGGCTATGCGGCCGTCGTCAAAGGGAATCCCGACGAGAGCGAGCTCATCGCCCGCGTGACCAGCGACGACTCCAGCGAAATCATGCCGCCCGCGGTGTCGGGCAAGAAGCTGACCGCGAAAGAGGTCGAGCTGCTCAAGGAATGGGTACGCCAGGGGGCTCCCTATGCCAAGCACTGGTCCTATGTCAAGCCGGTCCGACTGCCGCTTCCTTCGGTGCATCGGGAAGGCTGGACCAGGAACGCGATCGACCACTTCATCCTGGCTCGGCTCGAACGGGAGCAGCTCGAGCCCTCGCCCGAGGCCGACCGCTCGACCTTGATCCGCCGCCTTTCGCTCGACCTCACCGGGCTGCCGCCGAAACTCGAGGATGTCGACGCATTCCTCAACGACTCCAGCCCCGAAGCCTATGAGAAAGTCGTCGACCGACTCCTCGACTCCCCCGCGTACGGCGAACACTGGGCGCGGATGTGGCTCGACCTGGCCCGCTACGCGGATTCTGCCGGCTACGCTGATGACCCACCCCGAACCATCTGGGCCTATCGCGACTATGTGATCCGCTCCTTGAATCAGAATAAGCCCTTTGACCAGTTTTCCATCGAACAGATCGCCGGCGACCTCCTCCCCAACCCGAGTGAGGAGCAACTCATCGCCACGGCCTTCCATCGCAACACGCTCACGAACAACGAAGGGGGCACCAACGACGAAGAGTTTCGTAACGTGGCTGTGGTGGACCGTGTGAACACGACCATGTCGGTCTGGATGGGTACGACGATGGCGTGTGCCCAGTGTCACGACCACAAGTACGACCCACTCTCCCAGGCCGAGTATTTCCGGCTCTTCGCGTTCTTCAACAACAGCGAGGACGCCGACCGCGGCGACGAGAGTCCCTTGCTCTCGCTTTTCACCAGCGAGCAGAAACAACAGCGCGAGGCTTGGACCCGGGAAATCTCCCTCCTGGAAAAGGATCTCGAGACCTCGACCCCCGAACGGGTCGCCGGCCAACAGCGCTGGGAGGACGAGTTTCAGAAAGAAGTCGCCTGGCAACCGCTGAAGCCGTCGAAATTCCACGCCAAGAGCGGCTCCCAGCTCAAACTCCTTGATGACGGCTCGCTGCTCGTGGCGGCGGGGGCCAAGACGGACGTCACGACTCTGGAGCAACCGCTCGCCCCGGGCCGCTTCACGGCCCTTCGCCTCGAAGCCTTGCCCGACGACTCGCTGCCCGGGCGCGGCCCCGGACTCGCCGGTGGTAACTTCGTCGTCTCGCGCGTCAGCGCGACCATCCAGCCTCCCGCCAGCCGACGCCCGGCCGGGCGCTACATTCGGGTCGAGCTTCCTGGCAAACAGAAGATACTCTCGCTGGCCGAGGTCCAAGTCTTACAGGGATCTGATAACCTCGCGCCTCGCGGCGAAGCCCGACAGAGCAGTACCGCCTACGAGGGTGCCCCCCAACGGGCAATCGACGGCAACACCGATGGCCACTACTTCGGAGCCAACTCGACCACCCACACCGAGATCTCGGACAACCCTTGGTGGGAAGTCGACCTCAAAGCCGTTCAGCCGATCGACAGCATCGTCGTTTGGAATCGCACGGATGGCGGTGTCGGCGACCGGCTCCGCGACTTCCGCGTTTCCCTGCTGGACGAAAAGCGGAACCCGGTTTGGACCCGCAACGTCACCGAAGCCCCGCACCCGAGTGTTGCGCACGCTCCGAGTGGAGCTCGCCCGGTTCCATTCGTATCGGCGCTCGCCGATTACTCGCAGCCCGGCTTCGATGCCTCGAGCGTGATCGATAATAAAGGCTCGGCCAAAAAGGGGTGGGCCGTCGCCGGACAGACAGGTCAGCCGCACGCGCTGACACTCTTGACGGCCAGTCCGATCGACGTCCCCGAGGGTTCGACGTTGACGGTCACCATCGAGCAACGATCGCGATTTGAGAACCATACGCTGGGGCGATTCCGGCTCTCGAGCACCGGCGACGAACGTGTGGCGGCCTATGCGGGAATCCCGGCCGATCTCCTGACCGTCTTGAAAACCCCCGCCGATGCTCGCAATGAAACCCAGCGCACCGCTCTGACGCGATATTACCTCCGATCCGTCTCTCCTGAGCTGAAAGGACCGCGCGAGCGGCTCGAAAACACGCGCAAGCAGCTTGCCGAGATGAAGCCCGCGACCAGCGTGCCCATCTTCCGCGAACTCACGGCGAAAGCGCGGCGCGTGACACGGATCCAGCACCGCGGAAACTTTCTCGACCAAGGAGCGGAGGTCACTCCGGGGACTCCCGCAACGTTTCCAGCGTTGCCGAGTGAGGTCCCGGCCGACCGGCTCGCTCTGGCGCGCTGGCTCGTGGACGAGAACAACCCGCTCACCTCTCGCGTGATCGCCAACCGTTATTGGGAGTCGATCTTCGGCGCGGGGCTGGTCCCAACCTCCGAGGAATTCGGCTCCCAGGGGGAACTACCCACGCATCCCGAGCTCCTGGACTGGCTCGCCACTGAATTGGTCCGGGAGCACTGGAACCTCAAGCGTTTCCTGAGACTCCTGGTCACCTCGGCGACCTATCGACAGAGCTCGAAGGTCACTCCGGAACGACTTCAACGTGACCCGGACAACACGCTGCTCGCGCGCGGTCCTCGTTTCCGCCTGCCGGCCGAGACGATTCGCGACCAGGCCCTCTTCATTGCCGGACTCCTCAGTCCCAAGACGTTCGGCCCGCCGGTCAAACCGCCGCAACCTTCTTCGGGGCTGAACGCCGCATTCGGTGGTGGAATCGACTGGCAAACGAGTGCCGGGGAAGATCGATTTCGTCGCGGACTCTACACGACCTGGCGACGCTCCAACCCCTATCCGTCGATGACCACATTCGACGCCCCGAATCGCGAGGTCTGCACGGTCAAAAGGTCGCGGACGAACACGCCGCTGCAAGCGCTCGTCACCCTGAACGACCCGGTCTACGTCGAGGCCGCCCAGGCCCTGGCGCGTCGGATGTTCAAGGAGGCGTCGACCACCCCTGATCGTGCAAGGCTCGGGTTCCGGCTCTGCCTGGCCCGACAGCCGACTGATGAGGAGCTTGGACGTCTCATCCAACTCTTTGAAACGGCGTCCCAAGCGCTGGCAACCGACGAACCCAAGGCGCAAGATTTGGCCGCAAACCCGATTGGTCCGGTACCGGCCGGCTCCAACGTGCTCGACCTGGCCGCATGGACCGTGGTGAGCAACGTATTGTTGAACCTAGATGAAACGTTCATGAAACGTTAAGCTCGGCATTTCCACAGCGGAAGCTGTGGATCACGCCGCCCCGAAGGAACCGGGCAAACGCAATCGAAAGCGCGATAGACCTCTGCGGATACCCGTGACTCTAGATCGGCCCCGAGCATATGCGCTGGGACGGCATTGGGGAGAAACGCCGATGGATCCTCAGTACGAACGGCTCCGGCATCTGACCCGTCGACACTTCTTCCGAGAGAGCCAGGTCGGATTGGGTGCGATCGCCCTGTCGTCATTGCTCGCTCAAGACGCGCCTGCGGATACGAGCCCCGCCATCGGCCAGGTTGTGAACCCGCTCGCGATCAAGTCGCCGCACTTCGCCCCGAAGGCGAAGCGCGTGATTTACCTTCACCTGACGGGCTCGCCGCCACACCTCGACCTGTTTGATTACAAGCCTGAGCTCGTCAAGCACGACGGCAAGTCTTGCCCTGATGAGTTTCTCAAGGGAAAGCGGTTCGCCTTCACGACGGGTGTTCCCAAGCTACTCGGCACCCCGCGCAAATTCACGCAGCAAGGGCGCGACGGGATCTGGATGTCGGATGCGATTCCGCACCTGCACTCGGTCGCCGACGAGCTCTGCGTGATCCGGTCGATGAACACCGATCAGTTCAACCATGCCCCCGCCGAGCTCTTGCTGTACACCGGCTCGGCGCGCTCCGGCCGCCCCGCGATGGGGGCCTGGGTGACGTACGGACTCGGCACCGAGAACGAGAACCTCCCCGGCTACGTCGTCTTGATCTCGAGCGGCGTTCAGCCCAACGGCGGCAAGAACTCGTTCGGCAGCGGGTTCCTCCCCTCGGTCTTTCAAGGGGTCCAATGCCGCTCGAAAGGGGATCCGGTCCTCTACGCGTCCGACCCGGCGGGCATGAACCGGTCACTTCGCCGCGCGAGCCTCGACGCGCTCAAGGATCTCAACGAGATGCAGGCGCGCGACCTCGGCCACCCGGAGACGACAACCCGCATCGCCCAGTACGAGTTGGCCTTCCGGATGCAGACCTCGGTCCCCGAGGTCATGGACATCAACCGTGAGCCCAAGCACATCCTTGAAGATTATGGAGCGCAGCCGGGGGCCTCGAGCTTCGCGAACAACTGCCTGCTCGCTCGCCGGCTGGTCGAGCAGGGGGTGCGGTTCGTGCAGCTCTTCGATTGGGGTTGGGACTTCCACGGCACGAGTCCCCACGAAGGGCTCCTCGACGGACTGACCAACAAATGCAGCACCATGGATCGACCGGTCGCCGCCTTGATTCGTGATTTGAAGTCGCGAGGACTCCTGGATGAGACGCTGATCATCTGGGGCGGAGAGTTCGGCCGCACCCCCTTCCGCGAAGGGAGAACGGCTGGCAGCCAGATCCTTGGCCGCGACCATTTCCCCGACTGCTACACGATGGTCCTCGCCGGTGGCGGCGTCAAACCCGGATATGTGCATGGCGAGTCCGACGAGCTCGGGTTCAGCGTGGCTCGCGACAAAGTTCATGTACACGACCTCCAGGCCACGATCCTCCACCTGCTCGGTCTCGACCACGAGCGGCTCACATTCCGGTTCCAAGGGCGGGATTTCCGCCTGACCGACGTCCACGGCCACCTTGTCAAAGATCTGCTTACGTGATTCTTTAGTGTTCGCTCGACGCGCGGTCGGCATCGCGACGAACGTCGATCTTTCGTTCACCTTGAACCGTTGGAGAGTTCAACGTGCCTGGTCCTCTTCCCAAGCATCGATACTCGTCGCTCCTGTGCGGCTTTTTCATGGCGGCCGGCCTCGCCGTCCCCGTGGTGGCCGCTGACTCCGAGGAAGGCCGCTGGTTTAGCCAGAAGCCGGAAGCGGCCCCCTCCGCCGTACGCGGCGAGGCCGTCCCCGCCAGCGTCCCCACCCCCGCGCTCGAGGCCCTCAAGCAGGGTCCCGCCCCGGTCTGGATCTGGGGAGCGGACAACAATCATCGCTACTACTTGCGCACCAGTTTCGAAGGCGGCACCAAGGCGGCCGCCATTCGTGCGACAGCCGACGATAGCCTGAACCTCTTCCTCAACGGCCGCAAGGTGGCCTCGGGGACGGCCTGGAACAAGCCGGTCGACATCGACATTTCCTCCGACGTGCGGGCAGGCCGGAACGAACTGGTCGCTGAGGTCGAGAACCAGGCCGGGACCCCGGCCGGCTTCGCCCTCAAGCTCGCTCTCATCGCACCCAACGGCCAGACTCGGTACGTGGTGTCGGATGAGAGCTGGCTCGCCGCCGATAGCCGCCGCTCCCGAGAAGGGGCTCCGGTGAAGACGCTCGGCACCATGGGCGTCGGTCCCTGGAACGACGTCTTCGCACAGCCGGTGCAAGCTCCCAAGACCGTCCACAACGTCTTTCAGACGCTTCCTGGCTACCAGGTCGAGCTGCTCTACACGGTTCCTCGTGAAACGCTCGGGTCTTGGGTCTCGATCGCGTTCGACGACAAAGGCCGGCTGATCGCCAGCGACCAGGAGTCCAAAGGCCTCTGCCGGATCACGCTGCCGCCGATCGGCAGTGATCAGCCGACCAAGGTCGAGCACCTGAAGACGAAGATCACCTCCGCGCAGGGGATGCTCCACGCCTTCGGCAGCCTGTACCTCTCGGTCAACGGCGGCCCCGGCAGCGGCGTCTACCGGGCTCGGGATACGAACGGCGACGACGAGTACGACAACGTCGAGAAGCTCGCGTCGATCCCGGGCGGCGGTGAGCACGGCCCGCACGCCTTGCGGCTGACCCCAGACGGCAAGTCGATCCTCATCGTCTGCGGCAACCACACGTTGCCTCCCGAACATATCAGCTCGAGCCTGATCCCGACCAACTGGAGCGAGGACCTGCTCTTGCCCCGCCAGTGGGACGCCAACGGCCATGCTGTCGGGATCCTCGCGCCGGGCGGCTACGTCGCCAAGATCGACCCGGACGGTAAGAACTGGGAGATGATCAGTATCGGCTATCGCAACTCGTACGACCTGGACTACAACGCCGACGGCGAGCTCTTCGTCTACGACTCCGACATGGAGTGGGACTTCGGCATGCCTTGGTACCGCCCCACCCGCGTCAACCACGCCACCAGCGGCAGTGAGTTCGGCTGGCGGAGCGGCACCGGCGTTTGGCCCTCGTACTATGTCGATAGCCTTGCGCCCGTGACCGACATCGGCCCAGGCTCGCCGGTCGGCGTCACGTTTGGCTACGGTGCGAAATTCCCGGCGAAGTACCAGAAGGCCCTGCTCATCTGCGACTGGACCTTCGGCACGATGTACGCGATTCACCTCGAGCCTCACGGGGCCAGCTACAAAGCCGTCAAGGAAGAGTTCCTGTCTCGCACGCCCTTGCCACTGACCGACGTGGCGGTCGGTCCCGACGGGGCCGTCTATTTCACGATCGGCGGCCGCGGAACCCAGTCGGAGCTGTACCGAGTCACCTACGTCGGCGACGAGTCGACGAAGCCCGTGGATGCTCGTGACCCCCGCTTCGGCGAACTCCGAGCCCTTCGGCACAAGATCGAGCAGAATCACCGCCGCGCCGAGGACCAGGCCAAAGCCGTCGCCTTTGTCTTGCCTTACCTGAAGCACGAAGATCGATCCCTCCGCTATGCCGCGAGGATCGCGCTCGAGCACCAGGAGCCGAAGTTCTGGCAAGACCAGGTGCTCGCCGAGAAGGATCCCGAAGCCCTGATCACCGGGGTTGTCGCCGTGGCGAGGCAAGCGGACAAGTCGCTTCAGCCCCGTGTCCTCGAGGCTCTCGACCGGCTCGACCTTGCCGCGCTGGACGAAGCCCGGCAACTCGACCTCCTGCGGGCCTGGGAACTGACCTGCATCCGCATGGGAATGCCCGAGGCCGCAACGGCATCGCGCCTGGCCAAGAAGCTCGATGCCTATTTCCCCGCAAAGAACGATTTCGTCAACCGAGAGCTCGTCAACCTCTTGGTTTACTTGAAGTCGCCGACGGTCGTGGCCAAGACCATCGCCCTGATGAAGGAGAAGTCGAAGGAGACGGCCGCCGAAGTGTCGGACCTGATCGCCCGGAACGACAACTACGGCGAGCCGCTCTTGAAGATGATGGCCAGCCGGCCTGACGCTCAGAAGATGCACTACGCCCTGGCGCTTCGCAACGTGCAGTCCGGCTGGACGCTCGACGAGCGGAAGTTCTACTTCAACTGGCTCAAAGAGGCCCACAAGTGGAGCGGCGGAGCCAGCTATCACGGCTTCGTGAATAACATCGACAAGGAGGCCTTCGAGAACGCCTCGGAAGCCGAGCGCCTGGCCATCGAATCGTCCGGAGCCCGTACCCCCTACCGCGCCAAGGAGCTTCCCAAGGCGAAGGGTCCCGGTCATGACTGGACGCTCGATGAGCTGATCGCCCTCTCCAAGAGTCCGCTCTCAGGCCGCAGCTTCGCCAACGGCCAGCGCACCTTCTCGGCGGCCCGTTGCGTGGTCTGCCACCGCTTCGGCGGCGACGGCGGTGCGACCGGTCCCGACCTTACCCAGGCCGCCGGTCGGTTCGGCTTCAAGGACCTGGGCGAGGCCACCATCGACCCCAGCAAGGTCGTCTCCGACCAGTATCGCGCCACCTCGATCGCCACCACCAGCGGTCAGGTCCACACCGGCCGGATCGTCGGCGAAAACAAGGACTCACTGAGCATCCTCGTCGACCCCGAAGACTCGACCAAGGTCGTCGTCATTCCCCGGGCCGAGATCGACGAAATGACCCCGTCGAAGGTCTCCTTGATGCCGGAGAAACTGCTCAACGTCCTCAACCAGGACGAAGTGCTCGACCTCATGGCGTACATCCTCTCCCGAGGAAATAAGAACGACCCGATGTTCCAAAAGAAGTGAGCGGTAGCAACCGCTCTCAGGCATCGCTTTCCCGATGCCGACCCTCGCCGTAAACGCAAAGAACCCCGGGGATATCCCATCCCCGGGGTTCTTCGTTTCTTGAAGTTTGTGATCCAAAGAGGTTCAAGTAAAAAAATAAGAAGAACGCGTTTCGAAGGAATCGGCCGCTGGAAACATGAAGTCGGTGACAACTCTGTTCGGCGTTGGAGGCGCGATGCCCACGAGTTTGGCGGGGGTCGGGACCTCACGGGATTTGAACCGACACATGCCGCCTGACGCGTCCATCAGGTATTTCTACAGAAAGCGATTGGCTCGTACCATCGGCATAATCGACGCGGAGCACGAGGATCTTGAACTGGTAATAGGACAACTCTCGGCCCAACATCGTCGTACGACCACTGCAACGTACTCGGCCCTCGAATGGCCGGCCGGCGACCCAATAGACATCCTCGAGCCTCAGCTCAGGGTCGTTGGGACCTTGCGCCCAACAAGGAGTTGATGGATCCCGAAGAGCAGGATCACCGGTACCGGCCAGGCAATCCAGAGCCAGATGGCCGGTAACTGCGGCGCCCGCGCTGCGGCCGTCAGTTCAAAAGGAAGGCGAGACTCTCCCTGCTTGCCTTCGACGATCACCTCCGCATCCCAGAGGCCGGGAGCCGGGAGCTCGAAGACGGCCGCCTGGAAGAGTTTGTTCGTCGCCGCATCGGCCGTAGCAACATGGCGGAAGGATCCAGTCGAGCGATCACGAGGTCTCAATTCAACGGTCACACGTGCATCGGAGACAGGCGCTCGTGTGGTGGCATCCTGAACGAGCACGCTGATATCCACGACACCCGCCCGGAACGGCGTTGGAGCCGTGAAGACCGTGACCTGGTATTTCCCCTCCGATCTCGACAGGCGCACGGTGCCGCCGTCGCCGCGTGCCATCTCTCCCCGCGTTGCAACCATGAGCAAGCCCAAAGCCAATCCAAGCTTGATCATTCGATGGCCCAAAGTCGTCTCCTGGCCGCTCATCCGGTACGGAGTAATGTCCCTCGCATTTGCATCGGTTGAAGAACGATCCAGACGCCCGCGACGAACAAGAGAGCGATGAGCATCGCCCACGGCACCAGCGCCAAGACAGCTCGCGACCGTCGAACGGCCGATCTCAGGGCGATGCGATACCCCGTGTAAAGTGAGAGCAGCAGCCCCAGGTCCAGAAACAGAATCTCCAGTCGCGGGAGCCATTCTCCCACGAACTGGCAGCAGGCGCGTCCCCATTGCGGCTTGCCGAAGAGGGTCCAACCCAGATCCTCGGCAAACCGCTGCATCGTGGGGATCACCGTTTCATAGCTCGTCAGGAAGTGAAAACTGTAATGCGCCAGCCACATGCCGAATCCCAGCGGGACCAGGCAGTAGGAGAAGCGGGTCGTAGCATCGAACCCATTCCCCGAGAGTCGCCCCCACCAGCGGCTCAGCGAAGCGGTGGCGCCGACCACGAGTGCCGGACCGACGATGAGTGCGACCCCGTAATAGAGGCTCGTCACCCAAAGCGAGGAACGAGACCCCAGCAGGGACTGTAAACCGTATTGCCACTCCACCACCGGGCGCACCATTCCTGCGGCGTTGGCGAACGCGCCGAAGACCAGGACCAGGATGAGAATCGCCAGGTCGGGACGCTTCTGGAACCGGCCGACGCCGGAACGAGCGGGGTCGCTCCAGAGCTCGTTGCCGGGAAGGACCCCCAAGAGGCCGACGTTCTCATGTGGGCACGCGTGAACGCAGTCGAGGCAGAACGTACAGTCCATGTTCCCCGACTTTCTCGGCAGGAACAGGCCCATCTCACAGCCGGCGATGCCATCCCGCCCCCGGATACACTCATGAGTCCGGCATGAGGAACAAGCGTTCGGATCTCGGACCTTCACTTCGAGCGGCGAGACGAGTGACTGCACGAAATTGAACTGGCCAATCGGGCAGAGATATTTGCAAAAGCTGGCACCCTGAAAGAGCCCATCGATGGCAAAGGCCACCACGAAGTATCCCAGGGCGATCCACGCGGTCCAGCGAGGGCTGTCCCAGAGCGAGAACGCATCATAGGCCCACAAGAAGATGACGATGAAGACGATCGCGAGCCACTTGCTTCTTAGCCGGCGGGGCCAGTCATAGCGAGCCGGAAACCAACGGCGGGCGAGGGATCGGGGCAACGTGAAGGGACACGCCATGCAAGAGACGTTGCCCGCCGCAAACAATCCCAGAATCACAACCCCTCGCCAGTGGATCCAAGGGAGCACGCCGGCGAGGTTCATCGCAGCGACAGGAGGACCTCTCAAGCCATCGACGATGAGGACACCCGCTAGGAGTCCCAAGGGGAGTTGCAAGGCAAGTCGGGCATGCCTCCATCGCAAGAACCTCCCCAATCCAGGTGTTCGGAACAGGTCGAAGCCAGCCCGATGAAAACGATCCATGGCGGGAGCATCAGCCAGGATGGGGAGTGATGGTAAAGGCCGCTTCGCCGCCGACGGGCGGACAGCCTGGACGGCTTTCACCTCCCCGTAGAGGAGTCGAACCGCCATCACGAAGAAGGGCAGAAGGTAGACGAGCGAACCGGGCACCCACATCAGCACCCCCGCCGCCGACTGATCGTCCAAGGCGGATAGGCCGCTGATCCGGGGCACCTCTGCGTAAGGAGCGTACAGCAGTCGGTCGGAGAAGGTCAGGAGCGCCGATAAGATCGTGTTCTGGACGTCGGCCAGGATCAGGTAAGGGAAGATGAGCCAGGGAGACCAGCGCGGGCGGCTGGGATAGGGCCGGACGACCGGAAACCAGAACAATAAAGCCGTGCTCAGGAACGACGCGTGCTGGACGTAGTGCCAGCCGGTCGACCGCAAGGCCGCTTCGTAGAGCGCCGAGGTGTGCCAAAGCCACGTGGATCCAACGAAGACGGGAAGGGCTACGAGAGGATGCGTGAGTCCTCGAAAACCTCGGCGCAGCGGTCGGACGCGCAGGAGCGGCGCGGCCCAGTAGGTTCGAACCGGCTCGGGCAGGCCGCGGAGCAGGGGGACCATGGGCTGGCCCAGCCAGAACAGCGGTGGCGCAACCATCGTCAGTAACAGGTGCTGCGCCATATGGACTTGCAGGAGCAGCGAGGCAAACGGCTCGAGAGGAGAGGCCAGAGCCACGAAGATCGCCGTCAATGCCCCGAGGAACGCCGTGAGCCGGCCAGATGGCCAGCGTCTCGGTTCACGACGACGCAGGATGAACCAGCCTCGACAGTAGATCCCGCCGAGAAGCAGTAGCCCGGCGAGAAGCCAGGGGTCATACGGCCAGGACCGGAAGAAGGCGTCGAGCGTGGGGTCCATGGATTCATTAAGAAAATCGCGAGTGAAAATCTAAGGCAAAAAACAATGATTTTATAACTTTTCCTATGAAAACCCTTAGGGTCTCTCCGACGCGGGACGGGCGGGGGGTTGGTCGGGCGGACGGAGGTTCACGAGGAATTCGGCCAGAGCGGCCATCTGGGAGGGGTTCAACTGCTTGCCGTAAGCCGGCATGTTGCCCCCTCCCGGGGTGCCGTTGCTGACCTGATCGATGAGTTGGTCGCGCGTCAGGCGTGTACCAACGTTCGCCAGGTCGGGACCGCGCAGCCCCCCTTTGCCCGCCAGGGCATGGCAATTTCGACAGTTCTTGTACTGGAATACGGCGGCCCCTTGTAATTGCAGCGGGCTACTCCGGCTAATCAGGTCGGTGGGGATCGGCTCGCTGCTCCATGCGGTCATTTGAGGCGACCACGGAGCGGCAATTCCCTGGTAGGTCAAAACACCGAGCGCCGTGTAGATCAGGATCACCAAGAGCACAACGACGGGCCGGCGGCTAGGGGCGCGCTCGCCCCGGTTGCTGATGAACGGAACCAGTAGCAGCGCAGCAATCAGGATCACCGGAAAAACGAGGATGAGGAAGGTCTCTGCCGACGCCGGGCTCAGCGAAAGCAGGGCGAATAGCCAGAGAAAGGGCCACTCGGGTCGAGGGTTCGCGCCCCCGAGGGCGGGGTCGGCAGGACCGGTCGGTCCCTTAGGCCCGAGTACGGCGGCGAGCGCGACGACGATGACCACGACCAGGGCCGAGAAGAAGACATCCTTGAGCGCCGCGTCCCCCAGGAAGGGAACCCCCTCTCTAAGTTCTTGCTCGTACTCCTCATCATAAGTCTTGGGGTCGACCACCCGACCCGGGGAAGGGGGGGCGCTGATGCCTCGCTTCAGAACTAGCCAGAGGTGGACGGCCAGGAAGGCCAGGAGCAGGCCGGGGATGACGAAAACGTGCAGCGTGAAGAATCGGCTCAGCGAGTCACTGCCGATGACCGGTCCTCCCAGCATGAGATGAACGACCAGTGGTCCCAACACCGGCACCCTGCCGGCCATCGAGGCCGCGACGGCCAGGCCCCAGTACGCGTCGGGGTCCCATCGGAGAATCTGGCCGGAAAAGAACATGCCTAACGTGAACAACAGCAGGAAAACGCCGACGACCCAGGTCAATTCGCGAGGGTATTTATAGGCTCCTTGCAAGAAGACCTGGGTCATGTGGACCAGCACCATGACCACCATGCCCGACCCGGCGTAGTAGTGCAACGCCCGAAGGAACCAGCCCAGGGGCTGCTCGTAATCCAGGTACAGCAGGCTCTCATAGGCCTTGTCGGCCGTCGGAACGTATACGAGTGCCAAACCGATGCCGGTGAGGATCTGGATGATGAGCAGCGTCAGCGAGGCGCTGCCGAAGACGTACCACCAGCCCATCGGGCCGGCCGCCCCCTTCGGGATGGGGTGGGTCAGCATGGGCACAAGGGTCTCGCTTGCCCCGAGCCGAGCGTCAAACCATCCCGCCACGGACCTCAGCCGGCGTCCCATCAACAGCCCCTTTCCCGATCTCAGGCCGACGCTTCCCGGGTGTCTTGAAGGGTGGGATAGTGGGGAGCCTGGATCTCGAGTTTGCCACCGCGCACCCGCCAAACGATCCGGAAAAGGCCACGGGGAGGCGGTCCCGAGGCACGATCCCCATTGGCATAATAAACGCCACCGTGGCATGGGCACATAAACAATTCCGATTGAGGAAACCAGGAGACCGGACAACCGAGATGGGCGCAGTTGGCGGAGAGTACCAGGAACCGGTCCTTCTTGTCGGTGTCATCCCCCTGGTTGCGGACGAAAACTCCGATGTGAGCTGCCAGGCCGTCCCACGGCTGCCGGATCGGGTTATCGAACGTCACCAGTCGAGTTTCGTCAGGCGGAAAGTCGCGGACGGATCCCAGGGGCACCCATTGGACAGGACGCCTCCTCTCCCCGACGATGTAGCCGACGAAGGGGATCCCCACGATCGCGGCGGCGAAGATCCCCAGACCGGCGGTCAGCCAGCGGAAAAGGGTACGACGCCCCGTGGGTGCGGCGAGCGAGAGAGTCTGAACGTGGGAAGGTTCCATTGGCTATGGCCCCAACGACAAGGCTGTGGTGGTCGACCGACCTCGGCGATCCGGCCGCAGCGGCCCGTTTGCCGAGGACGAGGCCTCACCGGGAGCCGGCCGGTCGCTTCGCCTCCATGAGGCCAAGAACGCGACGAGGTCGTCGATATCCTGGCTGCTCATTGGCTGATAATCGTCGCCGCGCATCGATTTGTCGGCATAGTCAGGCATGTTCAGGTCCGGGCGCCCGGTGATTGCGATGCGGCGCAGGGCTTGATCGCTGATCAATGCCAGAAATGACGGATCGTTGAGGGCTCCCGCCCCCTCCTCATCGCTGTCCCCGCCCTCGCCGTGCTCGCCATGACAAGGGGCACAGGCGCGTGCAAAGACCAGGGCACCGCGTTTCTTATCACCGGCGTCAGACTGGGCGGCCGAATAGCGCGGCGGTTTCCGCTGCGGTGGCGCGCCTGGGCTCCATTGGGCCTTGATTCCCGCCGCAAGCGCCTTGATCTGAACATCGCTCAAGGGTCCGCCGCTGTCCTTGGCGAACGGCGGCATGGGTGTTCCAAAACGCCCCTCGGAGATCACATGCAACAACGCTTCGTCCGGAATGATGGCCAGGAAGATCGGGTCGTTGAGAGGAGGCGCGGGACCAAGCTTGCCGTCGGCACCGTGGCAGCCGGCACAGTTCTGCGTGAAGAGCGTGTGGAAGTCGACGACCTTTTCCGGCGAAATCGGCCGGTTGCCGGGGTGGGGTCGGCCTGGAAAATCGCAGCCAGCCGCGAGAACTCCCAGGAGCAGGCACAGCCGAAAGCCTCTCGCAGTGGGTCGAGACGGCCGTTCTGTTTCTCTTCGCCATCGATTCATGGCTGATCCCCACTCGATCCCGCCACGAAATCCGCGGCCCGGTCCGGGCCATGACCCGCGGGTGCGATGTAAACCAACTGCGAGCGAACGATGACGATCGACGCGACCACCCCGAACACGAATTGAGAGACGATGAACCAGGGCCAGTCCACCCGGCGCTGAAGGATCGGGTTGACGACTCCCATCAGGCCAAAGCTGGTTCCGGTCCAGAGCAAGGGAAAGAGCAGACCGCCCCAGGCCAACGGTCCGGGGATGGGCCGCAGCCTGGGCAAAAGCAGACCGTAAACGAGCCCGAATCCCAATGACATCACAACGTGGAACGCGATCGCCGCGCCTAGCCAATGCGCGTGGAACTGCTCTAATTCCACCGTCGGCAAGACTCCGAGTCCGGGCAGGACCATGGCAGCCAAGAGGTTCGCCGGATACCAGATGCCGTGGCCGCTCAGCCGGCCCCACAAAAGAGCCGGCAGAGGCATCAGCAGACCACCGACGACCCCCCCGAGAACTCCAGCGAGGACGGGATGGAGCGTCCGCGATCGCATGACCACGCCCGCCGCCACGAGTCCAAAGAGAAACTGCGAGATGATGAACCAAGGCCAGTCCACCCCTCGTGTCAAGGCCACTTCGGCTCTCCGCAACAGGGCATAGCTTACCCCCGACCAAAGGAGCGGCATGAGCAGACCACCCCAGGCAATCGGTCGAGGGATGGGCGGCAAAGTCGGCAAGAGGACTCCGTAGATCAGGCCGAGGACCAACGACAAGAAGGCATGGATCAAGGCGCTCAAGATGAGGAGCATGGGACTGAACTGCTCGAGTTCGGCGATGCTCAGCCGGCCGAGGCCTGGTAAGACGATTCCCGCCAGCAGATTGATGGGATACCAAATGCCGTGTCCGCTGAAGACGCCGTAGAGCATCGCGGGGATCGGCATCACGAGACCGCCGACAAGACCACCCCATACTCCGGACGAGATGGGGCGGACCTCCGTCGGCAAGCGGAAGCGGTAACCGGGCATGCCGGCTCGTAGTTGCTCCACGGCCGAGGGCCTGCCGGTCACAATCGCAGGCCGTTGCGCCGGGGCGACGAACGGCTCGAAGACATGGCCGCGGCCGTGCAGCAGTTGGAATACCCACCAACTCAGCCCGACCACGAGCATCGCCGCCCCGACGATGATAAAGGCCGAGCTCGTGACCACGCCCGCGGCCAGGGTCGCCAGGCCCAACGCTAATATCAGGGGCGCGATGGTCGGCCGAGGCATCTCGACGGCATCGTGCCCGGACGAGTGCTCGCCTTCCGAGATCGTCTCTGGATCACTTGCCATTTGGGCCAACCCCTCTGTTCGGTGCGTTGACGTCGAACAGCCCCGAGTTTTCGCTCGTTCCTGGTTCCAGGCCTCGCTCGCGACGTCGCCGGGCTCGACTACCGACCGACCAGGTAGACGACCGTGAAGACCACCACCCAAACGCCGTCCACGAAATGCCAGTACCAAGACACCATCTCGACGCCGAGGTGATCGCGAACGGTCACCTGTCGCCCCAGGACGAGACCCAACGTGATCAGCATAGCCAAGACGCCCACGGTCACGTGGAAACCGTGAAACCCTACTAAAGTATAATAGGTACTTCCGAAGAGATTGCGGCTGATCGTTAGATCATGTTTAACAATCAACTCGTACCATTCATAGGCCGTACCCAGAAGGAAGGCGATCCCGAGCACAATGGTGGCCGCCCACCACAGGCGGAACCGCGCCTGGTCTCCCAGCCGGAACTTCTTTTCCGCGAGATGGACGGTCGCGCTGCTTGCCAGGAGACACAGGGTCGTGAAAATCACCAAGGGCAAGGACAGGGCCTCGGCAGGAGTCGGACCAACCTCGTACTTGCCCACAAAGGTGATGTAAACAACGATCAAGGTCGAGAAGAGGGCCGCCTCCGAGATCAGGAAGGCGATCATCCCCCATCGTGTCGCCCCCAAGGTCGACTCGGTCGTGATCGGAGGCGGCGACGGTGGTCCCTCGGCCGGGCCGACACCGGACTCAATCGAATCGGAGGATGCCGAATGGGAACTCAAGTCACTCATAGGGTGAGCCTCATTCGTACTCCCAATCCGGGTCGTCGAGATGCTTCCGATCCCAGAGTGGCCGACGGCTGCGGACTTCCGGTACCGATTCGAAGTTATAGGACGGGGGTGGCGAGGTCGTCATCCATTCGAGCGTCCAGGCATCCCAGGGATCGTCGCCCGCGGGACGTCCATTCCGCAAGGAAGTGACCACGTTGTAGGCAAAGATCGCGAAGCTAGGCGCCTGAATGAGTGCCCCGAGGGTACTGACTTGATTCCAAATGTCCCACCCTCGATCAACCTCATAGGTATAGATCCGACGTGGCATGCCCAGGATCCCGGCAACGTGCATGGGCCCGAAGGTAAGGATGAAGCCGATGTACAAAAGCCAGAACTGCCAGCGGGCCATGCGCTCGGAGAGCATCCGGCCGGTCGCCTTCGGATACCAGTAATGGAGTCCGGCGAAGGCACCGAAGATCGTGCCGCCGATCAGCACCCAATGGAAGTGTCCGACCACGAAGTAACTATCGGAGAGCTGATAGTTGAAGGGGGCAGCGGCCAGCATGATCCCCGTGAGACCACCGATCAAGAACAGTGAGAGAAAGCCGGATGCGAAGAGCATCGGCGAGTCAAAGCGGATCCGCCCACCGTACATGGTGGCCAGCCAGTTGAAGTACTTGATCCCGGTGGGGATCGAGATGACCAAGCTGACCGCCGCGAAAAAAAGGTCGAGGGTCCGGCTCATGCCGACCGTAAACATATGGTGAGCCCATACGCTAAGACTGATGAACGCGATGGCCATGGTGGCAGCCGCCATGAACTCGTAACCGAAGATCACC
>Ga0153954_1000876_pt1 | contig 19582 bp, 21 predicted proteins | sample TSFL038MetaG_FD_102277 | JGI IMG/M metagenome (GOLD analysis project Ga0153954, IMG submission 102277) | Attine ant fungus gardens microbial communities from Florida, USA - TSFL038 MetaG | ecosystem: Host-associated > Fungi > Mycelium > Unclassified | place: USA: Florida, Wekiwa Springs State... | reverse complement strand
GGCTGCTCGATGTGCCTTGCGATGAATCCGGACAAACTGAAGCCGGAGGAGCGCTGCGCCTCGACCTCGAACCGCAATTTCGAGGGACGCCAGGGCTTCAAAGGCCGCACCCATCTGGTCTCTCCGGCCATGGCGGCGGCGGCCGCGATCGCCGGACACTTCGTCGACGTGAGGGAGTGGCGGTAAAGCGCCACTTACCTCAATCTGGATCGGCTCCGGCAACGGGTCGTTAAGCAGCCAGGCGCACACTCCATGCTCCGCTACAAGCCGGTAGCGAGGAGTGTGCCATGGCCAATAAGCCGCAATTCGTTGATCTCATCTCGGACAGGACGCGGCAGAGGTGGCACCGCCAGGTCAAGCAGGTCGCGGTCAAGCAGGTCGCGGCCGAGCCCGAGCCGAAGTTAGAGAAACGTCTCAGCAACTGGCCGCCCGACCGTATGGCGCAATGGCGGGTGGTCAACCTGACGCCGTGGAAGATCAAGCTGAAGTCCTGGAAGTTCAAGGACTGGGTGTAGGCTCCGCCCCGTCATCACGAGCCTGCGGGTCTGCTTACTGACAACAGCAAAAGGGCGCCCGAAGGGCGCCCCATTCGTTTCAACCACCGGCGGGCAGCTCACCAATAACGCCGCCAGTGGTGCCCGCGATGCCAGTGGCGCCAACCGCAAACCCGGCGCAGACCGTGATAGGTCCTGATGATCCGGCAATACGGACGGTGATAGTAGCCATAGTGGTAGGGGTAGTAGCCGCCGCCGTAGAAGAAGTGACGGCGGTGATGGACGTGCCCGAGGCGATATCCGCCGTAATGGCGGAAGCCACCATAGCGGAAGCCGCCGCCGTGCCAGCCTCCTCTGCCATGCCAGCCTCCACCACCGTGAAAGCCGTGAAAGCCTCCTCCATGAAATCCGCCATCGCGGAAACCGCCGCCATGGAAACCACCACCACGGAAACCGCCACCGTGGAAGCCACCACCATGAAACCCACCGCCGCCATGGCGAACCTGAGTCATCAAACCTTCCGAAGTGGATTTGGCCGCCGGTGCCGCACCCGGTGTAACAAGCGACATCGCTTCCGCACGCTGTCCCGGCGCGACTGCCAGTGTCAGCGCCGCAGCCGCGGCAAGCGCGAGGGTGCGGACAAATTTCGGCGTCGAAACGTTTATCATCAGATGCGTCCTTCCTTAGGCGTAGGCGATCGTGCGCGTGAGTTCGCGCCCGGAGCGCTCTCGTCATCTCCCCGCTTCAGTCGTTCCTGAGATGACGCTAGAGATCACGACGTGAACGCGTCATGAATGTAGCGCGTTCCAACGTCACCTTGTCGCACGCAAGGCGAGTTGCAAAATCGATCTCTGCCGAATACGGCGAGTGCACGTGTTGACGTTGTCCTCGCATGACATCGAAGGAGCGAGCGCGTAGACGGCAGGCCGTTCGTAGTAATAGGGGTGACAGGGCCGATGCGCGTAAGGGTGGCAGTGTCGGCGCGCAGTAAGATGAATCGCATTCGGCGTTGCCCAATTCCTTCGTCATCGAACCCTTGCTGACCTGAACCACGTCGATCCTTGCAGCGCCTGACAAGAGCCCGAAGCAAAAACAGGCCCGCGGAAGGCGAGCCTGTTTCCGGAATTCAACCGGATGTCGGTCTCATCAACGCCGATGCCGGCGGTGCCACCGGTTGTGGTGACGGTGACGATGCCAGCGCCAGCCCACTTCGGTGGTGATCTGCTGTTTCGTGTCCTGCTGCACCGCCGAGGCCGCGGCCGGGTTGATCAGCGACGCCGCCTGCGCGCGCTCCGCCGGCGCTGCCATGACAAGCAACGCGCCAAAGGCCGCAAGGCCCAGAACTTTCGTTCTGTTCATCCACATTCTCCTTCACATTATGATTTTCACGCCAGCGTCGTGCGGCTGCCCCCTTCGGCAACGGCCTCTCCGCGACGCAAGTCGAATCCTGGAACAGGTGACGTGATGCTAACTAAACGACTGCGCCAAGACATGAATGCGCGGCACGCCGCAACGGTTCCGCCGCAGCCATGTTCTTACGTCGTAGCTCTCTGCAGTGATGTTGTTAGCCGCGCGTCCAGGTGCAGGTCATGCGTGGCACGATCACCGTGCCACTCGGCCGGAATTCCTGCACATAGATCGCGTTGCAGACACGCACGGCGTTCGGCCCCGGGTTGTAGTGAGGATAGACGCCTTCCTGTTCATAGGGCGTGACGCGAAGCCGATTCGACGGTCGATGTGGCCGGCGTGACACGGTGGGATCCTGGGGCGCCGCCTGTGCGAGCCTGATGGTGGACGACCCCGGTTGCGCGTCCGCGCGCTCCAAGGGACACGCGAGGCTTGCGAGAGAAACCAGGATTGCCGCCTTGCCGATCTGCTTCATCACGCCCACCCTGACTTGCTTCGCCGCCATTCTTAACATTCGCGCAAGCGGCGAGCTAGCCTTGTCATAAAAGCGAGATGCGGGTTCACGGAACTCGCGCTAGAAGGTCTCATCATGTGGTCCGACCTGAAAGCTCCCTCTCTCGCCGAAATGGAAGTGATGGCGCACGACATCTTCGAGCGCCTGCCAGCGCGCTTCCGTGAATTGTGTGAAGGCGTGGTCATCCGTGTCGACGACTTCCCGACCGAGGAGGTGCTGGACGAGATGGAGGCCGAAACCGAGTTCGACCTGCTCGGCTTGTTCCAGGGCACGGGTCTGCCGCAACAGAGCCATGGCGATATCGCCCGGCTCCCCAACATGGTCTGGCTCTATCGCCGGCCGATCCTGGACTATTGGGCCGAGCATGAGGAAACGCTCGGCGACATCGTCCGGCACGTGCTGATTCACGAGATCGGCCATCATTTCGGGCTTTCCGACGACGACATGGCCGACATCGAGGCCGAGACGGATTAGCCGCGAGCCCGCCACGATGGCTTTTCGCTGGTCCGCTACCCGTTTTTGGCCTTGGAGGGCGCCGCGGTCCGCGTTAAACCAACGGTCCCAAGAATCTTGACCAAGAACCTTAGGCGGAAGCTTGACCGATGGAAAAGTTCACCAGGCTGGAAGGCGTCGCGGCGCCCTTGAAGATCATCAATGTCGACACCGACATGATCATCCCCAAGCAGTACCTCAAGACCATCAAGCGCACCGGCCTTGGCAAGGGGCTCTTTTCCGAGCAGCGCTACAAGGATGACGGCAGCGAGAACCCGGACTTCGTTCTTAACAAGCCGGCTTACCGCAGCGCAAAGGTGCTGGTCGCGGGTGACAATTTCGGCTGCGGCTCGAGCCGCGAGCATGCGCCCTGGGCGCTGCTCGACTTCGGCATCCGCTGCGTGATCTCGACCTCGTTCGGCGACATCTTCTACAATAACTGCTTCAAGAACGGGATCCTGCCGATCCGCGTCAGCCACGAAGACCTCGACAAGCTCTTCGACGATGCCGAACGCGGCGCCAACGCGACGCTGACCATCGATCTGCCAAGTCAGGAGATCCGCGGGCCCGATGGCGGCACCGTGAAGTTCGAGATCGATCCGTTCCGCAAGCACTGCCTGCTGAACGGCCTCGATGACATCGGGCTCACCATGGAAAAGAAGTCGTCGATCGACGCCTATGAGACGAAGCTCAAAGAGCGCGCCTGGGCATAAGCTCCAAGCCTTGACGCGTTTTCTTCACGCGAACCGCTCTCCATCCCGCATCAAGTGCGGGGCAGGCTTCGCTTGAAAACGCCATGACCTCGCTCCCTGACGTCGTCACCTTCTGGCGCGGTCCGCTGGATGCCCTCCGGCAGACCTGCCTGCGATCGCAGCTCGCTGCCGGCCACAAGGTCACGGTCTATAGCTTCGATGCTATCCCCGGATTGCCGGTCGGCATCGTCAATGCCGACGCCGAGGCGATTCTGCCGCATGCTTTTTCCGAAAGGCTCCGTCCGCCGCAACCGGACGGAAGCTGGCGCGACTGGACCACGCTGCAGTTCAGCGATTTCTTCCGCATGCGCTTGATGGAGCAAAGCGCCGGGCTGTGGCTCGACGCCGACGTGCTACTGCTCAAACCGGTCGAGATCGATCCGGCGAAACCGTACTTTGCCTGGGAACGACCGCGCCAGATCGGCAACTCCGTGCTCTATCTGCCGGCGAACGATCCGATCGTCGCCGCATTCGCCGACTTGATGGAACAGGAAGAGCTGACGCCGGACTGGCTGTCGCTGCGCCATCGGCTGACCTTCGCGCTCCGTCGTCTGCGCGGCGGCTCCAACCGCCTCTCCGACATCCGCGTCGCGATCTATGGGCCCGCCGCACTGACCGCGCTCGCGCATCGATCCGGTTCCTCGCGCGATGCGCTGCGGAAGAAATCATTCTACGCCGTGCACGCGGAGCCGAAGCATTTCTTCGAGCCATCGGATTTTTCCGCGCTGATCAGCGATCCCGACATTTTGGGATTGCATATTTCGCCGAAGGGCCGCGGCCGCTCCGCGCCGGTGCCCGGCAGTCTGTATGCCTGGGCAGCAGAGAAGTTTGGGCCACCTCTGTCGTCCCAGCGGCCCGCCTACGCCGAAGCTTAGGCGAAGACGCCAAGCGCGGTCCCATAGTCAATGGAGGCGGCTATGAGATCCGGATCGCGCCGCGCTTGTCCAGGACGGCAGGATCGAAGCTTTTCAACCCATCGCCGCAATCGCATCGGCGATTGCGATCGTGCGCTTCGCCATTTCGGCGTGGAGCCGCTCGACCATCCGTCCGTCGAGTTGGATCGCGCCGCGCGAAGCGTTCTCCGGCAATTCGAACGCCGCGATGATCTTGCGGGCCTCCGCGACTTCTTCCGCAGGCGGCGTGAAGATGGCGTTGCAGGCGTCGATATGGCTCGGATGGATCAGCGTCTTGCCGTCGAAGCCGAGGTCGCGACCCTGCGCGCATTCGGCGGCAAAGCCCTCGAGATTCGAGATGTCGCCATAGGGACCGTCGAGCATTTCGAGGCCGTGCGCGTGCGCGGCCAGCACGCAATGGGTGATCATCGGGATCATCGCGGCGCGACCGGGCAGCATCCTGATCCGCGTCTCGCGGGCGATGTCGTTCGGCCCGAACACAAAACCGGCAAGCCGCGTCTTCGCATCGCGCGAGGCAGCCCCCAGCCGATCGGCATCGAGCACCGCGCGCGCCGTCTCGATCATCGCCCAGACCTTGACCGAGGAAGGCGCCCCTACCTCGCTCAGCCGGGCACCGATCTTGTTGAGATCCTCGACGGTCGAGATCTTCGGAACCAGAATGCCGTCAGGCACGACCGCACCCGCCATGGCGACGTCGTCGCTCCACCAGGAGGTGTCGAGGCTATTGGTGCGGATCAGCACCTCGCGCTTGCCGAATCCCTTGGCCTCGACGGCCTTTGCGATCTGTTCGCGTGCTTTTGCCTTGGCGTCGGGCGCAACCGAGTCCTCCAGATCAAGGATCAGGCAGTCGGCCGCCAGATTGCGCGCCTTCTCCAGCGCCCGCGCATTTGATCCCGGCATGAACAACAGGCTGCGGCGCGGACGAATCATGGATGGTTCCCTCCCAAACTATGAGCGATCCGCGATAACATTTCGGCTGGACCGCCGAAAGTCTTGTTCCGGTTACCGGTATATGGTTAGGCAGCGTTATGATCTCATTCCCGAAAGCGTTGCTCGAAGGCTACCGGACCTTCTCCACCGCGCGGCTGCCGACCGAGCAGACCCGCTATCGCGAATTGTCCGTGGGCGGGCAATCGCCGGAAGTGATGGTGATCGGCTGCTGCGACTCGCGGGTGTCGCCGGAGGTCATCTTCGACGCCGGCCCCGGTGAATTGTTCGTGGTGCGCAACATCGCCAATCTGGTGCCGGTATATCAGCCCGACAGCGGCGCACATGGCGTTTCGGCGGCGCTGGAATATGCGGTTTCGGTCCTGCGCGTAAAGCACATCGTGATCCTCGGCCACGCCCAATGCGGCGGTATCCGCGCCTTCATCGACAAGATCGAGCCGCTGTCGCCGGGCGACTTCATCGGCAAATGGATGGCGATGTTCATCAAGCCCGGCGAGATCGTCGAGCAGCGCGCACACGAGACGATGCAGGATTTCACGGTCCGGATCGAGAAGGCTGCGGTGTTCCGCTCCCTCGAAAACCTGTTGACGTTCCCTTTCGTGCGCGCGCGGGTCGAAAGCGGCGATTTGCAACTGCACGGCGGCTATTTCGGCGTCGCCGAAGGCACACTGTTCGTGCTCGACAGGACGACAAAGGAATTCAAGAGCGCAAGGCAGGTGAGCGAATAGTAAGTCGCGAATGGAGAAAAGTCCCATTCGCTATTCGCCCTTCTGATTTGCGGTTATGCCGCCTTCTTCTTGGCGCTGATGAGCTTGCGGTTGATCAGGACTTCCGCGATCTGGATCGCATTCAGCGCCGCGCCCTTGCGCAGATTATCCGACACGCACCAGAAGGCGAGGCCGTTCTCGACGGTCGCGTCATCGCGGATCCGGCTGATGTAGGTCGCGTCCTCGCCGGCCGCCTCATAGGGCGTGGCGTAGCCGCCGGGCTCGTGCTTGTCGATGACGAGACAGCCGGGCGCCTTGCGCAGGATGTCGCGCGCCTCGTCGGCCGTGATAGCCTTCTCGAACTCGACATTGACGGCCTCGGAATGGCCGACGAACACCGGAACGCGCACGCAGGTGGCGGACAGCTTGATCTTGGGATCAAGAATCTTCTTGGTCTCCGCCATCATCTTCCACTCTTCCTTGGTGTAGCCGTCCTCCATGAACACATCGATGTGGGGGATGACGTTGAAGGCGATGCGCTTGGGGAATTTCTTGTTGACCAGCTCGTCATTGGTGTAGACGGCCTTGGTCTGCGAGAACAATTCGTCCATCGCGTCCTTGCCGGCGCCCGACACCGACTGATAGGTCGCGACCACGACGCGCTTGATCGTCGCCGCGTCATGCAGCGGCTTCAGCGCGACCACGAGCTGCGCGGTCGAGCAGTTCGGATTGGCGATGATGTTCTTCCTGGTGAAGCCCGCGGTCGCGTCCGCGTTCACTTCCGGCACGATCAACGGCACGTCGGGGTCCATACGCCACGCCGACGAATTGTCGATCACGACGGCGCCCGCGGCGCCGATCTTGGGCGACCATTCCTTCGAGACCGCACCGCCCGCCGACATCAGGCAGATATCGACATCGGAGAAGTCGTAATGCTCGAGCGCTTTGACCTTCAGGGTCCGGTCGCCATAGGAGACCTCAACGCCCACGCTGCGGCGTGACGCCAGCGCCACGACCTCATCAGCAGGGAACTTTCGCTCGTCGAGAATGCCGAGCATTTCCCGCCCGACATTGCCGGTCGCGCCGACCACTGCGACTTTGTAACCCATCGTTCACTCTCCGACGAAAAAATGCCGCCCTCCGCGAATAGCGGAAAGGGAAGCGGCAGCGCTTCTATGCGAGAAACGCCGTCAACACAACGTTACTCCGTGCCCGGGCGCCTGATGCAGTCCTTTTCAGCCCAAAACCCAGCCAATCCCCGCTCTCGCTCCGGCCAGATCTACCCCGCGCTCACGAATTTCGCCGACGAAGTCTGCGCCACCGTCGCGCGTCTGTTTGTCTATGTGGGATGTCTGGCGCTGCTTGGCATCCTCGGCGTCCACGCCTGGCAACAATTGCACGCCGAATTTCCGGCCGAGCCGGCGCCGGAGGCCGGCTGGAGCGTAGCCGATCGCTCCTATCCGGCATTTGCCGTAAGCCGCCCGCTGGGGGTGTCGGATAAATCAGAAAATTCAGATGCTTATGTGATATTTCGACATCCCCTGGGCGGGCGCAAGGACATCCTGCGCTGGTCTGACGGGGCCGGGCAGGTAAGCGCGGAACTCGAAATCTACCGTCCCGGCGGAGAATATGGCCCCGCCAACACCGCGCGCACCGAACTTGCCGCGCGGATGCCGGCACCCGGTGCCGAACTTGAGCCGGCCGGCGTGATCGACAGCAAATTCGACACCATTTCGCTGCTGCGCCGGGCCGGCGCCGGAGCGTCTTCCTGCCTCGGCTTCCTCAAGCGGATCGACGGTCCGACACTGCAGATCTCCGGCTGGTCCTGCCAGGGCGACAGCCTGCCCGCCCGGCGCGCGGCGATCGATTGCATGCTGAACCGGCTGATGCTGCTGACGGCGGGCAATGAGCCCAAACTTGCGGAATTATTCGCCGGTGCCGAGCTCAAACGCGGCAGCTGCGCCTCGGCAACCGCACCGGCCGACTGGATCACGGGCCGCGAAGACCCGCGCCTGCGCGGGCTGCTCTGACCGGAGAGTCAGCCAAGACGCTGGTTTTCATGCAACTTTTTTGTCGCAGCTGACTTTTATCTGACCCGGTGTGGCCGGATTGACCTTGTGGCGCCATAAGCGTGGCCGATAAAATGGCCCCAAATCGGAAATGGCGCTCCGCCGCGCCCCGAAGGCATGATGAGGATGTAATGACAAGAGGATTTTCTGCCTTGGGCAAGCCTGCACTGCTGTTGGCGGCAGGCGCCGTGATCGCCGCCGGCCTCGCCACGTCGGCCAGCGCCCAGTCCCCGCAACATGCCCGCCGCGGCGCCGCCGTCTACGACAATGGCGGGCCCAACGTGGTCTATCAGCAGGGCCGCACCCGGCTCTACGTGAGCAAGCGTTCCTGGCTCGACGGTGGCACCGAGGTGCTGCCTGGTGACCGCAAGTTCACCGATTACGCCTATCCGCCGGGGGCCTCGTTCGCGACCACGAACAACAACCGGCCTCTCGAGCGCCAGCCGCTCAACCCGCCCTCGGATCTCGGCGGCGAGCCGACGCGCTTCCCGCTGTATTGAGCTGAGCTGCAATAAGGTGTCGTGCATGGCCGGGCTTGTCCCGGCCATTCGCTTTTTTGCGTTGTCATTCCGGGGCGGCTCAAAGAGCCGAACCCGGAATGACGAGCCGCTCTCTTACCCGTGCAGCTTCTGCAGCTCGGCGAGGATCGCTTCGCCCATTTGCGTCGTCGACGCGGCCTTTGATCCTTCCGACTTGATGTCCGCCGTGCGCAGGCCGCTCGCGAGCACGGCCGCGATCGCGGCATCGAGCTTGTCGGCGAGCGCCCCCATGTCGAAGGAATAGCGCAGCGCCATCCCGAACGACGCGAGCATCGCGATCGGGTTGGCGAGCCCCTGTCCGGCGATGTCGGGCGCGGAACCGTGCACCGGCTCATACAGCGCCTTGCGCTTCTTGCTCTTGGCATCGACCTCGCCGAGCGAGGCCGACGGCAGCATGCCGAGCGAACCCGTCAGCATCGCCGCGATATCGGACAGCATGTCGCCGAACAGATTGTCGGTGACGATGACGTCGAACTGTTTCGGCGACTTCACCAGATTCATGCCGCCGGAATCGGCGAGCTGATGCTCCAGCGTCACATCCTTGTATTCGCGCGCATGCACCTGGGTCATCACCTCGTTCCAGAGCACGCCCGATTTCATGACGTTGCGCTTTTCCATCGAGGTCACCTTGTTGCGACGCTTGCGCGCCAGATCGAAGGCGACACGGCCGATCCGCTCGATCTCATAGGTATCGTAGACCTGCGTATCGATGGCGCGCTTCTGACCATTGCCGAGATCGGTGATGGTCTTGGGCTCGCCGAAATAGACGCCGCCGGTGAGCTCGCGCACGATCATGATGTCGAGGCCTTCGACCGCTTCGCGCTTCAGGCTCGAGGCCTCCGCCAGCGCCGGATAGCACACCGCGGGCCGCAGATTGGCGAACAGGCCGAGTTCCTTGCGCAGCCGCAAGAGGCCAGCCTCGGGCCGCGCCTCATAGGGTACGCTGTCCCATTTCGGTCCGCCGACCGCGCCGAAAATGATGGCATCCGCGGCCTTCGCCTTGGCCATGGTGTCTTCGGTGATGGACACCTTGTGCGCGTCGTAGGCCGAGCCGCCGACCAGCCCCTGCTCGGTTTCGAATGTCGCGATGCCCTTGGCGTGGAGCCAGTCGATCAGGCGCTTCACCTCCGCCATCACTTCGGGGCCGATGCCGTCGCCGGGCAGAAGCAGCAATTTATGGGTCGCCATGGTCGTCTCCTCAAGGAAGCTCTGTTCGTCACCGCCGGGCTTGACCCGGCAATCCAGCTTTTTTTGAAGACGATGGATGCCCGGGTCGAGCCCGGGCATGACGAGGGATGAAATCCGAGCGGAGTGCTAATGCGCCTGCAACGGATTGGCAAGCAGGCCCGGCTGGGCCACAAGGGAGCAAATCCGCAAGGCCCAGGCCGGTGCAGAGGGCGGCGCAGAAGACGGACTTCATGATTTCAGCCATCCTGTTTGCGTTTGCCTCGGCCATCCTGCTCGGCACCGGCGTCGTCACCGCCCAATTCGGCCTGCGCCATGTCGAGCCGCTGTCGGGTGCTTCCATCAGCATTCCGTCCTTTACGCTGGTGTTCCTGTTGATCTCGCCGCTGATCCTGCCCGGCGAGCCCGTGGTGTGGCGGGGCCTGCCGATCTTCGCCGGCATCGGCCTGTTCTTCCCGGCCATGCTGACGTTCCTGACATTCGCGTCCAACCGCGCGCTCGGGCCGGTCATCACCTCGACGCTCGGCAATCTCGCGCCACTGTTGGCGGTGACGCTGGCACTCGTCCTGCTGCACGAGCCGCTACGTCACCTGCAACTGATCGGACTTGTGGTCGCTGTGATTGGTGCTGTCATCATCACGCTGACGCGGCCGGGTCATCTTGGCCATTGGCGAAGCTGGTCGCTGCTGTTGCCGCTCGGCGGTGCGCTGGTGCGCGGCCTCGCGCCGCCGCTGGTGAAGCTCGGCCTTCAGATCTGGCCGAGCCCGCTCTGGGCCTGCTTGATCGGCTATATCTCCTCGTCGCTCGTCGTGCTGATCGTGCAGCGCCTGCGCAAGGGCACGTTCATCGCGGAAGCCTCATGGCCGGGCCGATTGTGGTTCGCCATTACCGGCATCAGCAACGGCCTCTCCGCGCTGACATTGTTTGCCGCCGTACGCAACGGACCGATCACGCTGGTGGCGCCGTTGCTCGCGATCTATCCGCTGGTCACCGTGCTCTTGACCGCGGTCACGCTGCGGCATGTCCAGATCACGCCGCGCATCGTGCTCGGAACCGTGCTGACGGTCGGCGGCGTCGCGCTGGTGCTGGCGAGTTGATTGCGCATTCTGCAAGACAGCGTTGCCATGCCGGCCCCCTGTGCAAGCCGGTGCCGGCCTGTCACAATGCGCCTTTGCCGGAGTCCTCTGTGAACTTCCCCTATCGTCCTGACACTTGTGCGCATCCGGCGCGGCGAATCCTCATTTTGTCGCTGGCGCCCACCATCGGGCTCGGCATCGGCCGCTTCGCCTATGCGCTGGTGCTGCCGGACATGCGCGATTCCCTGCATTGGTCGTATTCGGCCGCGGGCTTCATGAACACCATCAACGCGGTCGGCTATCTCGCCGGCGCATTGGTCGCCTCGCGGCTGATCAGGCGTTTTGGGCTCGCGGAGAGCGTACGCTGGGGGACGATCGCCTCCATTCTCTCGCTCGCGCTCTGCGCGATGACAGACAATTTCATCGTGCTGAGCTTGGCGCGCCTGCTCGTAGGCTTTGCGGCAGCCGCGGTCTTCGTCGGCGGCGGTGCACTCGCGGCGACGATCGCCCAGTCCCGACCCGACCGGGCGAATTTCCTGCTGAGCCTGTTCTACGCCGGGCCCGGCATCGGCATCCTCGCCTCCGGCTTGATCGCGCCCTACGTGCTGCAGGCCTTCGGCCCGGGCTCATGGTGGATCGTGTGGTGGGCGCTGACGCTGCTGTCGCTCGTCATGATCATCCCCCTGTTGCTGGTGCCGTTTGGCGGCAACGCGACCATCGACCACGCGACGCGCGTGAGTTTTTCGGTTCGGCCCGTGTTGATCTATCTGACCGCCTATTTCCTGTTTGGCGCGGGCTACATCGCCTACATGACCTTCATGATCGCCTATGTCCGCGACGGCGGCGGCGGCGCAGGCGCGCAGAGCCTGTTTTGGAGCCTGATCGGGATCAGCGCATTCGCCACGCCCTGGGTCTGGCGCGGCGTGCTCGCACTCGACCGCGGCGGTCTCGCGACCACGATCATTCTCGGCACCAACGCCATCGGCGCGGCGCTGCCGATCTTCGGCCATTCGCAGTTGCTGCTCGTGGTCTCCGCGCTCGTGTTCGGCATCGCCTTTTTCGCCGTGGTCGGATCGACCACCGCTTTTGTCCGCTTCAACTATCCGGTCGAAGGCTGGCCCGCCGGCATCGCCGCGATGACGATTGCATTCGGGATCGGCCAGACCGTGGGCCCGATCGCCGTCGGCGCCATCACCGACGCGCTCGGGAGCCTGTCCTACGCGCTCAATGTCTCGGCGGCGCTGCTGGTGCTGGGCGCGGTGCTCGCGGCGTTCCAGAGGAAGCTGGCAAAGCAGCCGTAGGCTGGACAAAGGCGCACTCGCGCCGTGCCCGCCATCCATCCTGATCCAACTGTCAAACAGCGCTCCGTCGCCATTGCTATGACGAGCATCCGCATTCCCGCGGCATGATTTGCCCGGGTTCTGCAAGAGCGTCGTCCCTCGGAAAGAGGGCGCAGGGAACGCCGGATGCCGTTGCACCCGCAGCCTCGTGTGCAGAGTTGCGCGAAAAGAACGCACACGAGCAGTCCACAGGTACAACCGAACACATCCGGCATTCCCCGCGCGATGTTTGACGACTTATTCCGTGCTCTCCTCGGCGTACCGGGCTCTGTAGTCACCGTCGCCCTTCTCGAGCTTGACACCAGCATCGGGGTGTCGGGACCACACGGCTTCGTCGAACGCATCGCGCGCGCTTCGTCGTTGCGCGCCGATCGCGTCCACCGCAACCCGCCTCACGTTTCGTGACGATTGGCCGTAACGTCCCTCTTCTCGAGGCGGGCTGTCACGCATATGGCATCTATTTCTGATTTTCCGCAATAGCGGGAAGCTGCGACAAAGCAACACGACGGGCAGTTTTCGCATGGCCGCGATGTGCAAAGTGCCTGTCGTGTTGATTTTGCAACCGACGAATGAGCTGAGAGTGCCGGCTGGTTGAACCTCGTTCGGCGAAGCAAAGACTAATGATCTCCGGTAGCAGCCGCATACAGGTGGAGTCCGAACGGGTCGATCCAGCTCAAGCCAAGTATGACACAATGATTCTGATGTCCGACCAATTTAAATACTCAGCCCTCGCAGTGATGCTGCTGGCGATATTGCTCGCATACTACAAGGGACGACACGCGGTCCCTGCAAACGGTCGGTCGCTCGCCTGGACTCACGTTCCTCTGATTGCGTTCTTGACAGTTTCTATCGGTCCAAGCGCAGTCGCCACACTTATCTATCTCGGCTACAAATCCGGTCTGTTGCAGGCCGGACCATCCGGATATCGATTTTCAACATTCATTTCTTGGCTCCCCGTTGATTTCGCGGTCATGAACTGGGGATTTGTTGCTTTGTACGTGACTTGCCGGCTGTCACCGAACGTTGGATCGACCCGGCTCGGGATGTGGCTTTCCGCAACCGCGATGTCTTTTCTCAACGTGCCGCTGTTCTTCCTGGCTCCCGAGATGGTTTCCAACGTCGTCGATGCGGGGCAAGGCATCGGCGTTATTCAGGCCATGCTCAGCATGCCGCTCTGGTTCGGTCCATACCCGGGTTTTCTTGATCCCGACTCCGGCATTGGTCTTCTTGTCTTTGCGCCGCTCGCACCCATACCGTTGTTGGGTTTGATCGGCTGGATCGCTGGACGAATCATCGGATGGGCGGCCAGCTCTCCAAACGGGAAAACTGCGCGGTCGTAGTGCACTGGAGGTACTTGTCGCCGCCGGGCCTGGTTCGTCCGCATGCGGCCCTTCTCCGACCCCCTGCAAGCGCTTCTGTGCTGCTGTGGAGAGCCAAGCCGACATGCGAATTTAACGAGTGCACGTCTTGCGCCCTGCAGGGCTGCCGGCGCTCGGCGCGATGCCGACGTCGTTCAGCGGCCGAAATCCTGACGCCGTCATTCCGGGGCGGTCCGTCAGGACCGAACCCGGAATCTCGAGATTCTCAGGTGCGCAATTGCGCACCATAGTCTGCGCCTGCTGGCGCATCCCGGAATGACCCTGCCTCAGCTTCCACTGAATGAATTGTAGCCCTGGTCTTCCCAGTAGCCACCCTTGTACTCGTTGGTGACCTCCATCGAGATCACGTATTTCGGATTCTTGAATCCGAGTTTCGTGGGCACGCGGATCTTCATCGGATAGCCGTAGGCGCGCGGCAGAATCTTGTCGGCGAACTTGAACGTCATCTGGGTCTGCGGGTGCAACGCGCTGCGCATGTCAAGCGGGGAGTTGTAGCCGTCCCTGTCGGCACACTGGAACCAGACATATTTGGCCCGGGTGTCGGCGCCGATCAGCTTCAGAAAATCGCGCAGCGGCGTACCGGTCCAGCTGCCGATCGCGCTCCAGCCTTCGACGCAGATGTGACGCGTGACCTGCTTGACCTCCGGCAGCTTGTACAATTCGTCGAGCGTCCAGGACTTCTTGTTGTCGACCAGGCCGCGCACCTCGAGCTTCCAGTCCTCGCCGTCGATGTCGGGCGCATCGTCGAGATCGTAGTAACCATTGAACGGGAACGGCTTGGTGATCATGCTCTCGGGAAAGGTCGGCGCCAGCGCGTCGGGATTGAACATCCACGCCTGCACCGCGTCGTTGAACTTGGAAACCTGCGCCAGCAACTGATCGGCGGAATCGCTGTCGACGACGTTGCAGCCGGTGAGCAAGGTCAGCGCGCCAAGGCTGGCGCCGCCGGAAATGAAACGGCGGCGCGTCAGATCCGGCATCGCCTTCACGGCGTCCTTGATCAAGAGCTTCTTGTCGACGCCGGGGATCAGAAGTTTTCGCATGCGGCCCATGACTGTCTCCTCGATCTCAACGCCCGATGATCATGGCGCGCAGGCTTTTCGGCACCAGGAGCGCGAGCACGACATGCACGACCAGGAAGGCGACGATCAGCGACATGCAGACGAAGTGGACATAGCGCGCGACATCATAGCCGCCGAACAGCGCCGTCAGCCATTGCAACTGCACCGGCTTCCAGATCGAGAGGCCCGACAGCACCATCACGATGCCGACAGCAATGATCCCGGCGTACAGCAGCTTCTGCACGTAATTATATTTGCTGAGATCGTCATGCGCGAGCTTGAAGGTCAGTGCCGCCTTGAGATCGGTGGCCACGCCGGCCGGCGTGATCGGCAGCAGTTTTTTCCGGAAGCGGCCGGTCGCGACACCGGTCGCGAGATAGATCAGGCCGTTGACCATCAACAGCCACATCGCGGCGAAGTGCCACAACAGCGCGCCGCCGAGCCATCCACCGAGCGTAATGCTGCGCGGGAAGGTGAAGCCGAACAGCGGCGAGGCGTTATAGATCTGCCAACCCGACATGATCATCAGGACCATCGCAACCGCGTTGGTCCAATGCATCGCGCGCACCCAGGCCGGCTGGATCACCCTTGTGGGCTCCTGCGTGACGTGATGGCTGTCGCTGGCGGCAAGGCTGGACATGGCTATTCCCTGCGGAAATCTCTTGACGTGAAAGATACGCCCGAAGTGGCTGCTTCGTTACTTCACGAACACCGGCAGGTCGAGGACCAGCAACGGCTCGCATTCACAAAAAAGCGAGCCGGGTTTCCCCCGGCTCGCGGTTGCCCATCCCAGCACGGATTTCTGATAGCTGGGAACGCCGCCGTCACGAAGCCGGCATCAGCACGGTGTCGACCACATGGATCACGCCGTTCGACTGATGAACGTTGGAGATCGACACCATCGACTGGTCGCCCTTGGCATCGATGATCCAGATCTTGCCGTCGGCTCTCTTCACCGTGAGCGCCTCGCCTTCGACGGTCTTGAGTTTCTTGCCGTCGGTGAGGTCGGATGCATCATATTTGCCGGCGACCACATGGTAGGTGAGGATCTTGGTCAGGGTCGGCTTGTTCTCCGCCTTGACCAGATTGTCGACGGTGCCGGCCGGCAGCTTGCCGAAGGCGGCATTGGTCGGCGCGAACACCGTGAACGGGCCCTTGCCCTCGAGGGTTTCGACCAGGCCGGCCGCCTTCACCGCGGCGACCAGCGTGGTGTGGTCCCTGGAGTTGACGGCGTTCTGGACGATGTTCTTCGAGGGGAACATCGCCGCGCCGCCGACCATCACGGTCTTCTCTTCGGCGCGCGCCGGCGCCAAGAAGGTCAAGGTGAAGGTCGAGGTGAAGGTCGAGGTGAGCGCCAGCACGCTGAAGGCGGCACTTGCAAAGAGTGCAATACGCTTGGACATGGAAAGTCTCCCGATGCTGATGTGACCGGCGGGTATCCGCCGGATCAAGGCGTCAACAACGGCGCTCTCGTCTGGCCGATGGCAGCGCCGTCGTTACGAGATTTACGGGAGGGTTTTGCGGGTGGTTTCGGAAAATAAATCTTTGTGATTCCTGAAACCGGATGCGGGGAAGCGCGTAGCGCGGTGCTCGCATTGAACGCCAACGCTGTAGTCCCGGCCAAGCGCAGCGCGAGCCGGGACCCATACCGCGTTATAGATGTGAGGAAAAAGAACGGCGTAACCGCCAGCGCGTGCAACAACGAACGCCTGTGGTTATGGGTCCCGGATCGCGCTTACGCGCGTCCGGGACGACAAAGAGCTAATCCCTGTTCGCCGGCGTCTGGATGAAGCCGCGATTATGGGTCGGGCTGATCAGGATCTCGTTCATGCACACCCGCGGCGGCATGCTGGCGACAAAGGCGATGGTGCGGCCAAGGTCTTCCGGCTGCAGCATCCTGGCCTGTTCTTCCTCGCTCGGCACGACGGGCCGCAGCTTCAGGATCGGCGTCGCGACCTCGCCCGGCGACAGGCAGCAGGCGCGCAAGCCGTTGACGCATTCGTCCATGTTGAAGGAATGGGTCAGCGCCAGCACCGCGTGCTTGGTCGTGGTGTAGGCCGGGCCCGGCATTTTCGAGACATGACGGCCGGCCCAGGAAGCGACGTTGATGATGCAGCCGTCCTTCTGCTTGCGCATCGCCGGCAGCACCGCGCGCATGCAATAGAGCACGCCGTTGAGATTGATATCGACGAGCTGGTTCCAGCCCTCCAGCTCCATGTCGGCCCAGCGCCGCTTGGGGACGTTGACGCCGGCGCTGTTGACCAGGAGGTCGATGCGGCCGTGCTTGGCCAGGATCTGATCGGCAACCTTCTGGACGTCGGCGGCCCTGCTGACATCGACGGGAATCGCCTCCGCCTCGCCGCCGGCCTTCTTTAATATTGGCGACCACAGCCTCCAGCGCGTCCTTGCGGCGGCCCGAAACCACCACAGTCCAGCCATCCTCGGCCAACGAGATGGCGCCCGCTTCGCCGATGCCCGTGCCGCCGCCGGTCACCCAGGCCACGCGTTCGGCCACGCGTTTTCCTGCCTTTGTCATACAACTGTCTCCGTTGCTTTTTTGGGGGCGTTTTTGCTAATGCAGCCTTCTTCCGGCCAGCGCCCCCTGAGGGAATAGTTGCATGAACACCACCGCCAATGCCAACCTGTTTTCACGCCTGTTTGATGGGCTCGACGATCCCAAGCGGCTTGCGATCGAAACCCTCGACGGCGAGCACATCTCCTACGGCGATCTGATCGCGCTCGCAGGCCGGACCGCGAATGTGCTGGTGGAACGGGGCGTCAAGGCGGGCGACCGCGTCGCCGCCCAGACCGAAAAATCGGTCGCCGGCCTGGTGCTCTATCTCGCCACCGTACGTGCCGGCGCGATCTATCTGCCGCTCAACACGGCCTATACGCTCAACGAACTCGAATATTTCATCACCGACGCCGAGCCGTCGCTGGTGGTGTGCGATCCCTCCAAGGCGGAAGGGATCAAGGCGATCGCGGCGAAGGTCGACGCCAAGGTCGAGACGCTCGACTCCCACGGCAAGGGCTCACTGACGGAGGCGGCCACGAAGGCGAAATCGGAATTCGCCACCGTGCCGCGCGGCAACGATGACCTCGCCGCCATCCTCTACACTTCGGGCACCACCGGCCGCTCCAAGGGCGCGATGCTCTCCCACGACAATCTCGCCTCGAACTCGCTCTCGCTCGTCGACTATTGGCGCTTCACCGACAAGGACGTGCTGATCCACGCGCTACCGATCTATCATACCCACGGCCTGTTCGTGGCGAGCAATGTCACGCTGTTCGCCCGCGCCTCGATGATCTTCCTGCCGAAACTCGATCCGGACCTGATCATCAAGCTGATGGCGCGCGCCACCGTGCTGATGGGCGTGCCGACCTTCTATACGCGGCTCCTGCAAAACCCCGCGTTGAGCAAGGAGACGACCAAGCACATGCGGCTGTTCATCTCGGGCTCGGCGCCGCTGCTCGCCGATACCCATCGCGAATGGGCGGCGCGCACCGGCCACGCCGTGCTGGAGCGCTACGGCATGACCGAGACCAACATGAACACCTCCAACCCCTATGACGGCGAGCGCGTCGCCGGCGCCGTCGGCCATGCGCTGCCCGGCGTTTCCGTGCGCGTCACCGATCCCGAGACCGGCAAGCCTCTCGCGCCGGACACCATCGGCATGATCGAGGTCAAGGGCCCGAACGTGTTCAAGGGCTATTGGCGGATGCCGGAAAAGACCAAGTCCGAATTCCGCGACGACGGCTTCTTCATCACCGGCGATCTCGGCAAGATCGACAACAAGGGCTATGTGCACATCGTCGGCCGCGGCAAGGACCTCGTCATCTCAGGCGGCTTCAACGTCTACCCGAAGGAGATCGAAAGCGAGATCGACGCCATGCCGGGCGTGGCGGAATCCGCCGTGATCGGCGTGCCGCATGCGGATTTCGGCGAGGGCGTCACCGCGGTCGTGGTCTGCAACAAGGGCACCGATGTCAGCGAAGCCTCCGTGCTGAAAGCGCTCGACGGCCGGCTCGCGAAATTCAAGATGCCCAAGCGCGTCTTCATCGTTGACGAATTGCCGCGCAACACCATGGGCAAGGTGCAGAAGAACGTTTTGCGCGATACGTACAAGGATATTTACGCAAAGCGCTGAGAGCGAGACAGCTACTGCCCGCTGAGCAGGCTGATCACAAACCTGCCACCGACGATGAAGAGATAGCAGCCGAAGGCGATTTCCAGCATGCGCTTGGACATCGCATGCGCGGCCTTCACGCCAAGCGGCGCGGTCCAGAGGCTCATCGGCATCACCAGGAGCGCGCCGATCAGCGAGACATAGCCAAGGGCGAGCGGCGCCTGCAGCGCGGCCACATCAGGGAAACGCGCCGCGACCGGCCAGCCGGCATAGACATAGCCGAGTGCGCCGGGAATCGAGATCAGCACGGCCAGCGCGGAGGAAGTCGCAACCGCCTGATGGATCGGCCGGCCATAAAAGGTCATGAGGAGGTTGGAGAACAGGCCACCGCCGACGCCCATCAGGGTCGAGAGCAGCCCGACAAAGAAGCCGTAGACCTTCATGACGGGCCCTTTCGGCATCTCCTCGCCGAGATTCCAGCCCTCGCGCGCGAACCAGAGCCGGAGCGTTGCCGACCAGGCCACGACCACAAAGACATATTTGAACAACCGCTCCGGCGCGTAGCGCGCGGTTACGCT
>Ga0153954_1000875_pt1 | contig 19623 bp, 21 predicted proteins | sample TSFL038MetaG_FD_102277 | JGI IMG/M metagenome (GOLD analysis project Ga0153954, IMG submission 102277) | Attine ant fungus gardens microbial communities from Florida, USA - TSFL038 MetaG | ecosystem: Host-associated > Fungi > Mycelium > Unclassified | place: USA: Florida, Wekiwa Springs State... | reverse complement strand
TTCCGCTCCGGACTGAAGCGCGTCGACGAAGGCCAGATCTACACGCTGATCGGCACCGCCCAGGTGATGATGGGACAGAGCGGCGTCATCAACGAGTTGCGCCTGCGGCTCAATGACCCCGTGAGCGCCGAGGCGATCGCCAAGCGCGTCGAAGGGCAGACCGGCTACAAATCGGTGTCGTGGCAGGAAGCCAATTCGGATCTCCTGTCCAGCTTCGCCGTGCGCGACTTCATCGTGCTGACCGTTATGGGCGCAATGCTGCTGACATCGTCATTCGCCACCTACAACATCATCTCGACGATCACCAATGAGAAGCGCCAGGACATCGCCATCATGAAATCGCTCGGCATGCGCGAGGTTTCGGTACGGCGCATCTTCATCATCGAGGCTGCGATCATCGGCGTGGTCGGCATCCTGTTCGGCTGGATCATCGGATATCTGCTGTGCTTCAGCTGGTCGCAGATCACGATCTACAACACGCTGACGGGAACCACGGTCCCGATTTCCATCTATTATTCGCCGCTGCACTACATTGTCGCCGGCGGCATCTCGCTGCTCTGCTGCACGGGCGCCGCCTTCTTTCCCGCGCGCAAGGCGACGCGGGTCCATCCCGTCGAAATCATCCGGGGCGCCTCATGAGCGAGATTGCACTGCAGGCGGTCGGGCTGGCGCGGCGGATCGAGGGCGCCGTCTCCCACACGCTCGTCAACGGCATCGATCTCGCCGTCAGCAAGGGCGAGTTTGTCGCCATCACGGGTCCGTCAGGGTCCGGCAAATCCTCGCTGCTCTATCTGCTCGGCCTGTTGGATGCGCCGACCGACGGCGAGGTCATCATCTGCGGGCAGCCGACCTCGAAATTGTCCGAGGATGACCGCGCCAATGTGCGGCTGACCAAATGCGGCTTCGTGTTTCAGTTTCATTTCCTGCTGCCGGAATTCACCTCACTGGAGAACGTGCTGCTGCCGATGCGGGCCGCCGGTCAGCTGAGCGAAAAGGACATGCGCGAACGCGGGCTCGAGCTGCTCGGCTCGCTCGGCCTGAAGGATCACGCCAACAAGCGCCCGAACCAGTTGTCGGGCGGCCAGCGCCAGCGGGTGGCGATCGCCCGCGCGCTTTCCAACCGTCCCGAGATCATCGTCGCGGACGAGCCGACCGGCGCGCTCGATACCACTTCGACCGAGCAGGTGTTCGGCATTTTGCGCGAGATCGCCGATCAGGGCCGCACCGTCGTGGTCGTGACCCACGACCCCGCGCTCGCCGCGCGCGCCGACCGGCGCGTCCACATTGTCGATGGCAAGATCGCCCAGACGTTCGACGGCCGCGGCAGCGCCCCGGAACAAGCGGTCGCCGCACCTAGCGCTCCCTAACATCCGATCGCAGCGATATCGTTTCCCAGACCGCGACAACGACGAGAACGGCCGTGGTCGCCATCGACAATTCGACCGGGGATAGATCGCTTGCGAACCACGCGATTCCTCCCAACGCGACGATGCCGACGATATGGGAGAGCTGCAAGAAGCCGCGGATCACGTGCTTGAACAGGATGGTGCCGACCAGGAACAGCAGGGCTCCGCCAACCGAGCTTACCACCGTCTTGAGATCGGAATGGCCGCTCGGATGTTTCAGCACGAGCTCGTCGGCCACCGCCGTGAGGATGATCCCGCCGACGATCGGCATGTGCAGATAGGTATAGGCGAGCCGCGCGACGCGCCCGGATTCGGCTGATTTCGAGATCATCTCCGAGCCCGCCTCCGCGCCTTTATGGAAATAGATCCACCACATGGCGATGCTGCCGACCAAGGCAGCGAGAAATGCCGCCACGTTTTCCGGCGTCCAGCTCAATTCGGCAAAGGTCGCCCCGTTGACGACAATGGCTTCGCCCAGCGCGATGATGATGAATCCGGCGCAGCGTTCGGCCATGTGGCCGCCCTCGACCGCCCAGGCCTCCATCGAGGAAAACCCAAGTCCGGGCGTCCAGAAGCGCGCCGCCGGCGCGATATATTCGATCGCGAGCGCGACGAGCCATAACCACAGCCGCGTCTCGCCCTCGGCAAGGCCGCCAAGGATCCAGAATACAGCGGAGCCGCAGAGCCAGACCAGGATGCGGATCGCATTGTGACGCACCGCCCTCTGTTGTGGCGGCGTCGCCAGCAGCCAGAACAGGGTGCGGCCGACCTGCATTGCCGCATAGGCGGCCGCGAACCAAAGGCCCCGGCCCTCAAACGCCGTCGGGATCGAGGTCGACAGCACGAGCCCGCCGAGCATCAGCAGGAACAGCAGGATACGGACCGGCGTCTGCTCAGGGTCGAGCCAGTTGGTGACCCAGGTGGTGTAGACCCACACCCACCAGACCGCGAGAAACAGCAGCGTTACCTGGACGGCACCGAGCGGCGTGAAGCGGCCGAGCAGCATGTGCGACAGCTGTGTGACCGCAAAGACGAAGACGAGATCGAACAGCAGCTCGGCATTGGTGACGCGGCTGTGCTGGTTCGGCACGACGATCCGAAACATCGCGCCGCGCGGATTTTCCTCCGATCTTTCGTCCGCCATCGGCGGCTAACCTTCGGGCACTCCGGTCTGCAGCGCGAGCGCGTGCAGCACACCGCCCATTTGACCTCGCAGCGACTGATAGACGATCTGGTGCTGCTGCACCCGGGACTTGCCGCGGAAGGATTCCGAGATCACGGTCGCCGCGTAATGGTCGCCATCGCCGGCGAGATCGCGGATCGTCACTTGAGCGTCGGGGATCGCTGCCTTGATCATCGATTCGATATCACGGGCGTCCATCGGCATCCCAGTCGGTCTCCTCTTGCCTGCTTCTTCCATTTCCGTCGGGCGAATCGCAGTCGGCCTCACCCGACCGTGACACGCAAATCTAGCGCCGGACGCTTTGAAGGTCACCTGTTGTGACACTATATTCCGCTCAAGGTTCATTAAAATTCCGCGAGATCGCGCCGCAGGCCGATCGGGCGCAAGCAGAGGGCTGAAAAGATGAAACTTCCCGGTCCCGACCATCCCATCACCATCACAGCCAATCCGAAGCGGGTTCGCGTCGTCGCCGACGGCATCGTCATAGCCGAGACGACCCATGCGCTTACCCTGAAGGAGGCGAGCTACCCCGCCGTGCAATATGTGCCGCGGGCGGACGCCAAGATGGACCTTTTGAAGCGGACAGATCGGGTGACGCATTGCCCCTACAAGGGGGACGCGAGTTACTTCTCCATCATCGCCAACGGCAAGACGCTCGAGAACGCGATCTGGACCTATGAGACGCCCTTCCCGGCCATGACCGAGATCTCGGGCCATCTCGCGTTTTATCCGGACAGGGTGAAAATCGAGGAAGTGGCGTAACGCCGCAGGCGTCACTGCGAGCCAGCAGGTCCGCGCCGACGGGTCGCGAATGCGCGTCCGATGCTCGGCTCCGCACGGCCCGCCTGCGCGCTCCGGTAGAACTTTCCGAAATTTGAGCGCAGTGGCGGCATTTCATCGCTTGCTCAATCCCCTTCCCGGGCGCAACATCGCGCCTGCAACAGCTTGCCGGGGCATGACATGACGACCATCAGCCAGACGGCGACGACCGCGGGTGCCGAAGCGGCGCCGAGAGCGAAAGCGCGCAACGCCTCACTCGACCGCACCCGCACATTCCTGACGCTGGTGGTGCTGCTGCATCACGCCGTCATCCCCTATACCTATTTCGGTCACACCGATCCCAAGTCGTGGATCGGCTTCGACATAATCGTTCTCGCCACCGACAGCTTCTTCATGGCGATGTTCTTTTTTCTGTCCGGGCTGTTCGTGTGGCCGGGCCTGACCCGCAAGGGACCCGCGACTTACTTGCGCGACCGCATAATCCGGCTCGGCCTGCCGTTCGTGATTGCCGCGGTGACGATCATTCCGCTCGCCTATTACGCCATCGAGTTGCGCGAACACCCGGACGTGGGCTTTGCCGCCTTCTGGTGGAACACCATCACGGTCGGACCGTGGCCGAGCGGACCGATCTGGTTTCTTTGGGTCCTGATCGCCTTCGATTTGGTCGCGTGCGCCTTTTATCTGGTTTCGCGGAACCTCCTCGATCCGATCAATCGCCTGTCGCTGTTCGGCTACGAGCAGCCCGTCGCTTTTTACGCGGTCATGCTTGCCGTCACCGCCATACTCTACATTCCAGGACGAGTTTACTGGGGACCGGGAAGCTGGTTCGAGTTCGGTCCGTTCTCAGTTCAGCACGGCCGTGTGCTGCTCTACGCGACCTATTTCTTTTTTGGCGCAGGCGTCGGTGTGCAGGGTCTGGATCGCGGCCTGCTGGGCGGGGCTGGCCGGCTGGCAAAGAGCGGCTGGGGCTGGCTCCTCATGGCGCTCATCCCATATTGCCTGATGTGGGTGCTGATCTACATCAAGCGCGAAATCCTGGGCAATCCGGTCGCGCTGCCTCATTGGTACGAGTCGATCTACGGCCTTTTCTTCGCTGCCTTCAGCGTGACCATCTTGTTCGCGATCCTGGCCTATTTCCTTCGCTTCAAGCAATCCGGCCGGAGCATGCTCGATCCGATGCAGGCCGACGCCTACGGCATGTTCCTCGTGCACTATCCGATCGTGCTCTGGCTCCAGTACTGGCTGTTCGACTACAACCTCCCGGCCATTGCCAAGGCGCTGATCGCCTTCGTTCTGACGGTCGTGCTGAGTTGGGGAGCCACCGCGGCGCTGCGCAAAGTACCGGGTGCTAGTTACGTTCTCTGAGGAGCGCCGCTCCAGCTTCAACGGCGGCCTGCGACAGATACGCTAAGTCTAGACTAATTCGCGCCACTCATATAGGCCGGAAACCAGCTCTCGAAGGCCGTCTTCAACACGCTCACGGCGACGGGCGTTTCGCCGGCGATGGTGATCGTATCACCGCCGGTGGTGCCGATCCGCGCGCACGGCACACCGGCGCCTTTCATCTTGGCGAGCACGAGGCCGGCCTCCCCGGCCGGCACTGTGACGACGTAGCGCGCCTGGTCCTCGCCGAACCAATAGGCATGCGGCACGATCGACGCCGGCGCGGCCAACAACTGCGCGCCAATGCCGCTCGCGATCGCCATCTCCGCCAGCGCGACCAGAAGTCCGCCATCGGAAATGTCATGGGCCGCGGTCGCGGTGCCGGCGCGGATCATGCCGCGCACGACATCGCCATTGCGCTTCTCGGTGACGAGATCGACGGGGGGCGGCGCGCCCTCTTCGCGGCCGCAAATGTCGCGCAGATAGACGGATTGACCGAGCCAACCCTGGGTGTCGCCGATCAGAAGGATGGCTTCGCCCGCCGATTTGAACGCGAGCGTTGCAGACTTGGTGAAATCATCCAGCACGCCGACGCCGCCGATCGAGGGTGTCGGCAAAATGCCGCGACCGTTGGTCTCGTTGTAGAGCGAGACATTGCCGGACACGACCGGGAAATCCAGCGCGCGGCAGGCTTCCGAAATACCCTTCAGGCAGCCGACGAACTGGCCCATGATCTCGGGCCGCTCCGGATTGCCGAAATTGAGATTGTCGGTGATGGCGAGCGGCTTGCCGCCGACGGCGGTGATGTTGCGCCAGGCTTCGGCCACGGCCTGCTTGCCGCCTTCAAACGGATCAGCGTCGCAATAGCGCGGCGTCACGTCGACGGTGAGCGCAAGGCCCTTCGGCCCGTCCTGCACCCGTACGACTGCGGCATCGCCGCCGGGGCGCTGCACGGTGTTGCCGAGAATGACGTGGTCATACTGCTCCCACACCCAGCGCTTCGAGCAGAGCTCGGGCGTTGCAATCAGCTTCTCAAGCGCCGCCGGGACGCTCATCGGCGCCTTCACATCGCGCGCCTGGACCACCGGCAGTGCCGGCGACGCCACGTGCGGCCGGTCATAGACCGGCGCTTCATCGCCCAATTCCTTGATCGGCAGGTCCGCCATGACGTCGCCGCCATGCTTGACGCGGAAACGCTTGCTCGGCGTGGTGTAGCCCACGACGGCGAAGTCGAGTCCCCATTTGCGGAAGATCGCCTCCGCTTCCTTTTCCTTTTCGGGCTTCAGCACCATGAGCATGCGCTCCTGGCTTTCCGAGAGCATCATCTCATAGGCGCTCATGCCGGTTTCGCGCGTCGGCACGGCGTCGAGATCGAGATCGACGCCGAGATCGCCCTTGGCGCCCATCTCGACCGCCGAGCAGGTCAACCCCGCCGCTCCCATATCCTGGATCGCGATCACGCAATCGGCGGCCATGATTTCCAGGCACGCCTCGAGCAACAGCTTCTCGGCAAAGGGATCGCCGACCTGCACGGTCGGGCGCTTCTCCTCGGAAGAATCGTCGAACTCGGCCGACGCCATCGAGGCGCCGTGAATGCCGTCACGCCCGGTCTTCGAGCCGAGATAGACGATCGGCATGTTCACGCCGGAAGCCGCCGCGCAGAAAATCTTGTCGGCATCGGCGAGGCCCACGGCCATCGCGTTGACGAGGATGTTGCCGTCGTAGCGCGTGTGGAAACGTACCTGCCCGCCGACTGTCGGCACGCCGAAGGAATTGCCGTAGCCGCCGACGCCCGCGACCACGCCGGAGACGAGGTGCCGCGTCTTCGGATGTTCCGGTGCGCCGAAGCTCAGCGCATTGAGGCAGGCGATGGGGCGCGCGCCCATGGTGAAGACGTCGCGCAAAATGCCGCCGACGCCGGTCGTCGCGCCCTGATAGGGCTCGATGTAGCTCGGGTGGTTGTGGCTCTCCATCTTGAAGACCACGGCCTGGCCATCACCGATGTCGATCACGCCGGCATTCTCGCCGGGCCCCTGGATCACCCACGGCGCCTTGGTCGGCAGGCCGCGCAGATGGATCCGCGAGGATTTGTACGAGCAGTGCTCATTCCACATCGCGGAAAAGATGCCGAGCTCGGTGAAGGTCGGCACCCGCCCGATCAGCTTCAGGATTCGCTCATACTCGTCCGGCTTGAGCCCGTGCGCCGCGACGACTTCGGGAGTGATCTTGGGTTCGTTGGTCTGCATGGTCCGTTAATAGGGAGATCGGAGGGGCCGGAAAAGGCCTTTTACGGCCCATTTTTGCGCTGTCCAGAGCTTTGCACCCGGCCCTCGGACGGGCTGGATTTGCATATCGCCTGCGGATCGGATTTAAGGTTTTAAACCCTGTCTTGAAGGCCCTTTTGCCGTGAACGAGCTTGCCAAATCTGCATTCCTGAACCGCCCCGACCTGCACGTCGGCACCGAAGGTGAATTCGCGGGCTGGCGCACCTGGAGCAGCGATGCCTTCGAGACCAACAACGGGCCGTTCTGGCACCGGATGGAGGATGACGGCAGCATCCGCTGCGCGTTCCGGGTGGAGAAAAAGCACCTCAACGGCGCCAGGAACGTCCATGGCGGCTGCTTCATGTCGTTCGCGGATTACTGCCTGTTTGCGATCGCCGCGCCGATCCTGCAGGGGCCGGGCGTGACGCTATCCTTTGCCTGCGAGTTTCTCGCCGCCGCGCGCGAGGGCGAGTTGATTGAAGGCCGCGCCGAGATCACGCGCGCCGGCAACTCGATCATCTTCCTGCGCGGCATGCTCACCTCCGCCGACAAGCCGGTGTTCTCCTTTTCAGGCTCGATCAAGCGCTTGGCCCGGAAGATTCCCCAGCCGGCCGCGGTCAGCAGCTAGATCAAAAACGCGCGGGAAAGCTTTGCCGAAGAGCACGACGGCGGGGACCCGCGAGGCAGTTCCGCTCCCGGCGGTTCCCGCGCGTCACGGCTTTCGCGACTATGCGCTGGCGCTGGCCTGCGCCTTCCAGGCGCGAGCAATTCAGCGAGAAAGATGACGAATGCGCGCTCTGTCTCGCGCGCCGGCGTAAGCGCCTACGCCGCCTTTTGCAGATGCGCGACGAGGCCGGCAAACAGGCCGCGGCCGTCGGTGCAGCCCATGATGTCTTCGACGTGGTTTTCCGGATGCGGCATCATGCCGAGCACGTTGCCGCGCTCGTTGACGATGCCGGCGATCGAATGCGCGGCACCGTTGAAGTTGGAAGCCTCGTCGACCGCACCTTCCGGCGAACAATAACGATAGAGCACGCGGCCCTCGCCTTCGAGGCGCTTCAGCGTCTCTTCATCCGCCTCGTAATTGCCCTCGCCGTGCGCGACCGGCACGCGGATCACCTGTCCGGCGTTGTAGCCGCGCGTGAACGGCGTGTCGGAACGCTCGACACGCAGATGCACGTCCTTGCAGACGAATTTCAGCCCCGCGTTGCGCATCAACACGCCGGGCAACAGCTCGGCCTCGCAGAGGATCTGAAAACCGTTGCAGACGCCGAGCACGAGCCCACCGTCGCGTGCAAAGGCGCGCACCGCATCCATGATCGGCGCGCGCGCCGCGATCGCGCCGCAGCGCAAGTAATCGCCGTAAGAAAAGCCGCCGGGCACCACGACGAGGTCGGTGCCCTTGGGCAGCGAGGTCTCGGCGTGCCAGACCATCCTGGCCTCCTGCCCGGAGGCAAGCTTTAGCGCCCGCGCCATGTCGCGCTCACGATTGAGGCCGGGAAAGACGAGGACAGCGGATTTCATGAGGCAGGTGCGTCACTGAGTTCAAGACGACGTTCGATACGATCCAGTCTGCCTTCATGCCGAACCAGAGTCGCATGAATGCCGGAAATCTCCTGGAAGACGCTGGTGATTTCGTGACGGATCCCGTTCTGAGAGGTTCGCGACGCCTGCATCTCTTGCTTGAGCTCGTCGATCTTGCCATCGACCTGCGCCAGCCGGGCCTGCATCGACCTCGACACCTCAAACAGCAGCTCTGTGGTCACATCGACCATGGTCCGTGAACCCCTACGCCTTCATCTCAATAGCATAATTCTCGATCACGGTATTCGCCAGGAGCTTGTCGGCGGCAGCCTTCAGCGCGGCTTCCGCCTTGGCCTTGTCGGTAGCCGACAGCTCGATGTCGAACACCTTGCCCTGACGGACGCTGGCGACGCCCTCGACGCCGAGCGATTTCAGCGCCCCCTCGATGGCCTTGCCCTGCGGATCGAGAATGCCGGTCTTCAGCGTGACGGTGACGCGTGCTTTCACTTCACTCACCCTCAGCTCTTGACCAGCACCGGGCCCGAACCCGCGGGACGCTCGTTCTCCATGAGGATGCCGAGGCGCTTGGCGACTTCAGTATACGCTTCAAGCAAGCCGCCCAAGTCCCTGCGGAAGCGGTCCTTGTCGAGCTTCTCGTTCGACTTGATGTCCCACAGCCGGCACGAATCCGGCGAGATCTCGTCGGCGACGATGATGCGCATCATCTCGTTCTCGAACAGGCGTCCGCATTCCATCTTGAAATCGACCAGGCGGATGCCGATGCCGAGGAAGAGCCCGGTCAGGAAATCGTTGACGCGGATGGCGAGCGCCATGATGTCGTCGATCTCCTGCGGTGTCGCCCAGCCGAAGGCCGTGATGTGCTCTTCCGACACCATGGGGTCGTTGAGCTGGTCGTTCTTGTAATAGAACTCGATGATCGAGCGCGGCAGCTGCGTGCCCTCCTCGATGCCGAGGCGCTGCGACAGCGAACCGGCCGCGACGTTACGGACCACGACCTCGAGCGGGACGATCTCCACTTCCCGAATCAGTTGTTCGCGCATGTTGAGACGGCGGATGAAGTGGGTCGGCACCCCGATGTCGTTGAGGTGCTGAAACAGGTACTCCGAAATCCGGTTGTTGAGGACGCCCTTGCCCTCGATCACCTGGTGCTTCTTGGCGTTGAACGCAGTCGCGTCGTCCTTGAAGTGCTGGATCAGGGTTCCCGGCTCCGGACCTTCATAGAGGACCTTGGCCTTGCCTTCATAAATACGGCGTCGACGGCTCATTGGGATGTACCGTGTGTTGTTGAAATCCATGAATTTGGTGTGCTCCGGATGACAAGGTTTGGACCCACGACGGAGCTGCCGTGAAGGCTGGGGAACCGAAGGAAACAGAACAGGAACCCAACCTGCATGCAACCTATCTGATTGGCCTATCCAGCACAATCGATCCGGCTGGATTGGCCTGACTTATTACCGGACCAGGTCAAGGCCAAAATCCGCTTGTTTTGCCTGCGGCTTAACGGCTCGTTGTCTGGCCGATCAGCCTCCCATATCTAAGTGGGCATCAGGGCTGCCGCAATGTAGCGGCCGGCCCCCAATCAGCAGGGGATTGGAACTTCTTGCCATGACGACGTTCGACCAACGCGAGGAGAGCTTCGAGAAGAAATTCGCTCTCGACGAGGAGCTGAAATTCAAGGCCGAAGCCCGCCGCAACAAGCTGCTTGGCCTGTGGGCGGCCGAAAAGCTCGGCATCACGGGCGATGCCGCCAACGCCTATGCCAAGGAAGTCGTGGCCGCCGACTTCGACCCGACCACCAACCGTGACGTCCTGCACAAGGTCCTGAAGGACCTCGTCGCCAAGGGCAACACCGTCACGGAAGGCGATATCAGCGCCAAGATGGCTGAACTGCTGGCGGTCGCCGTCGCGCAGGTGAAGGCGGGAACTTAGCACGCCGTCATTCCGGGGCGCGCGAAGCGCGAACTAACGTGCGCAATTGCGCACCTGAGAATCTCGAGATTCCGGGTTCGGTGCTGACGCACCGCCCCGGAATGACAACAACTCTCATCCTTCCTTGAATCCATATTCCGGCACATTGCCGCTGGCGCCGTAATATTTGTACGGCAGGAATTTGCCGGACATGGTGATCTTGACGCGGTCGCCCTTCGGATTCGGCTGGCGCTCCAACGCCATGTCGAAATCGATCGCCGACATGATGCCGTCGCCGAACTCTTCCTCGATCAGCGCCTTCCAGGCAGGGCCGTTGATCATCACGAGCTCGTAGAAGCGGTAGATCAAGGGATCGGTCGGTGGCATCGCTACGCCCTGCCCGCGCATCGGCGTCTCGTTCAGCATCGCGATCTCGGTCTTGGACAAGCCGAACAATTCGCCGGCATTGGCGGCCTGCGGCTTGGTCAGCTTCATCTGGCCGAGAATGGCGCCGACGATCAGCACTTCCGAATAGCCGCCGATCTCCTCGCAGATATGTTTCCAGCTCCAGCCTTTCTCGCGCTTGATGTCGAGCAGCTTTTCGGTGAGGTCGGATCGTTTCATAGGTCGTCTCCTGATGGTGTCCGCACGCGCGGATGGTCACAACGATCCCGGCGCCGTCACGATAACCGCTTCACGCACGCCAATCCACGCCGTTCGATTGGGCCCCCCTGGAACCGATCAGCTCAAGCCGCCGGCCGCTTCTCCACCGTCGCAGTGCCGCGCAACAAGCGCCCGAGCAGATCGGCGCCGGTGATGATGCGCCGCTGCTTGTGCCAGACCAGGATCAGGTCGTGCTCGATCACGTCGTCGCCGGGATTTTCCGGCACGACCTTCAAGAGCCCGATGACGTCTCCCAGACGCGCCTTGGGATCGCGCACGATGATCGGCCGGTGCCAATAGGCTGTGGGGTCGTTGTCGAGTTCGTTGATGACAGGCGAACAACCGGCAATTGTAAACGTCGCGGCGCCGGCCGTCAGCAGCCGGACGAAGGTCCGGCCGGCCAGATCAGGAGATTGGACTGGCCGTCAAAGGCAAGCAGGCCAAGCCTGTCGCAGATGATCGGGATCACGCTCCGCCTCGTCGCACGCTGCGAGGTGCTGACTGACCAGGCATAGTCGGCCCCCGCGTCGATCCTGAACTCATAGCAGGTGTCGTCGCTCTGAAGCGAACCGAACCAGCCGCCGTCGCTCTCATTGCGCCAGACCAGTTCCGGGAACAGCGACGACAAGGCCTCGACCAAGGCCGCAGGATCCTGCCGAAGCAGCGTGCGCTCGCCGAGGTCTTCGAGCCCCTCGATCTCGGACATGATGTCTGCCTTCGGCTTCATCATCATGAAATCGTAGCTCATGAGGTCAGCGATCCCTTATTTGGACTCCGAAAGCATCCCTTCCAGCCGCGCCAGCTCGGCATCCAGATCACGCTCCACATCCCCCACCTTCATCTCGATCACGCGATAGTCGCGTTGCTCCAGCCACGCCCGCCGCGCAGCGCGGTCGGCGGCGATGGCATCAGACTCGTTCGCATTGACGAGTTCGATCGCGATCCGGTGCACGAAGGAAACAAAGTCCGGAATCCGCCGCCCCACCGGGGTCTGGCGCTTGAACTGGCCGGCGAAGCGGCGGTCGCGGGTCAGCGCCTGCCACAGGATGCGCTCGGCGTCGGTCGGGTTGCGGCGGAGCAGCCGCGCCAGGCCGCGCACGGTGCCGCTGTGCTCGTTCGGCGGAACGCCCTGCCCGTGCTCGGCGAGCAGCGCGCGCAGCCGCGTCGCCTGCTCGCCGTCGAGCACCCCGCCCTTGGCCGGTCCCTTCCGTCCCTCCGCAATCGCCATGATCACGCCGTGCAGCGTATGCATGTCCTGCTTTGTCGGCTCCATCCGGAAGAAGATGTTGCGCAGGTTCACCAGCATGGTGTCGCGCTTCTCGGGCGGCCTCAGGAACTCGACCCGGTCGAGCTCGCGCACGAGATTGTCGAAGAAGGCGTCCATCTGGTGCTGCGAGGCGCGTTCCGAGCGCTCCGGCATGGCAAAGGGTATCGCACCTTCGGTCGAGAGCTTGAACCATTCATAGCCGATCAACAGCACCGCCTGCGCCAGGTTGAGCGAGGCAAAGCCGGGATTGACCGGGAAGGTCACGATGCGGTTGGCGCGGGCGACCTCTTCGTTGGTCAGCCCCCAGCGCTCCCGCCCGAACAGGATGCCGACGCGCCCGCCGCCCGAGACATGGCCCACGATCTCGCGCGCCGCGGCTTCCGGCGCCATCACGGGCTTGGCCTGGTCATGGGCGCGCGCGGTGGTGGCGAACAGGAGGTCGAGATCGGCAACCGCGGCCTCGACCGTGTCGAACAGCTCGGCGCGCTCCAGAATGTGATCGGCGCCGGCCGCCGCCCGGGTCGCGGCGATATTCGGCCAGCCGTCACGCGGGTTGACGATCCGCAAGCGGCTTAGCGCAAAATTGCCCATGGCGCGCGCCGCCATGCCGATATTCTCGCCGAGCTGCGGCTCGACCAGAATGATCGCGGGGCCTTCGAGGTCGAAGCCGGTTTTGGTCTTGTCGGTGCCCGACATCGCCCTTCGTTTCCGATTCCAATTCAAACGGTTGAACCGCGCCGTGCAGAAACCGATTCAAGGCGCGTCTCGTCCTGCCCGGATTGCCTGTGCGGGGCGGATTTCTCAAGCAAAATAATGAGCTTAGATTCGGCTTTTGAGTCGTCGCCAAAGCGCGGCCTCGGCCGCCGGGCCGCGATATACGGCGTCCGGCCCCCTCCGCCAAAAGATGAGCCGAAACTGCATAACCGCTTGGCTTCCGCCCGCCGTTCTGCGGTGCTATGACGCGCCTTTCCCGCCCACCCGCTCTTCAAGAAGCGTTCCCGAGAGGCCCTCCCGACCATGGCAAAAATCAAGGTGACCAACCCCGTCGTCGAACTCGATGGCGACGAGATGACCCGGATCATCTGGCAGTACATCAAGGACAAGCTGATCCACCCCTTCCTTGATATCGACCTGCAATATTTCGACCTCGGGATGGAACACCGCGACAAGACCAACGACCAGGTCACCATCGATGCCGCCAACGCCATCAAGAAGGTCGGCGTCGGCGTCAAATGCGCCACCATCACTCCCGACGAGGCGCGGGTGAAGGAATTCGGCCTCAAGGAGATGTGGAAGTCGCCGAACGGCACCATCCGCAACATCCTCGGCGGCGTGATCTTCCGCGAACCGATCATCTGCAAGAACGTGCCGCGGCTCGTTCCCGGCTGGAGCAAGCCGATCATCATCGGCCGCCACGCCTATGGCGACCAGTACCGCGCCACCGACATCAAGTTCCCCGGCAAGGGCACGCTGTCGCTGAAATTCGTCGGCGAGGACGGCAAGGTGATCGAGCGCGAAGTGTTCAAGACGCCCGGCTCTGGCGTCGCGATGCAGATGTACAATCTCGACGATTCCATCATCGATTTCGCCCGCGCCTCGTTCAACTACGGCCTGATGCGCAACTATCCGGTCTATCTCTCGACCAAGAACACCATTCTCAAGGTCTATGACGGCCGCTTCAAGGACATCTTCCAGGACGTCTTCGACCGCGAGTTCAAGAAGGAATTCGAGGCCAAGAAGCTGACCTATGAGCACCGCCTGATCGACGACATGGTGGCGTCCGCGCTGAAGTGGTCCGGCGGCTACGTCTGGGCCTGCAAGAACTACGACGGCGACGTGCAGTCCGACACCGTGGCGCAGGGCTACGGCTCGCTCGGCCTGATGACCTCGGTGCTGCTGACGCCCGACGGCAAGACGGTCGAAGCGGAAGCCGCCCACGGCACGGTGACGCGTCACTATCGCGAGCACCAGAAGGGCAAGGAAACCTCGACCAACTCGATCGCGTCGATCTTCGCCTGGACCCGCGGCCTCGCCCATCGCGCCAAGCTCGACAACAACGCGCAACTGGCGAAGTTCGCCGACACGCTGGAGAAGGTCTGCGTGCAGACGGTCGAGGACGGCAACATGACCAAGGACCTCGCGCTCCTCGTCGGCGCCGACCAGCGCTGGCTCTCGACCACCGGCTTCCTCGACAAGGTCTCCGACAACCTCGCCAAGGCCATGGCGACGGCGTAAGTTGCCTGTTTGTCATTCCGGGATGGTCCGAAGGACCAGACCCGGAATCTCGAGATTCCGGGTTCGGTGCTTCGCACCGCCCCGGAATGACGGCATCCAAAATCGAGGGCGCACCATGCGGTTGACCGAGAAAGCGATACCTTTCTTCCTGCTTCCGCTCCTCGCGACCGGCGCCCTCGCGGACGAGAAATCCGTGCCCGCCGCGATCGCGGCGCACGGCGAGACGATCGTGCTCAAAGCGCACGCCGTGGGCCTTCAATACTACCAATGCAAGCCTGGCGCGGACGGCAAGCTGGCCTGGACGTTCATCGAACCCGGAGCGACGCTGACCGCGGATAACAAGATCGTCGGCCACCATAATGCGGGGCCGACCTGGGAGCTGACCGATGGCAGCGCCATCACCGGCAAGGCCGCAGGCAGCACACCGGGCGCGAACGCGAACGACATCCCCTGGCTCAAGCTCGATGTCGCCTCCCACAAGGGAAGCGGCCAGCTTTCCGATGTCACCACGGTGCAGCGGATCAACACGGTCGGCGGGGTGCTGAAAGACAGCTGTGACCGCCCCGGCGAAGGCCGCGGCATGCCCTATTCGGCGGACTACGTGTTCCTGCGCAAGCCGTGAAAAATCTGTAGGCTGTCCGTCGCTTCGACGGAGGTCTTCATGCTGTTCATGGTGATCGAGCGGTTCAAGAATTGCGACCCAATCCCGGTTTACCGGCGCGTGCGCGATCCCGGCATCACATTCCCGGAAGGCCTGAAATATATCGGCAGCTGGATCGAGCCGAATTTCGACCGCTGCTTCCAGCTCATGGAATGCGACGACGCGCGGTTGCTGCAGCAATGGGTGCTCGCCAACAACCGCGAGCTCGGCATGACCTTCGAGATCGTGCCGGTCGTACCGAGCCGGGAGACGCGCGAGGTTGTCGCACCTTATCTGGATCAGAAATAGCTAACCCGCGAATATAGGGGTCGTATCGGGCGCGGCTTCCCTGTAAAGCCCTGCCCGGACATTGATTTTTCAGCCGGGCCTGAAGACCCGGCCAACATGCCAGAGGACCGCCCATGCCGACCTATCGCTCCCGGACCACCACGCACGGCCGCAACATGGCGGGCGCCCGCGGCCTGTGGCGCGCGACCGGCATGAAGAACGAGGATTTCGGCAAGCCGATCATCGCGGTGGTCAATTCCTTCACCCAGTTCGTGCCGGGCCATGTGCACCTGAAGGACCTCGGCCAGCTCGTGGCGCGCGAGATCGAGAAGGCCGGCGGCGTCGCCAAGGAATTCAACACCATCGCGGTCGATGACGGCATCGCCATGGGCCATGACGGCATGCTCTACAGCCTGCCCTCGCGCGAGCTGATCGCCGACAGCGTCGAATACATGGTCAACGCCCATTGCGCCGACGCCATGGTCTGCATCTCCAACTGCGACAAGATCACGCCCGGCATGCTGATGGCGGCGATGCGGCTCAACATCCCCGTGGTGTTCGTCTCGGGCGGCCCGATGGAGTCGGGCAAGATCAACCTCAAGGGCAAGAAGCGGGCGGTCGACCTGATCGACGCGATGGTGGCCGCGGCCGACGACAAGGTCAGCGATGACGACGTCGAGGTGATCGAGCGTTCGGCCTGCCCCACCTGCGGCTCCTGCTCGGGCATGTTCACCGCCAATTCGATGAACTGCCTCACCGAGGCGCTGGGCCTGTCGCTGCCGGGCAACGGTTCGGTGCTCGCCACTCACGCCGATCGCAAGGGGCTTTTCGTCGAAGCGGGACATCTCATTGTCGACCTCGCCCGGCGCTATTACGAGCAGGACGATGCCAGCGTGCTGCCGCGCAATATCGCGAACTTCAAGGCGTTCGAGAACGCGATGAGCCTCGACATCGCCATGGGCGGCTCGACCAACACCGTGCTGCATCTCCTGGCCGCAGCCCATGAGGGCGAGATTCCCTTCACCATGAAGGATATCGACCGGCTGTCGCGCAAGGTACCGGTGCTCTGCAAGGTCGCGCCTTCGGTTGCCGACGTGCATCTGGAAGACGTGCACCGCGCCGGCGGCGTGATGGCGATTCTCGGCGAGCTCGACCGCGCCGGCCTCATTCACTCGGAGCTGCCGAGTGTCCATTCGGCAAGCCTCTCGGCGGGGCTGGAGCGCTGGGATATCAAACGCACCCAGAGCGAAAGTGTGCGTACCTTCTACAAGGCCGCACCGGGCAACGTGCCGACGCAAACCGCTTTCAGCCAGGAGCGCAGGTTCGAGGAGCTCGATACCGATCGCACGGCCGGCTGCATCCGCGACGCCGCGCACGCCTTCTCCAAGGACGGCGGGCTTGCCGTGCTCCATGGCAACCTCGCGCTCGACGGCTGCATCGTGAAGACGGCCGGCGTCGACGCCAGCATCCTGAAGTTCTCAGGTCCCGCGCGCGTCGTCGAAAGCCAGGATGCCGCGGTCGAGGCGATCCTGACCAACAAGATCAAGGAAGGCGATGTGGTCGTGGTCATCTATGAGGGACCGCGCGGCGGCCCGGGCATGCAGGAGATGCTCTACCCCACGAGCTATTTGAAATCGAAGGGCCTCGGCAAGGTCTGCGCGCTCGTCACCGACGGCCGCTTCTCGGGCGGCTCATCGGGCCTGTCGATCGGCCATGTCTCGCCGGAGGCCGCCGAGGGCGGCCTGATCGGCCTGGTGCAGGACGGCGACCGCATCGAGATCGATATCCCCGCGCGGTCGATCCATCTCGCGGTCGACGAGGCCGAGCTGAAGCGCCGCCGCGCGGCGATGGAGGCCAAGGGCGCACAGGCCTGGAAACCTGCCAAGCGCGCCCGCAAGGTTTCGACGGCGCTGAAAGCCTATGCCGCGCTCGCCACCAGCGCCGCCCGCGGCGCCGTGCGCGTGGTCAAGGATTGATGCGCAACGAAGTTGGGTTGTGAGCCGGGCGCCGCACCGGCAGTTCGCCTCTCCCCTTGCGGGAGAGGCCGGCATCGCATCGAAGATGCGATCCGGGTGAGGGGTACGTCTCCGCGAACGAAACTCTCTAGATAGATCGAATCCGCGGAGACATACCCCTCATCCGGCGCTTCGCGCCACCTTCTCCCGCAAGGGGAGAAGGAACAGAGTACGTGCCTCACGCGCCCGCCAATCACCTTTTCGATCGCCGACAGCGCGGCGCTGGCCTTGGCGCCATCGCGGCCGCCGGCCTGGGCCATGTCGGGCCGGCCACGCGCGGTCGTATCCCTCAGAACCGTCGGAATCGTTTTTGACTGACAGAACTGTCTGTCAAACCCGGGGATAACCGCACCCATCAATTGCCAAGCGCCTGCGAGGCGCGCCCAAATGCCCAACGTCAAGCATGGGGCTGATCGCACATGAGCGATGACCACTGGATCATTTTCACTATCGTGTTCGCCACGGCGGCAATGACCCTCGTCCGTCTCGATCGCTTGGGCAAACAGCTTGAGGCGGTCAGCGCCGACATCAGGTCGAAGCTTGTACGGACCGAAGACGAGCGGGACGAGATTTTGCGCGAGTGGAAAGAGAATCAACGGCAAGCCGCGAAAGACGCCCGGCAGTTCTGGATATTCTGGAGCGTGGCCGCCGCCGCAGCTCTGGGATGGTACGTTTTCTCGCACCGATGACCGCAACGATAGAAGGCGAAGACGACACCGAGTTGATCGATCACCTCGAAGCAATGGATCGACCGCGGCGCGGCAAGGGTGGTGAGGGATTGAGCTGCGGGATCAGAGCGCTGCCGATTGTTGTGCCCTCGCCCCTTGTGGGAGAGGGCAGCTCCGCTGGTAGAAACGGACTCACTAGGGTGAGGGGTATGTCTCCGCGAGTGACACTCTCGCGATAGATCGAATCCGCGGAGAGATACCCCTCATCCGGCGCTACGCGCCACCTTCTCCCGCAAGGGGAGAAGGGACAGCAGCCTCAAGCCCCCGCCATCGCCTTTTCGATCGCCGACAGCGCGGCGCTGGCCTTGGCGCCATCGGGGCCGCCGGCCTGGGCCATGTCGGGCCGGCCGCCACCGCCCTTGCCGCCAAGCGCTTCGGAGGCAACCCGCACCAGATTGACGGCGTTGAAGCGCGAGGTCAGGTCCGGCGTGACGCCGACGACCACGCCGGCCTTGCCGTCCTCGGTGACGCCGACGATGGCGACAACGCCGCTTCCGAGCTGCTTCTTGCCGTCATCGGCGAGGCTCTTGAGATCCTTCATCTCGATGCCTTCGACCGCGCGCGCCATCAGTTTGACGTCGCCGACCTCACGCACGCCGGCCGCCGATCCGTTTCCGGAGGACGCGCCGCCCCCCATGGCGAGCTTCTTGCGCGCGTCCGACAGCTCGCGCTCGAGCTTCTTGCGCTCTTCCATCAGCGCGGTGATGCGCGCCGGCACGTCGTCCGGCGTGGTGCGCAGCTCCGCCGCCGCGGTCTTCGCGAGCGCCATCACCTCATTGGCATGCTTGCGCGCATGGCGGCCGGTCAGCGCCTCGATGCGGCGCACGCCCGAGGCGACCGCGCTCTCACCCGTCACCGAGATCAGGCCGATATCGCCGGTGCGCCTCACATGGGTGCCGCCGCAAAGCTCGACCGACCAGCCGAGCGCGTTCTGGCCGTGCTCGCGCGCGTTCTTGCCCATCGAGACTACGCGGACCTCGTCGCCATATTTCTCGCCGAACAGCGCGCGGGCGCCGGCCTCGCGCGCGTCGTCGACCGCCATGATACGAGTCGTAACCTCATCATTCTCCAGCACGACGTCGTTGGCGATGTCTTCCACGCGGGCAAGCTCTTCCGACGTGATCGGCTTGGGGTGGACGAAGTCGAAGCGCAAGCGATCGGGCGCCACCAGCGAGCCGCGCTGGGCGATGTGATCGCCGAGCACCTGACGCAGCGCTTCATGCAGCAGATGGGTTGCCGAGTGATGGGCGCGGATCGAGGACCGACGCGTATGATCGACATCGAGCTGCAGCGCGGCGCCGACCTTCAAGGTGCCCTG
>Ga0153954_1000874_pt1 | contig 19640 bp, 16 predicted proteins | sample TSFL038MetaG_FD_102277 | JGI IMG/M metagenome (GOLD analysis project Ga0153954, IMG submission 102277) | Attine ant fungus gardens microbial communities from Florida, USA - TSFL038 MetaG | ecosystem: Host-associated > Fungi > Mycelium > Unclassified | place: USA: Florida, Wekiwa Springs State... | reverse complement strand
GTCGAGGGCGTCGCCGGCGATGATCTCAAGCCGCCCTGGCCAATGCGCGCCAATCTCCGCGAGGGCGCCGAGGGCGCGCTCGTCGCGCTCGATCGCGATCACCTTGTGAGCGCCCTCGGTCAGCAGCGCCCGCGTGAGGCCGCCCGGACCGGGACCAACTTCGGCCACGGCGACGCCCGCGAGCGGCCCCGCGGCGCGGGCGATCTTCCGCGTCAAGTTAAGGTCGAAGAGAAAATTCTGCCCGAGCGCCTTGCGGGCGCTGAGCCCGTGAGCCGCGACAACTTCCCGCAGCGGCGGCAGGCCGTCGTCGGCGAGGGTCATCGCGTCAAACGGTCGGCGAGCTTGACGGCGGCGATGAGGCTCGTCGGGTTGGCGAGGCCCTTTCCGGCGATGTCGAAGGCCGTGCCGTGATCAGGAGACGTGCGCACGAAGGGCAAGCCCAGCGTGACATTGACGCCTTCGTCGAAGGCGAGCGTCTTGACCGGGATCAGGCCCTGGTCGTGATACATGGTGAGCGCCACGTCATAGCGCTCCCGCGCTCGGGCATGAAACATGGTGTCGGCGGGGAGCGGGCCGACAACGTCAATCCCCTCGGCCTGCAGCGTCTCGATAGCGGGCCTGATGATCGTGATCTCCTCGCGCCCCATGGCGCCGCGCTCCCCCGCATGCGGGTTGAGGCCGGCGAGCGCGAGACGCGGCCGCGCGACGCCGAAGCGGGCGCGGAGGTCGCTATCGACGGTGCGAGCCGTCTCGATGATGAGATCGGCGGTCAGCGCCTTGGGCGCGTCGGCGAGAGGCATGTGGATCGTCACCGGGACGACCTTCAAGGTCTCCGACCAGATCATCATGACCGGAAAGGCCGGGGCGCCCCAGGCCGCGGCGAGCGCGCCAAGATATTCTGTGTGGCCGGGGTGCTTGAAACCAGCCTCATAGAGCGTCGCCTTGGCGATTGGGTTGGTCACGACCGCGCGCGCATCGCCGTGACGGACCGCCTCGACCGCGCGGTCGATCGATTCGATCGTCGCCGCGGCGTTGGCCGCGTTGGGGCGGCCGGGCGCGTCGTCGATCGCGTTGGCGAGCGGCGCGACCGGCAGGCCCTTGGAAAAGACCGCAGCGGCCCCGGCAGGGTCGGTCTCGATGATCGGGACGGTCACGCCCGCGCGCCTCGCGGCGGCGGCGAGAACGCCGGGCGAGGCAAAGACGACGAATGGCGCGGCCGAAGCCGGCGCGTGCCATGCGGCCAGCGCCAGTTCCGGGCCGATCCCGGCCGGGTCGCCCATGGTCATCGCTAGCGGCGCGACATCGCCGGTCATGCCCAGGGCCTTAGAAGCGGCTTAGCCAGCCGGAGGACAATGCGATTAGAGGCCGACGTTCGTCCTCACATCGCCGAGCGTGCGCAGCTCGAGCTTGATCATCAGCGTCTGGTTGCGGATGGACGGGTTCAGAACTGCGGGACCGCCCGGGAACGCTTGGTAGATCGCCGGCTGAGTGACATTGGAGGAATAGATCACGTTCAGCGTCGTGCATGTGTCTTTGTATCCGAGGCCGAACGAATAGCCGACTGGATAGAAGATCGGGGTCGTCTGCCCCAGCGTGTCATAGTAGTGGCGCGACATGTCCACGACGAGCGATCCGCTGACCGACCACTTATCGAGGAAGCTGTAGCCGAGACTTCCGGTCAGGCCTTCGCGGGGAAACTCGAATCCGAGCGCTGGCTGAGCCGCGTAGAGCGCGTAGTCGACGCTCCCGTTGATCCCGGCGTAGGTCGCCTTGAGGATCCCGTCGAAGCGGTCGAGTTGCATCGTCGAACTGTCGAACTGCTGCTTGCTCATGAGCGTGATCGGGTTCGAGAACGGCTGCAGCGCCTCGCCGAAGACGAAATTCGAGTACCTCTTGTCGAGCCCCGATTCCAATCCGGTGTTGGTTGGATCAAAGAGCGTGTAGGAGTTCTGTCCGGCGACCTGGATGGACTCGCCGCCGACAAAGTTTGCGTGGCCTCCGTTGGCGAAATCGGCCGTGTATTGGAGCCCATAATTGAGCCGCGTGCCGCCCTCGACTCGATCGTAGCCGGAGAACTTGTTCCAGGCGAACAGGTTCGTGTCGTCGAAAACCAGGCTCTGCGAATCTTCGTTTGGCTGGATTCTCGGAATAATTTCGTTCGGCCGGGCGATGAACTGCGCGATCGGCGTGATCGTCTGCGTCCCCCAGGAGGAGGTTGACACGAATGGGAAGCGGTACTCGAGGCCGGCGCCCGCCATTCCGCGCGCGAAGGCGCCCTGGTTCGAGCCGGCAAAGAATGCGGCCTGGCTCGAATTGGCGACTGTGCTCGTGCCGAGCGCGCTGGCGTAGGTGATCGACCCGGTCTCGTTGAGCTCGGTCGCCTCGCCGTCGAGGCGGGCGAACAGGAACGGTTTCCAAGACTCGCCAATCGGATCAATAAAGCCGCGCTGCCAAGACACCTGTCCGGTGGCGCGGGTGTAGTTGCCCGCGATGCCGCGCAACATGCATTTGCCCGGGACATAGGTGTTGACCACGGTGTTTCCGACCGGCGTCTCGCAAACGTTATAAAGATGATAGGCGGCGTCGAAGGTCTGCAGTCCAGTCGATTGGAAGGCGGCGTTGGTCTGGTTGATGTTGGCGACGTTCGCGTCGATCGTCAGTTCGCCTCCGAGCCCGTTCGTGCGATCGGCGGGAACGTTGACCACTCTGTTATAGTCAAGGATCGGCGCGGCGGCGACCGGAAGGGTCCGATTGTCGTCGTTCGCGGTCGTTCCCTCAAAATGATAGGCGCTCAGGTCGAAATAACTCTGCGCCGACTGCCCGCGCAGGTAGATGCTCGAGATGACGTCCTGGAAATAGAAATTGTCGAAGTTGATGCCCTGAAGCCGGTAGTCGTTGAGGAAGAACTTGTCGCTCATCCACGTGCCGTTCCAGCCGAACTGCCACATGTCGTTGAGGAAAAAGTTGCCCGTGCTCTCGAGCGCGCCGCGCAGCCGCGTATCTCCCGCGCCATAGGGAGCCACCGGAAAGGCGCCAGGCTGGTCCTGGTCGATCCCGACAGCCTTCAGGGTATATTGGCCGTTCGTCAGCCGCTGACGCCAATCGACTTCGCCCAACAAGCCCTGCTTTGAGAGAATCGTCGGCGTGAGCAGGAGATCGTAGTTCGGCGCGAGATTGATGAAATACGGCAAGCTGATCCCGGTTCCGAGATAGCCTCCCGAAACGAGAGCTGGCGACAACAACCCTGTCTTTTTATTGACGGTTGCGTCAGCCGAGGAGAAATAGGGCATGTAGAACACTGGGAAGCCCCAGAACTGGAGCTGAGCGTTCTCGTAATAGATCGTATGGGTCTGCTGGTCCTCGATGATCTTGGTCGCCTTCACCTGCCAGAATGGCGGCCGCTCCGGGTGGTCCTTACACGGTTCGCAGGCGGTGTAGGCCCCTTTTTCCAAGACGGTGATGTCGCCGCCGGCTCGCTCAACCCGAGGTGAACTGAACCTCGTCTTGTCCGACGTCAGAACCTGGACGCTGTCGATGAACCCGTCGCGGAAGTCGTCGCTGAGAGCAAATCGAGTTCCGTAGACGATATTGCCGTGTTCATCCGTCATTTTGGCGTGGCCTTCCGCGTAGACGCGCTTGGTGGCGCGGTCATACGTGACGCGGTCGGCCTGGAGCACGCGGCCTTGATAGAACAACTGAACCGAGCCTAGGGCCGTAACAGTGTTCTTGTCCTTGTCATAGACAAGTTCATCGGCGTCGATGACCAGCTTGTCTTGCGGCTTCGTTTGCGCCGATGCGGCGGGCGCGGAAGCCGGTTGCGCCGCCAGCGGGCCGGCGAGCGCTTGCGTCCACCCTGCAATCGCGACGACTGCGAGCAGCAGCGCAAGCCGCGCGGCCCATCGCCGACGCAGATTCAACTCAAACGAGGAGCTGACGGCGAATCCCATCAACCATCCTCTTGTTGCAGCAGCACATACACGCCAAACATGCAACCAACGATCCCGGGCGACCATCCCGCCACGGGGGCGCTGAGGAAGCCCGCTCCGCCGAGATCACTGACCACTTTGGTCGCCACATAAAGCATGAACCCCGCGACCACGCCACCGGAAACCATATATTCGATCCCGCCCATTCGGAAGAATCTTAACGAAAAGCAAGCGGCCACGAGAACCATGGACGCGAGCATCAACGGACGAGCCAGAAGCTCCTGATATTTCAAAAGATAAGCCGTGGGATCCAGCCCTGCGCGGGCGGTCTGCGCCGCCAGTCCCGGCAATCTCCAGAAGGAGACCGTTTCAGGCGCGACGAACGCCTGCGCGACCTCCCGGCGATCGAGATTCGTCGCCAGGAGATAGGTGGAGACGTTAAGCGCTTCAAACCCTGGGTTGACCACTACGACGTCGTGCAAAACCCAGTAGCCCTCGCGCAACTCGCCCGACGACGCCTCCAAGCGTTCGACGAAATTGCCGTTGTCGTCGAAGTTAAAAACCTCGATCCCGTGAAATTCGGTCCCGTCCCCGCTTCTCGAGACGGCGCGAATGATCGCCTGGCCGTCGACGCTCTTCTGTCGAACCCACATCCCGATCGAGCCCATGACGGGGCCGCCGAACACCCTGCTCTCGATCTCGTCCGATTTCTCCTTCATCCACGTCGACGCCGGATTGTACACCGTCACCGACAATACCCCGATGAGGACGATGACGACGAGCGGCGGCGTTAGGAATTGCCACACGGACAGCCCCGCGGCGCGCGCCACGACCAGTTCCAGCCTGCGCGACAGGTTGAGGAACGCGATCATGGACCCGAACAGAACGGCGAACGGCAGCGCCTGTTCGGCGATGGCCGGCGTCCGCAGGAACGACACACCCGCCATGAGAACGCCGCTCGCCCGCTGGGAATCGCCCGAACGCCGCAGGAGCTCAACCAAGTCAACGGCATAGATGAGGGCGAAGACCACCATGAAGGCGGCGATGACCGTGCGCGCGAACCGGCCGGCGAAATAGAAGGAGAGCGTCCGGCCGATCACGCCGGAATCCTCACAGCCGGCTGCGTGAGCGCGACAATCGGGCGCCGGAAGATGAGCGCCAGGGCCACAAGGCAAGCGGCGACGGGGACCGTCCACACGAAGACCGCGGCGGACGGGACGCCGACGGCGAGCGTCGTCGCCGCGAAGCCGAGCATGCGGACCCCGAAAAACGCCAGAATGGCGCCGCCGATCGCGAGGCTACGGCTCTGGCGGGTCGTGCGCGCCTCGCCAAGCGCGGCAAAGGCGATGAGTCCTGCGGCGAAGGCATAGAGGGGACTCGCCAGGCGATCCAGCAGCTCGCTCCGGATGTGCCCGAGCATCGCCGGGTCCGCCCGGTCCTTCGCGTTCGGCGCCAGCAATTGCGCGGTGGTCCGTTGGTTCGGCCTTTTCATCGTGCTGACGGCGTGGATGAATTGGGACAGGTCGATGGTGTAGTCGTCGAACGTCACCATGGCCGAGTCGCCTGCGGACTGTGGCCGGAAGAGCAAGCCCTTGGAGAGCTGGAGATAGCTCGTTCCGCCGTGATCGACCGTTTTCCCCGCCTCGGCGATATAGGTTGTGACCTTGGCGGGGTCGCGCTGATCCTGCATGAACACCCCGTGGAGCGCCCCATCGGGCGTGCGCTCGCGAAAGTGAAAGACGAACCCCGATTCGAGCTGAGAGAATGCGCCAGGCCGGGCGAAGTTGGCGATGAAATCCGCGTGAACGAACGTGGTGAGGGTCTCAATCGCCCCGAAACTCCAGGGCAGAATCTGGATATAGAGGACGGCCACGACCGCGAAGACGAGCCCGGACAAGAGCGCCATGGGCCGCAACAGCCGAAAAGGCGACACGCCTGAAGCCGCCATGACGACGAGTTCGCTGTCGCCGTTCAGTTTGTTCAAGGTGTAGAGGACGCCGGCGAATAGAGCGACGGGGGCGATGATCGCGAGCAGCGACGGAAGCGCGAGCCCTGTGATCATGAGGAAGATCATGATCGTCTGGCCCTTGCTGGTGATCAGATCGATCTGGCGGAGAGCTTGGGTCACCCAGACGACGCCGGTGAGCACGACCAAGCCCGAGACGCAGGCCGTCGTCGCCGTCCTGAAGAGATAGCGCTCAATCTGGATCATTGCCCGCCGCGTTGCGTCAAATGGGCAGGCTTGCGCGCCGTCGCGCATGCCGCCGCCGCGCAGCGCCTGCCCCATGCGCCGTTTTTTTGCAAGGCGACCGGCTCCTCTCGCCACATCCAGACACGAACCGGGCCGAATGTGTCGTCCAATCGCGGCGGCTTGTTGACGAGCGCGGCAAACCCCCTGATATGTCGACGCTCATCGCCAGCAATCCCAGTCGGCTGGCGTAAACCCATGAAATCCGGACAAGGACACGCGTTGGCTATGAGCGGATCGGTCAAGGTCGCCTTTGGATCCCTGTCTGCGCCCAAAGGCAGCGCGCTCGTCGTCTTCGTCGGCGCCGACATGAAGCCCGCCGCGAGTGTGACGGCTCAGTTCGGCGATCTCGAGCCGCTCATTCGCGCCGCCGCCAAGGCTGCGAACTTTCACGCCGCCCAGCGCACCGCGATCGACATTCTGGCGCCGGCCGGCCTCGACGCTTCCCGCCTCGTCGTCGTCGGCGTCGCCCCGCCCAAGGACAACGCGCCGCTCGACTTCGTCAACCTCGGCGGTTTCACCTTCGGCAAGGCGGCCGGCGCGAAGCGGGTCGAAGTCGCCTTCGAGGCGCCGTCGGGCGTGTGGGACGGCTCGGCTGCGGCCGATTTCGCCCTTGGCCTGCGCCTGCGCGGCTATCGCTTCGACAAGTACAAGACCCGGAGAAAGGAACCGCAGGACGACGCTGTCGAACCGGCGGATTTCTTCATCGGTTCGAGTCATGCGGCCGGCGCGCGCGCCGCGGCGCAGGAGCGCTTCGCCATCGCGGAGGGCGTCGAGCTCGCCCGCAATCTCGTCAACGAGCCGCCGAACGTCCTCTTTCCCGTCGAATTCGCCGAACGCGTCAAGGTCTTGGAAAAGCTCGGCGTCGACGTGGAGACGCTCGACGAGAAGGCGATGGGCAAGCTTGGCATGAACGCGCTCATCGCCGTCGGGCGGGGATCGGCGCGCGACAGCCGGCTCGTCGCGATGCGCTGGAACGGGGCGCGTTCAAAGCGGACGAAGCCGATCGCGGTTGTCGGCAAGGGCGTGTGCTTCGATTCGGGCGGAATATCGATCAAGCCGTCGGCCGGCATGGAGGAGATGAAAGGCGACATGGGCGGCGCAGCCTGCGTCGTCGGGCTCATGCACGCGCTCGCCGCGCGCAAGGCCAGGGTCAATGTGGTCGGCGTCGTCGGCCTCGTCGAGAACATGCCGGACGGGGACGCAATCCGGCCCGGCGACATCATCACCTCGATGTCGGGACAGACGATCGAGATCGTCAACACCGACGCCGAAGGACGGCTCGTTCTCGCCGACGCGCTGTGGTGGGTGCAGGAGCAATATTCCCCCCGCGCGATCATCGACCTCGCGACCCTGACCGGAGCGATCATCGTCGCCCTTGGAACCGAGGCGGCTGGCCTCTTCTCCAACAATGACGAGCTCGCGCAGCGGCTCGCCGCTTCCGGCGAGGCGACGGGAGAAAAGGTCTGGCGCATGCCGCTCAGCCAGGCGTACGATAAGCTGATCGACTCCAAATTCGCTGATATGAAGAACGCTGGCGGCCGGCACGGGGGCTCGATCACCGCCGCCCAGTTCCTGCAGCGATTCGTCAAGGAGACGCCATGGGCGCATATCGACGTCGCCGGCACGGCGATGGGTTCGCCGCCCACGGACATCAATCAGTCCTGGGGTTCGGGCTGGGGCGTGCGCCTCCTCAACCGCCTTATTGCTGATTCCTACGAAGATTAGGGTCTCGTTGACGAATTGATTCAAGAATCGGGCGAAGGGGTCAGGATGCGGATACGATCCACGATCTTCGCGCTCGCCGCCGTCTGGACCGTCTCGCCCGAGGCGGCCTGGGCGATCGCCGGATGCGACGCCTTTTCCAACGCGCTTCGCGCCGAAGCGAGCGACATGCAGGTCGAGATGGGCCGCGCTGTCGTCGTGTCCCGCACGCGCACCGACGCCAACGTGTTCGACATCACGACAAGGGTGGACGTCGACGGGACGCTCTCGTGTCGCGGCGATCAGTTCCTGCGCTTCGAGGCGCGAATCGGCTTACCGGCCAACGCCCGCACGACCACGAATTTCGAGCGGTTCCAGACAGCGGCGCTCAAGGCGGCGCTGGGCTGGGACACGGCCAAGAGTCGCGGGGTTCTCAAGGGCATGAGCACCGACGCAGGCGAGTATCTCGCCGCGTCGCGCGAGCGCGGCGACGTCTACGTCGCCGGCAAGACGGAGGAGCACCTGCCCGGCGGCGTCAGCCTCGGGCTGATCGCGTCCGGCTCCGACCGCACGTTCGTCATCGTCGGCCCAGCGGGGCAGTGACCGAGGTTCGCTTTCATCATCTCGAGCGGCGTCGAATCGACCAGGCGTTGCCGCTCCTGCTCGAACGGGCGCTCGAGGAAGGCCGGCGCGTGCTCGTGCGCGCCGCCTCGGACGAGCTGGTCGCCGCTCTCAACGAGCGGCTCTGGACTTACGACGACGCGAGCTTCCTGCCGCATGGCGCGGCCGGCGACGGCGATCCGATGACGCAGCCGATCTTCCTGACGAGCGAACTGGTGAACCCCAACGCCGCGACCATGCTGGTGAGGCTTTCCGGCGTCGAGGCGTGCGGACCCGACGACGCGTTCGACATCGTCGTTCTCATGTTCGACGGGCGCGACGAGGCGGCGCTCGCGGAGGCGCGAGGCGAATGGCGCCGGCTCAAGGAGGAGGGCCGTGCGATCAGCTACTGGCGGGAAAGCGACGACGGCGGCTGGGAGCGGGCGCGGTAGGACCCCTCCGCCCTGCGCCGCGCACAAAGTTACGCGCTTCAATGATTTCATGAGCTTGAGTGCGCTTTTGTGAACGGCGCGCGCTTGCGTCTCGCCTCGCCTGCTCCCGCCTCATGCCCACGAAACCCGGACGCTGAAGCCGTCGGGTCTTGATTGAATCGATAAACGTGTATATACACCAAGCATGACGCCCGAAACCATCGACTTCACCCCCACCCGCCAGTGCGTCTGCACGGCGGCGCGCCGGCGCAGCCGGGAGCTGACGCGCGCCTTCGAAAAGGCGATGCGCGGCGCGGGCGTTCGCGGCACCCAGTTCACTCTGCTCGCGACGCTCATTCAAACCGGCCCCATTTCGACGACCCGCCTCGCCAACCTCCAAGGGCTCGAGCGGACCACCTTGACGCGCAATCTCAGTCGACTCGTTCGGGATGGGTTCGTTCGAATCGACGAGGGCGAGGACCGTCGCGTTCGCAAAGTGACGATCACGCCGGCTGGCGAAGAGGCCGCTCGCGCAGCCTTTCCGTTCTGGAGACAAGCGCAGGACGCCGCCTTGGCGGCGGCTGGGCTTGAAGGGAGCTAGGAGAAAAAATTTTTGACGAAAATAGTGCAGCTACACTGAAAGGAGAAGCGCCATGTTCGATATGCTCTCGACGATCGCGTTGACCGCCAGCGCCTCGGCCGTCATCGGCTTTCTTGCTTATGCAATGGCCGAGAGGCTGCGCGGCCGCCTGGCGGCCGCCGGCGTTCTCGCGGCCTGGTTCGTGCTCGTGCTCGCAATCGGGGCGAGCGGCGCGCTCGACCCTGCCCGCGGGCTCGGCGTTCCGGCTCTTGGCCTGACGGTTGCGCTGCCGGTCGCCGCGCTCGCTTGCGCCTTCTTCGCCTTTGAGCCGATTCAGGCGGCGATGCTGGCCACGCCTCTCTCCGCGCTGGTCGCGATCCATACGATCCGAATCCTCGGCGTGCTTTTCGTGGCTCTCTACGCAGCGGGCAGGCTGCCCGCGCCATTCGCTCCCAGCGCCGGCTGGGGCGACATGATCGCCGGCGTCACGGCGGCGCCGCTCGCCTGGGCCATCGCCCGGTTCGGCGCGCAGGTTCGAACGCCGACCTTATTGTGGAACGTCTTCGGCGCGGCGGATCTGGTGAACGCAGTCGCGCTCGGCGCTTTGTCGGCGCCAGGCCCGCTTAACGCCCTTGCTGGCCCACCCACGAGCGCGATCATGACCAGTTTGCCCTGGCTCCTGATCCCGGGCTTTCTGGTTCCGAGCCTCTTTTTCATTCACCTCGTCATTTTCTATCGGCTGTTCGCCAAGACCGAGGGCGCGTCGCGCGCCTGGGCGACCGAGCATCGGACGAGCGCAGCCTGACGAAAAATCCGCTCGGCGGAACGCGCCCCGAGAGCGTCGCCGCCGAGCCACTCTCGGGACCGGCCTCACAAGGAGATCGACCATGAGCCTATCCAACACGTTCAATGGAATACGAGCCGCGGCCGCGCGAGACATCCGGGTGAATCCTTCAGTCCAAGCTTGGTTCGCGGGCGGCGAACGCGCCGGATACGACCCGCGGGCTCGCGCCATCGCAACGCCCGACGCGCCGCTGAAGATCTTTCTCAGACGGGAGGGAGATCTCGCTCACGCCGTGACCTTCCTCCCAGGATTTCCCGACGGCTCATTTGGGTGGGCGAAGGTCCTGCCGCATTTGCCGAATGCGGTCGAGATGCCAAAACTCTTTGTCGAGTACGTCGGCATGGGCGACAGCGACAAACCCAAAGACTATCCGTATTCGACCGCTGAACGAACCGATCTGGTCGAAACGGTCTGGCGGGCGTTCGGCGTCCAGTCCACAACGCTGGTCGCCTTCGATTTTTCCTCGCTCGTCGTCCTGGAGCATTTGCAACGCCGGCTCGAGCGCGGCGATCCCGTGAGCGGCCCCGCAATAAGGGGAGCCTTCATCTTCAATGGCGGCCTTTTCACGGATGGTCACTCTCATCCGTGGTTCACCACGCCGATCCTGCGACGCCTCCCAGAGCGAGCGCGCCGTCGGCTGGGACGACCCTTCGCCCTGTTCAAACTCATGGCGGGGGTGATGTGGTCTAAAGGCTATAAGGTTGCCGACGCCGAGGTTCGCGAGCTTTACAACGCCTTGAACCGCCATGATGGCCTGTTCTACCTTGCGGCTGGCGCCGGCTTCGCGGCCGATCACAAGGCGCAAGGCGATCGCCTGGACTTCGGCCGTCTCTTCAAGGCGTATCGGGGTCAGTTTCCATTCCTCGTCGGCGGCAGCGACGAGGATCCCTTCGAGCGGCGGCAGATTGACCTCTCGCAAGAACGGTTGAGCAAGCTCGGCCTAAGAATCGAGCGTTTGCCCGGTGGGCACCTCACGACGCATGAGCAGCCGGACGCTTTGGCGGCGCTAATCGTGAAGTTCGAGCAATGCGCCGCGGGCGGAGCGAGATAGAGCCGAAGCCGCCCTAGAAACAGCAACGCCGGAGCGAAAAGGCCCCGGCGTCGGAGGTTATGCAGCGGGCCGGCGGGCCCTGCGTTAAGGGCCGCGGCAAACGGCGGCGCGCAACCCTCCCAAGTCAGCGCGCCGCCGCCCGCCCCTCAGGCGTAAGATTGGGATTACGCCTTCGGGAACGGGACGGCGACAAAACGCGCGCCGTCGGCCGTCTGAATCCGCATCATCACCGCCTTCTTGCCTTGGCTCTTGGCGGCCGCGATGCCGGACTTCACGTCCTCGGGGCTCGACACCGACTTGCCGCCGACATCGAGGATCACATTGCCCGCAGTCAGGCCCTGCTCGGCCGCCGTTCCATTCGGATCGACGCCGACGATCTGGACACCCTTCTCGCCATCCTTCGCGGGAGCGATCTGGATGCCGAGCTGCGCGCCCTTGTCGGCCTGCGACTGGGCGCCGCCAGCCTGGGCGACCTTCTCGTTCTTCTGGTCGGCGAGCGTGATCGAAGCGGTCTTCTCGGCGCCGTCGCGCATATAGGTCAGCTGGACCTTGTCGCTGGGCTTGAACGAGCCGATCCGCATCGTGAGGTCGGAAGCGTCCTTGACGTCCTTGCCGTCGACTTTGGTGATGACGTCGCCAGCCTTGAGGCCGGCCTCGGCCGCCGGGGTTCCCGGCATCGCCTCGGCGACGATCGCCCCGCCGGCGGTCTTGACGCCCATGCTCTCGGCCATCTCCTTGGTGAAGGGCTGGATGTTGACGCCGAGATAGCCGCGCGGAACGATTCCGCCATGCTCGAGCGCGGTGATCACGCTGTCGACGGTCGCGGCCGGAATCGCAAAGCCGATGCCAACGCTGCCGCCCGACGGCGAATAGATCGCGGTGTTTACGCCGACGACTTCGCCCTTGGTGTTGAAGGTCGGGCCGCCCGAGTTGCCGCGGTTGATCGGAGCGTCGATCTGCAGGAAGCGGTCATAGGGCCCGTCGCCGATGTCACGGCCTTCAGCCGAGATGATGCCGGCCGTCACCGTGCCGCCGAGGCCGTAAGGATTGCCGATCGCGACGACCCAATCGCCGATGCGGGGCTGCTCCTTCGAGAAGGCGACGAAGGGATAATCGCCGGCCTCGTTCACCTTGATGAGCGCAAGATCGGTCTTCGGATCGGTGCCGACAACCTTGGCGTCGAGCGTCTTGCCGTCCTGCGTGGTGACGGTGACGGTCTTCGCGTGATCGACCACGTGGTTGTTGGTGACGATGTAGCCGTCAGCCGAGACGAAGAAGCCGGAGCCCTCGCCCATCATCATGTGATGGTGGCCCTGAGCGCCGCCGTTGTTCGGCGTGGCGCCGTTCGGCAGGCCGCCGAACTGCTTGAAGAACTTCTGGATCTCCGGGGGGAGGTTGTCCATCTGGTTTTGGCCGGAAGAGGGGCCGTCGCCGTCGGCGTCAGCGACCGCGTCATCGGCGGCGATCTTGACCTTGACCGAGACGACCGAGGCTTTGACCCGATCGATCAGCGGCGCGAAGGACGGGGCGTTCTGGGGTAGGTCGGCGGTGGAGACGGCGGCCGCATAAGCGGGGTGGGTCGGCGCCAGCGCGCCCTGGCCGAGGACGCCGGCGACGCCGAGCGCTGCGACCGCGACCGAGGCGAGAATCGTGTTGCGCCGCCCCTCGGGGGTCGCAAGACTGGAGAATGACATTGAATGCGCTCCAAATTCAAAAGTGATCGACTCATGCGATCGATGGAGCGACCATGCGCCGCGGCGCCTGACGAGAAATTGGCCGGCGCATTACGGTTTCTCAAGGAAAGAGGACGCCATTCGCATCGAGAGTCTCGGCCGGCGTAAGGATCACGAGCTTGTAGTCGGGCCGCTCGGCCGGAGCGAAAGTGTGCTGGGTGAAGCTCACGAGACCGTCGCGAGGATGAATGAACAGGCGAAGCCCACCCTCGCGGATCTGAACGGCCTGCTCGTCCCACGCTTCGGCGAAGAATGGGCTCTCGCCGCGGAGCGTTTCGACGAAGGTCTTGACCTGGGCGTCGCGAAACGTGCGGGCAAAGTCCGCCCGAAATTCGGCGAGCAGCCGCTGCGCCCTCTCCTTCCAGTCGGGAATGAGCGTTCGCGCGGCGGGCTCGAGGAACACGTACCGCAAGAGGTTGCGCTGACAATCCGCGTCCAGCCAGCCGTGAAAGAGCCGCGCGGCCGCCTCGTTCCAGCAGCACGCGTTCCAGAGGCGGTCGAGCGCATAGGCCGGGCATTCGATGGCGTTGACCGCGGCGATCAGGGAAGGCGGCGCGTCCGCAGAGAATCCGCGCGGCGCTTCCGGATCGAGGCGCCCGGCAAGCTTGAACAGATAGTCGCGTTCGGCCCGCGACAGGGAAAGCGCTTGCGCGATGCGGCCCAGCGCCTCCGGGGAGGCTTGCACCGGGCGGCCTTGTTCGATCCACGTGCACCAGGTCACGCTGATGCCGGCGAGCGCCGCAAGCTCCTCGCGCCTGAGACCCGCCGTGCGGCGCCGCCCGGTCGCGGTCGTTGGCCGCATGCGGGCGCGATGGGCGCGGACAAACTCGCCGAGGAGCCGTCTCTGGTCTGCTTCGAGCATGGCGGGAATTGTAATAGGATAAGATTTGATCTTGTAACAGTGTAAGCTCGAGCGCACGAAGGGCGAAAGAGAGGAGCGATCGATGAGCAAGGCGCATGAGCGGGTCGTCGAGGCGCAGTTTGGCCCTCAGGCGAAAGCCTATGTCGAGAGCGCGGTTCACGCCCAAGGGGCGGACCTCGAGGCGATCGGCGCCCTCGCGGCGAGCCTGCGCCCGGAGGTCGCCCTCGATCTCGGCGCGGGCGGCGGCCATGTCGCTTACGTTCTTGCGCGCTGCGCCAGGCGGGTGATCGCCACCGATCTCTCGTCGGAGATGCTGGCGGCGGTGGCTGAGACGGCGCGCGGGCGTGGGCTCAGCAACATCGAAACGGCGGAAGCTCCGGCCGAGCGCCTGCCGTTCGACGACGCGACGTTCGATTTTGTCGCCTCCCGCTTCTCCGCCCATCACTGGCGCGACTTCGAGGCGGGCTTGAGGGAAGCCCGCCGCACGCTGAAACGCGGCGGAGGAGCCGTGTTCGTCGATGTCTACGCTCCGGGCCATCCGCTCCTCGACACGCATCTGCAGGCGATCGAGCTCTTGCGCGACCATTCGCACGTCCGGGACTATTCCTGCGCGCAATGGCTCGAGGCGCTCGCCCGCTCCGGCTTCTTGGTCAACGCATGCCGCACCTGGCGCCTGAGAATGGATTTCGCCGCCTGGACGGCGCGCATGCGAACGCCGGAAGAGAATGTGAAGGCGATCCGCGCGCTCCAGACTGTCGCCGCCGCCGAAACCAAGTCGCATTTCGCGATCGAGCCGGATGGCTCGTTCCTCCTCGACATGATGATGATCGAGGCGTCGGCGGCGTAAGCACGGGCTCGCTTTACCTGCGGAACTCCGGCTTGACCGCAGCGTAGAGCGCTTTGAAGCGCTCGCGCTGGCGGGCAAAGAGATCGGCGAGTTCAGGGTCGGGCGCCGTCACGTCAGCGACCTCCGGCTTCACACAAACGGTTTCGGGCGGCTCGCCGGTCGCGGCCATGCGCGCAAGCCGCGCCGCGCCCAAAGCCGGGCCCGTCTCGCCGCCTTTCATGCGGGCAACGGCGAAGCCAGTCGCGGCGGCGATCATGCGCGTCCACAAGGCGCTCTTCGCGCCGCCGCCAATGAGGCCGACCTGCTCGGTCGCCGCGCCGGCGGCGGCAAGGGAGTCGCGAGCCTCCGCGAGCGTCAGCGCGACCCCTTCCATAACCGCGCGGGCGACGTCGGCCCGCGAGGTCGCCTCGCTCATGCCGAACAGAACGCCCCGCGCATACGGATCGTCGAGCGGCGTGCGCTCGCCGCTGAGGTAGGGCAGGAAAAGCAGCGCGCCGGGTCCCGGATAATCCGCCGCCACCTCGCGCTCGAGCGCGTCCGGCGGCGCACCGAGAAGCCGCCCGGCGAAAGCCAGCGCCCCGGCGCCGTTCAGCATCGCCGCCATGGCGTACCAGCGGTTCGGCAGCGCGTGAGCGAAAGCATGCACGAGCTTTTCGGGCGCGCTTCGATATCGGTCGGCCGCGACGATGAGTTGCGTCGCCGTTCCGAGCGAGATGATGGCTTCGCCGGGCGCGATCGCGCCTAAGCCCACGGCGCCGGCCGCGGCGTCTCCCCCGCCGGCCGCCAACACGATTCCGCGCGGGAGCCCAAGCGCGTCGGCGGCTTCACGCCGGATCTCGCCGACCGGCGCCGATCCCTCGAACAGCGGCGGCGCCCAGGCGAGATCCGCCTCGCAGGCGGCAAAGGCTTCTGGCGACCAGTCCCGCCGGGCTTCGTCGAGAAGCCACATCCCCGCCGCGTCGCTCACGTCCGAGCCCCGTTCCCCGCAGAGCTTCAGGCGCAAATAGTCCTTGGGCGACAGGAGCGAGGCGACGCGCCGGCGATGGTCCGGCTCATTCCGGGCGATCCATTTGAGCTTCGGGCCGGTGAAGCCCGGCATAGGCTTCACCCCGACGAGCCCGGCGAGTTCAGGATAGTCGCGGGCGAGTTCGTCGGCCTCGCGAAAAGCCCGCCCGTCATTGTGCAGGATCGCCGGGCGGACCGGCGCGTCGGCGCGATCGAGCAGCACCGCCCCGTGCATCTGGCCGGAGAAGCCGATCGCCTTGAGGGCGCCGAGCGCGCGCCCGGCTTTCTCCTTGATGTCGCCGACGGCGCCGGCCATTGCCGCCGACCAATCTTCCGGGTCCTGTTCCGACCAGCCGGGGCGCGGCCGGTCAGGGGAATAGGCTCGGACGGCGGTCGCGACCGGCTCGCCGTCTTCGTCGGTCAGAAGCGCCTTCAGTCCGGAAGTTCCGCAGTCGAGCCCGAGATACATCGGCTCGGATTGTGCGCCGCGCTTCGTCCGCTCACAAGCGCGAGCGGACGATCAGCGCCGGAGTGCGATCAGTGCCGCAAAGCCTCAGCCGCAGGTGACGCAGGCGTCGGAGCGAACCAACCCCATTCGGGATCGCCGGCGGCTTCGTCCAGTTCGACGCCGCGCTCGAGAATGAACCTCAGGCCCGAAAGAATGGGCTGGTCGGCGCCGCGTGTGGCTTCGTCCACTCCCTTCCAGTCGTGCGCGCCCGCCCGGTGTGAGAAGCGACGTACGATGCCGGCGGCGAACGTGCCGCTCGTCAGATTGCGGTTCGCGGCGTCGCGCGAAAAGCGCTGAGCGAAATCGCCGCCAATGGACGCGACCGCGGCGCGCGCCACATGCGGGTTCGAGCAGGTGCGGAGGATCTCGCGAACGATCATTGGCAGCCTCCTTTCTTGCGTGGCCGTGCCGCAACCTATGACAAGCGAATTTGTTCTCAAGGTGTCATGGGGCAGGAAAAATAATTTAAGCGCTGAAGAGTCAACATTTGGACAGATCAGTGTCAACGATTTGTCATATGTCTTACGTGTGCGGCGCAGCATGAATTGCACTTTTGTTCTGACACCGTCACAATCGTTCGCAGATTTGCTGTAATACGCCCCGTTCGCTCAAGAGTTCGAGCGCATTTTACTTTATATTGCCAGAATAGATCCGACATTCGAAGCTCCCGCTGCGTCGAGCGAGCCTGGGCGGACGCTGGAACGGGGATGGGGCAATTTTATCGGCGAACGGCCTCTCCGCGCTGGGGGCGCGCGGGCGAGATCTCAACGGGTAAAATATCTCCGGCTAGTGGTGCAAATCTACGCTTGGCGCCGCGCGGATCGGCCGGTCAGACAGCCGGAATCGGCCCTTTTCTGCCCGTCCCGATCGTTCCCGATCGGCGCGAAATGCACGCGTTTCCGGTCATTCGTCGCACGGGATTCATTCGGATCAAGCACCGACGGTGATGCGCCGCCGCTCGTAGGCCGGTACCTCGTTACAACCAAGAAAAACGCCGCTTGAAGTCTGTGGGTTTTGATGCTTACCTAGTGGAACAACAGGGCACTGTCGGGTTTCCCCTGCGTGGCGCGCGCTGCATCCTAGTGATTGCGAGACCGACCCCGCACTGCGGTACGGTTTACTGATATTGAGAGGAGCCGGAAATGGCGACGATCATCCTCGGCAATGGCAACGATCTTACGGTGTATGACGACAACAGCAACACCGACACAATCATCGTTGGCAACGGCGTCAACGACATGGTGAGCGCCAATAGCAGCAGCTACGATACGATCCACCTAGGCGGCGGAGCCGGCGACTCGGTGAGTTCCGTTGGCGGTTATCACGACAAAATCACCCTCCGCAACGGCGCCGGGGACTCGGTGAGCGCTGATGCCAGCAGCTACGATACCATAACCCTCGGGAATGGCGTGGGTGACACGGTGACCGCCGACGAAGGAGGCTACTGCACAATCGCCGTTGGCAATGGGGCCCGCGACGCGGTGAATGCCAGCTTCACCAGCCACGACGCGATCACACTCGGAAATGGCGTCGGTGACACGGTGAGCGCCGGCAGAAGTAGCTACGAGACGATCATCCTCGGTAACGGCGCGGGGGACACTGTTGGGGTCGGTGGTTTTGGTGCGCTTGGCAACTCGGTCGTCGTTGGCAACGGCGCTGGCGATAACGTGCATTTCGTCGGCGACCACGGCTCACTAAAGGTCGGCAACGGCTCGGGGGACACGGCGTTTGTCGGGTTTAACGACAACACGATAACGCTTGGCAATGGCAACGGCGACGTGGTGACCACGGAAGACGCAATTGACAATGCGATAGCGCTCGGCAACGGCAACGGAGACGTGGTGAACGACTCCTCCGGGAATAATAATACGATAGCGGTCGGAAACGGCAATGATACGGTGTATGGGGGAGCAAACGACACCATCACGGTCGGAAACGGGAATGACCAACTGTTCGCGGCTCCGGGCGACGTCTGGACGGTCGGTCGCGGCCACGACACCTTCACTTTCAACGCAGGTTTTGGCGCCAACACGATCACGGACTTCAGTACGTCTCATGACGTGCTACAGTTAGCCTCTGTTCTGTTTCCGAATTACGCGACGGTCATGGCCGATACTCAGCAGATCGGAGCAAACACGGTCATAACCTCCAGCGCGAACGATACGATCACGTTGACCGGAGTAGCGGCTTCGCACCTGACGGCGAGCAACTTCAAGTTCACGTAGTCGACGGAAGGCGGAGACGGAGACGACAGAAAGGGAGCGATCCGAGGTTTGCCGCGCTGGTGATTTTGTCGCGTTGGCGGGATCGCGCTCAAAAAAAGACCGCGCAAGATCGCCCCGACATTTTAAAACGGCGCGAAGCGGCCGGCGCGCATCGACGGTCGGCGCGGCTTCGCCTGCCTGCGCATCCGCTGCTCGAACGGTCGATCAGCGCTCCGGCCGTTTATTTCAGCGCTGTCGGCGCCGCATCGTTAATGGCGCCGGCGGCGCCTCGAATGATGCGCATTCTTAGGAAACGGCGAAGACTCCATCCAGTTCGTTTGCGTGCCAAACATCTGGTTGCATGTTGCCGTCGTGTGTACGTGGGGGATTGTTGGCGTCGATCCTGCAACCGCGGCGCCGGCGAGAGAAACGGCGAGCCAAATGCCAAGCAGAAGGGGGTCTTGCCAAAGTTTTCATTACCGAAATCTTCCCGTTGTTCGGAACAAGCAACCACCATCATTGACCACAAATTTTTAGATTAAATGTTACGACAAGCACAAGCGGATCGCCGAGCAGGGCAATCGGGTGAATGGGCTCGGCCCTATCGCAGTCCGCCAGGGCCCGCGCGGGACTAGCCGGGTTCATGCGCGCCCGCAGGACCGAGTCGGACGCCCTGAACGGGACCGTCCGCAGCCGGACGCGAAAGTTTGAGTAGCCGCCGGCGGAAGCCGACGGCGGAGCCCGGCGGCGGTGCTAACGAACGCATATGTCTCATGGCTGGGGCGGGAGGATTCGAACCTCCGGATGGCGGAATCAAAATCCGCTGCCTTACCACTTGGCTACGCCCCAACGCGTCGCAAGGCCCGAACGGGCCCCGGCGAAGCGGGCGGACAATAGTTCGGGCGCCCCGGCATCGCAACGGCTGAGCCGGCCAAAATTTGTTCTTCGGTAACTCCCAAGCTGAGGGCCGCCATGCGAGCGAAGCGCGGCGATCCTATACCTGAGGGGCGGCTCGGTTAGGATCGGGCCGTTGCGTCCAGCGATCGTGGCGATCCGGATTTGGTCCGGGCCCGTGAGGGCCCGGACGAAGTCGTGCT
>Ga0153954_1000873_pt1 | contig 19681 bp, 14 predicted proteins | sample TSFL038MetaG_FD_102277 | JGI IMG/M metagenome (GOLD analysis project Ga0153954, IMG submission 102277) | Attine ant fungus gardens microbial communities from Florida, USA - TSFL038 MetaG | ecosystem: Host-associated > Fungi > Mycelium > Unclassified | place: USA: Florida, Wekiwa Springs State... | reverse complement strand
TCCTCGATCTTCTTCGAGTAGAGCTCGACCCAGCGATTGTCGCGAAACTCGTAGAGGCCGTTCGGCGAACGCGCAGCCCTTCCCGGAGCCGGCGCCGGTGGCGCGTCGGCATTGTCGGTTTCGTCCAGCTCGGTATCAGTCGCCTTGTCGTCGGCCTTGGCGTCCGGGGTTTTGGCATCCGGGGTCTTGGCATCCGGGGTCTTGGCATCCGGGGTCTTGGCATCCGGGGTCTTGGCATCCGGCGCGCCCGGCTTGGTCTCCGCCGCCTTGCCGTCCGCCGGCTTGTTTTTGGCGTTCTTCTTGTCGGCCGCCTTGTCTTTGTCCTTGTCGGACTTCTCGCCCACCGGCTCGCGCAGTGCTGCGCGATCGTTGAGACCAAGCATCACGACGATGATATCGGGCTTCTCGGTCGCGAGGATGCCCTTGGCCGCGGCTGCCCAGTCGGCAGGCTCGCCCTTGGGCTGATATTTGATCAGGCCGGAGGTGTTCCTGGCTTTGCGGATCACGCCCATGTCGGGCTGATCGTTGTAGGCATCCTCAAGGCCGTAGGCGAGCCAGTCGGCCATGCCGTCGCCCATCACCATCACATTGCGCTCGGCTACGCTTTCGCGTTTCTCCGGCGGCGGCGCCTTGGAGAAATCCTGGTAGACGCGCTTTGGCTGCTGCTGCTGGTAGGGGGAAAAGAAGTCGCCGAACCAGCCTCCGCCGCCGCCAAATCCGCCCTGGCGCGGTGCCGGGCGGGGCGGACCGCCGAAATTGCCGAAATTGAAGAAACCCTGCGCATAGGCTGGCGCGACGATGCCGACCAGAAGCGCGATCGCCACCGCGAGCACGGCCAGAGGGCCGGTCTCTGAGAAAATCTTCAGAAATGAAGGCGGCTTGATCATGCGGCTCCGTCGGATCGGGTAAAGCGGCGATCACATCGTATAGCGGAATCGGGCCGCAAGCGGGCGGATTTCCTTGGTAAAAGTTCCCTTGGCATAAAATGAACCCGGCCACCGCCGTCAAGGGCAGGGCCGGAATATGATTTCAGGGTTACTTTTGCGCTGAAATGCCCTGCTTTAGCGCCCCCGCAGTTGCTCCAGGATGCCCGAGGTGGCGAATCCGTCAGCCGGAGCGCCAATCGAGGCCTGGAAGCTGCGCAGCGCCTGACGGGTTTCGCTCCCGAACTGGCCGTCCGGCGCGCTCTTGTAGAAGCCGCGCTGGGCCAGCAGCTGCTGCAGTTCCAGCCGCTCGGCCTTCGACAATTCGTGCTCCTGCCGCGGCCAGGGCTGGATGAAGGGCTGTCCGCCGCGCAAGCGGTCGGCGAAATGCCCGATCGCGAGCGCATAGGCCTCGGCCGGGTTGTATCTCATGATCACGCGGAAATTCTGCAGCATCAGGAAGCCCGGCCCCTCGGCGCCGGCCGGCGCCAGCAGATAGGCTTTGTCGGCGGGATGCGGGAACCGCTGGTTGTTGGCGCGCTTGAGGCCGAGATGTTCCCACTGCGCCATGGTCATGACCTTGGAGCGGTCGGCGAGCATGTAGTCAAATCCTTGCGGCACAACGACCTCGTAGCCCCAGGTCTGTCCGGTCTGCCAGCCGTCCTTCTTCAGATTGTTGGCGGTCGAAGCGATCAGGTCGGCCGCATCATCGACCACATCGCGGCGCCCGTCGCCATCGGCATCGACTGCATAGCGCTTGAAGGCGGTCGGCATGAACTGCGTCGCGCCGAAGGCGCCGGCCCAGGAGCCGTGCATCTGCTCCATCGTGAGATCGCCATGATGCAGGATCTCCAGCGCCGAGAGGAATTCGTCCTTGAAATAGGCCTGGCGGCGGCCGATGCAGGACAGCGTCGCCGTCGAATTCACCACGCTGCGGTCGCCGATCTGCGTCGAGTAATTGGATTCGATGCCCCAGATCGCCGCAACAATATTGCGGTCGACGCCATAGGCCTTTTCCATCGCGTCGAACTGCGGCTTGTATTTCGTGAGCATCTCCTTGCCCTTGGCGAGCCGGTCGTCGTTGACGAGGATGTCGAGATATTCCCAGATCGATTTGGTGTATTCCGGCTGCGCGTCCATCAGATCCATGATGCGCAGATCGGGCGTCAGTCCTGCGGTGAAGCGGTCAAAACTCTCGCGCGAGATGTTGCGGCGTGCGGCATCGCGCCACATCGAGGCGACGCAATTATTGAAATTTGCGGCCGCTTCGCGGATCGCGCCTGCGGTCATCAGCGGGTGGCCGGAAGCGCCGTCTTCGCCGCTCCAGGCGATCGAGCCGGATGGGATCGAGCCGGTCTCGGTCGGCGCGGCCGAAGCTTGTGTCGGGGCGTTGGACCTTGATCCGGAAAAAATACCGCCGAACAGGCCGGAGAGCCCGCCGCCCGAAGATTGGGCATAGGCAGGGCTTGCCAGCCAGCCCGCCGCCAGCGCGGCGGCCGCCAGACTCTTCCATGGTTCCATTTGACGCGTCATGTCTTACCCGCTGCCTGAAAAATCAGGCTTTCAGGAGGCCTGCTTACGGTTTCCAATAGATTAACAAAACGGGGCTTGCGGCGTTAAACCTATCCTTACCTTTGTTGTTTGTTCGCAGCCGCAAACCGGGTACCAAGAAGCCCCGCGTTTCCCAAGGAATCCTTCGAAATCCCCATGAAAATCCGCAAAGCCGTCTTCCCCGTCGCCGGCCTCGGCACCCGCGTCCTGCCCGCCACCAAGGCGATGCCGAAGGAAATGCTGACCATCGTCGACAAGCCCTTGATCCAGTACGTGGTCGAAGAGGCCAAGGAAGCCGGCATCGAGCATTTCGTCTTCGTCACCGGCCGCAACAAGGGTGTGATCGAGGACCATTTCGATCGCATGTTCGAGCTCGACACCACGCTCGCCACACGCGGCAAGAAGGTCGAGCAGGAAATTCTGGCGCGCGACCAGCCCGAGGCCGGCGCCATGAGCTTTACCCGCCAGCAGGCGCCGCTCGGCCTTGGCCATGCGGTCTGGTGCGCCCGCGACATCGTCGGCGACGAGCCCTTTGCAGTGGTCTTGCCCGACGAACTGGTGCTGAACACGCCGGGCTGTCTCGCCCAGATGATCGAGGCAGCGGCCAAGCTTGGCGACAAATCCAATCTGATCGCGGTGCAGGAAGTGCCTGCGGACCAGACGCACCAGTATGGGATTTGCGGCGTCGGCGCCCGTCACGCCCATCGCGGTGTATTCGAGGTCGCGGGCATGGTGGAGAAGCCGCCGAAGGGGACGGCACCATCAAATCTTTCGATCACCGGCCGCTACGTCCTTCAGCCCGAGATATTCAGGATTCTTGAAACGCAGGAGCGCGGCGCGGGCGGCGAGATCCAGCTCACCGACGCCATGATCGGATTGTCCAAGTCGCAGAAATTCTACGGCGTCGAGTTCGAGGGCGAGCGGCATGATTGCGGCTCGAAGCCCGGCTTTTTGCGCGCCAATATCGCCTACGGCATGGCCCGCCCGGAATTGCGCGACGGCCTGCGCGCCGAGATGAAGAAGTATTTGGAGCGTTGACGGCGAAAGCGCGCGGCGCTTACGCCGTCATTCCGGGGCGCCGCAAAGCGGCGAACCCGGAATCTCGATCTGCATTGATTCTTTCCGCCAATCTCGAGATTCCGGATCGGCGCGCGGCGCGCGCCGTCCGGAATGACGATCAACACTAAGCCACCAGCGATAGCGCGGGCTTCTCGGCCAATACGCAGCAATTGCGGCCGGCGGCCTTGGCGGCATAGAGCGCCTTGTCGGCGGCCCCGACAAATTGCTGCCAGTCGATCGCCGCGGTCGGGGTTACGCTGGCAATGCCGATGCTCACGGTCGACATCACAGGTTCGTCCGACCAGCCCTGCACCTTGCGGCGGATGGTTTCGGCGACCGTTGTCGCGTCTGCGCCTGACGTATTCGGCAGCAGGACGGCGAATTCCTCGCCGCCATAACGCGCGGCGCAATCGCCGGCGCGCTTGACCGAATCCGAAATGCAGATGGCGATCCCAACCAGCATCTGGTCGCCGGCCTGATGCCCGTAGGTGTCGTTATAGCTCTTGAAATGGTCCGCATCGATCAGCAGCAGCGAAATCGGGGTCTTGTGGCGCAGGGCGCGACGCCACTCCCGGTCGATCTCCTCGTCGAACTTGCGGCGGTTCCGCAGCCCCGTCAGCGCGTCGGTGGTGGCGAGCTCCTCGAGCTTGTCTTCGGCGTCCGCGCGACGGCGGATTTCTCGTGCCAGGAACATCGTCGCCGCCAGCACGAACACGATCAGCGCCGCCATGATCGCGCCGATCCGGACCGCTTCTGCGCGCCAGAGATCGAGAATGTCGTGCCACGGCTTGCCCACCACCACGGTAAACGGTGGGCTGCTATTGCGCCACACATACAGCCGCTCCAGGCCATCCAGCACGCTTACCCCCGAATACGAGCCGCTTGGTTCCGATAGCGCGCGCTTGATGCCGGGCACGCCGGCGATGTTCTTGCCGATAAGATCGAGGTCGAACGGCGTGCGCATGATCACCGTGCCGTCACCGCGGAGCACGGTGATGGTGTCGTGGGAACCGAGCCGCAGCCGGCCGAACAATTCATGGAAATAGGTGAAGCGGATCGAGCCGGTGACGACGCCAAGAAAGCTTCCGTCGGACCCGGTGATGCGCCGGCTCAGCACGATCGAATAGGCGCCCCGATGCAGCGTCGGTCGGCTGATATAAAGGCCGACATCCGGATGGTCGCGATGGATCCGGAAGAATTCCTCGTCGGCGCGATCCTCGGGCAGGGGATCGAGTGTCGAGGCGTCCATGATCAGACGGCCGTCGGCGTCGAACACCTCGATTGCGCCGAAATGCTTCGCGGTCGCGGAACGGTCGAACAGGATCAGATGCTGGATCGGACGTGAAACATTCTTGATCTCCGGCATCACCATGTTGTTGGCCACCGCGTGCAGCGAGAGGTCATAGACCTCGATGTTGCGGCTGATGTCGGCTTCGATGCTGGCGGCGAGATTTTCCAGCGACTGGCGGGCGAGGGTTTCCTCACCGCGCCGCATGTTGAGCATGACGCTGGCGCAGATGGCGGAGAAACCCAGGACGGTAGCGAGGGAGGAGGCGATCAGCAGCTTTGTCGACAGCCGCCGCCATCGTCTTTCGGCCCCGCCTTCGCGCCGTCCAAATCGCATGCGTTCGCTCCGATAGTTCTGCATGCGCCTGAAACATTGCCGTCGGCTTAAGTGAGGACAACGCCGCCTCAATCGGTTAACGGTTGGTTTCCATGCACGCGATTTTGATGGGCGCTGTGCGCGGCGGGAAGGGGTGAAGCCGGTGAACGACTACGATGCGCTGCGCGATTATCTGAAACGGCAGAGCCTGCCGGAATTCGTGCTGAGTTTTGAAAAAATCGAAGAGATCATCGACGCTGCGCTGCCGCGCGCGGCCCAGCGCGCCTCATGGTGGGACAGCCTGCGCAGCCCACAGGAGAAGATGCCGCAGCGCGAGGCCTGTCTCGCCGGCGGTTATGTCGCGACCCGGCTGCCCGACGGCAAGGGCGTTCGCTTCAGGCGGATGAAGTAGATTATTCGCCCGCCGCAATGGCGCGAGCAGGGCAGTCCGATAGCCCAGCTCGCATGCTCGTGATGGTCCCTGGATAGGGCAATTGGCCGTTTGTTCGACCGCCGTGGCGGCGTCAACATTGACGCAGTTGGGAGCACATCCCCTCGCTCGGATGCCCGTCTGGCAGGCTGGGCCTTGTATCGATTTCAGGCCAGCGGGAACCGACTTCACCTGATTGGGTTGGATCCTCGCGGCTCGTTGTCACAACGGCGGCCATCGTTTTCGCAAAATGACAACAAGCCTGACTTAAAGCGCCTGGAAGCCAACATGTGAGCCGTCATGCTCGAAAAGCACCCAAGCCCCAATCCTGATCCATTCTCACCTCCGGAAAAACTCGCCGTTACCCTGGTCGTCAACGGCGTCGAGCGGCGGCTCGATCTTGCGCCGTGGACCTCGCTTCTTGATGCGCTCCGGGATCACCTCGACCTCACGGGCACCAAGAAGGGTTGCGATCACGGCCAGTGCGGCGCCTGCACCGTGCTGGTGAACGGACGGCGCATCAATTCCTGCCTGACGCTTGCCGTGATGCAGGACGGCGCCGAGGTGACGACCGTTGAAGGGCTCGCGACCGATGGCGCGCTGCATCCGCTGCAACAGGCTTTTGTCGACCACGATGCCTTTCAATGCGGCTACTGCACGCCTGGACAGATATGTTCGGCCGCCGGCCTGATCGCCGAGGGCCGTGCCAGGAGCGCCGATGAAATTCGCGAATTGATGAGCGGCAACATCTGCCGCTGCGGCGCCTATCCGAACATCGTCGCAGCCATCCAGCAGGTGATCGGATCATGATCAATTTTCAATATACGCGCGCCGGCACCGTGGCCGAGGCGGTCAGCCGCATGGCGGCCAACCCCGCCGCCAAATTCATCGCGGGCGGCACCAATCTGCTCGATCTGATGAAAGAGCATGTCGAGCGCCCCTCGCAGCTGATCGACATCTCGCGTCTGCCGCTCAAGCGGGTCGAGGAGACGACCGAGGGGGGCGTTCGCATCGGCGCGCTGGTGCCGAATTCGGACCTCGCCTATCACCCGCTGATCGAGGCGCGCTATCCGATCCTTTCCAGTGCGATCCTGGCCGGCGCCTCGCAACAGCTGCGCAACATGGCTTCCGTGGGCGGCAACCTCATGCAGCGGACGCGCTGCGCCTACTTCTATGACACCGCGACCCCCTGCAACAAGCGCGAGCCGGACAGCGGCTGCTCGGCGATCGCAGGCCACAACCGCACCCACGCCATCCTGGGCGCCAGCGAATCCTGTATCGCGACCTATCCCTCCGACATGTGCGTGGCGCTTGCCGCCCTTGAGGCCCGTGTTCTTGTGACCGGTCCGTCCGGTGAGCGCGGTGTGCCGATTGCGGATTTCCATCGCCTGCCCGGCGACACGCCGCACCTCGACAACAATCTGGCACCGGCCGAGATCATCACTGCCGTGGAGCTTCCGCCGCGTGGCTTCGACGCGCATTACAGCTATCTGAAGATCCGCGATCGCCTTTCCTATGCCTTCGCGCTGGTTTCGGTCGCCGCAGTGCTCGAGCTGGAGGGCGCCACCATCACGGAGGCGCGCCTCACGCTCGGCGGTGTCGCCCACAAGCCCTGGCGCAACACCGACGCCGAAGCCGCGCTGCGCGGCCAGGCCGCGAATGAGGCGAGCTTTGCCCGTGCCGCGGATGTGCTGCTGCGCGACGCCAGGCCTCATGCGCACAACGCCTTCAAGGTGGAGCTGGCGCGCCGCGCCATTGTGCGAACGCTGACTCAGGCCGCGCGCGGCACGCCGCAATCGCAGTCGAACAAGAAGATCGCGTGATCGAGCGAACGAGACACAAATGAACGCGCATGTTGGAACACCCACCTCCCGTGTCGACGGCCCGGCCAAGGTCACGGGCAAGGCGAAGTATGCCGGCGAGTTCAAGGCCGATGGTCTCGCCTATGGCGTCGTCCTGGAATCGACCATCGCGCGCGGCCGTATCCGCCGTATCGACGCGGTCGCGGCGTTGAAGGTGAGGGGCGTGCTCGACGTGCTGACGCATGAGCACCGCCCGCCGATGGCCGATCACGACCAGGCCTGGAAGGACGACGTCGCGCCGGAAGAAGGCTCGCCATTCCGCTCGCTCTATGACGATGTCATCAGGTTCAACGGCCAGCCGGTCGCCCTTGTGCTCGCCGAGGATTGGGAGACCGCGCGATACGCCGCGACCCTGATCCAGGTCGAATACCAGCAGGACGCCTTTGCGACCGATCTGCAGGCGCAGCGCGATCGCGCTTTCGTGGTCGAAAAGCCGGAGAAACCGCGTGGTGATGCGGCGAAGGCCCTGGCGGTCGCGCCCGTCCGTCATGCGGCGGAATATTATGTGCCGACCGAGCACCACAACCCGATGGAGCTGTTCGCCTCGACGGCGAGCTGGGAGGGCGACGGCAGGCTCACCATCTACGACAAGACCCAGGGCGTGCAGAACGTGCACAACTATCTCTGCGGCGTCTTCAACAAGAAGCACGACGAGCTGCGGGTGATATCGCCCTATGTCGGCGGCGCCTTCGGCTCAGGCCTGCGGCCGCAATATCAGGTCGTGCTTGCCGTTCTGGGCGCATTGGCGCTCAAGCGCTCGGTCCGCCTCGTCCTCACGCGGCGGCAGATGTATGGGCTCAGCCACCGGCCGGCGAGCATCGAACGCGTCTCGCTCGGTGCGAGGGCGGACGGCGCGCTCGATGCCGTCGTCCATGAGGCGATCGCGGTCACCTCGCAGTTCGAGGCGTTCTCGCGCAACGACACCGCCTGGGCCGATCTGCTCTACAAGTCGCCGGCCGCCAAATTCGTGCACAAGCTCGCTCGGCTCGATGTCTCGACCCCGTCGGACATGCGCGCGCCGGGGGCCGCAACCGGCGTCTATGCGCTCGAAAGCGCGATGGACGAGCTGGCGGTGGCGCTCAAGCTCGATCCGGTCGAGCTGCGGCTGCGCTGCTACTCCGACCGCGACCAGAGTTCGAACCTGCCCTATACCAGCAAGCGGCTCCGTGAATGCTATCGGCAGGCCGCCGATGCCTTCGGCTGGGACAAGCGCAATCCCGAGCCGCGCTCGATGCGCGACGGCGGTGATCTCGTCGGCTGGGGCATGGCGTCCGGTGTGTGGGAAGCCTTGCAGATGCCGGCTGCGATCCGGATCGTGCTGAGCGCCAACGGACATGCGGAGGTGTCCTGCGCCGCATCCGACATCGGCACCGGGACCTACACCATCGTGGCACAGGTCGCCGCCGATGCGCTGGGACTGCCGCTGGAAAACCTCAGCGTCCGGCTCGGCGATTCCAGCCTGCCGCAGGCGCCGGTCGAGGGTGGCTCCTGGATGGCCGCGACCACGGCGCATGCGGTGGTGAATACTGCGGGCGAAATCCGCGGCGAGCTTTTGAAACTGGCGAAGGCGGTGCCGAACTCGCCGCTCCGGAACGCCCGCGTGGACGATGTCGTCCTGGTGGACGGCAAGATCGCGAGCCGGCAGGACGCGAGCCTGGCCGTCTCGATCGCGGATGCGATGCGGCACGGCAAGGTCGATCGCATCGAGAAGGAAGAAACCCATCATTTCGCCGAGGACAAGTCGCATGCGCGCAACACGCATTCGGCGGTCTTTGCCGAGGTGAAGATCGACGAACAACTCGGCGTCATCCGCGTGACGCGGGTGGTCAGCGCGATTGCCGCCGGCCGCATCCTCAACACCAAGACCGGCCACAGCCAGATCATGGGCGGTGTCGTGTGGGGAATCGGCATGGCCCTGCACGAGGAGACGGTGTTCGACCACCGCTTCGGCCGCATCATGAATGCGAACATCGCCGAATACCACGTGCCTGTTAATGCCGACATCCACGATATCAAGGTGATCTTCGTCGACGAGCCGGACGAGCTCGTCAATCCGCTGGGCATCAAGGGGCTTGGCGAGATCGGCATCGTCGGTGTCGCGGCGGCGATCGCCAATGCCGTCTATCACGCCACGGGAAAGCGCGTGCGCGATCTGCCGATCACGCTCGACAAGCTGATGGCGTGAGACAGCGCGCCTGCTTGCGGGCAATCAGTGCAGCAGATCGCTCGCGGCAACGCGATTGATGTCGGCAAGCCGTCGATCCGCACTTGCCTACAGGTCGAGACTTGCCAGCAGCTCGAGCAGGCGGTCATGGGCGCGGTCCGCGACCGCTACCGGCAGAGGTTCTTCATCGAAAGCCTCGACGTAGCTGCCGACCAGATTGCCCAGCAGTCGATACAATCCCCGCTGTTCGGGATCGTCCCGGCTCAAGCTTTCGAGTTTTTGCTGGAAGGTCCTGAAGGTTCGCAGCCCGTGGTGCTGGCGCGAAAACCAACTATAAAGATCGTTCATATCAGCCTCTTCAGATGAGAGAAGAAGCTATTGGTCTATACCGTTGACCGGCCCGTCTTACAAATGCGAATTTGGCATCCCTGTGCCACCAGTCGTGCCGGGGTGACGTCGGTTCCCCGGGGCCGCGAAGGAGTTGCAGACGATGGGCAAGAGGGAAGTGGTCACGGAAGGGCCCCGCTACATCAAGCTCAACGCGCGCGACAATGTCGCGATCGTCGTCAACGATTTCGGCTTGCCATCCGGCTCGCGCTTCCCCTGCGGCCTGACCTTGCGCGCCTTCGTGCCGCAGGGCCACAAGACCGCGCTCATCGATATCGACGAGGGTGCGCCGATCCTGCGCTATGGCGAAGTGATCGGCTATGCGCTTTCGCCGATCCGCGCCGGCGAATGGGTCGATGAAGCGCGCATCCGCATGCCCGAGGCGCCGCCGCTCGACAAGCTGGAAATCTCGACCGCCGTGCCGCCGGCCTTGTCGCCGCTTGAAGGTTTCACCTTCGAAGGATTTCGCAATCCCGACGGCTCGGTCGGCACCAAGAACGTTCTTGGCATCAGTACATCCGTGCAATGCGTGCGCGGCACGCTGGATTATGCGGTGAAGAAGATCCGCAGCGAATTGCTGCCGAAATATCCCAATGTCGACGACGTGGTGCCGCTGACACACGCCTATGGCTGCGGCGTTGCGATTGCCGCGCCCGATGCCGTGGTGCCGATCCGCACGCTGCAGAACCTTGCGCTCAATCCGAATTTCGGCGGCGAGATTCTGGTGGTCGGTCTTGGTTGCGAGAAGCTTGCGCCCGAGCGCCTCGTTCCCGAAGGCTTGAGCGATGCCATTGTGCGCATGCAGGACGAGGCCTTCGATGGCTTTGGCGCGATCGTCGATGCGATCATGGCCCAGGCCGAGGCGCGGCTCAAAATCCTGAACGCGCGCCGGCGCGAGACATGTCCGGCCTCCGATCTGGTCGTCGGCCTGCAATGCGGCGGCAGCGACGCCTTCTCCGGCGTCACCGCCAATCCCGCGGTCGGCTTCGCCGCCGATCTGTTGGTGCGCGCGGGCGCGACCGTGATGTTCTCGGAAGTCACGGAAGTGCGCGACGCGATCCAGCTCCTGACGCGCCGCGCCGTCAATGAGGACGTCGGCCGCGCCTTGATCCGTGAAATGGCGTGGTATGACGCCTATCTCGCCCGCGGTGGCGCCGACCGCAGCGCCAACACCACGCCCGGCAACAAGAAGGGCGGCCTCGCCAATATCGTCGAGAAGTCGCTCGGATCGATCGTCAAGTCCGGCTCGAGCCCGATTCAAGGCGTGCTCGCGCCCGGCGAGAAGGCGCGCCAGAAGGGCATGCTGTTCGCCGCTACGCCGGCGAGCGATTTCATTTGCGGCACGCTGCAACTCGCGTCAGGCATGACGCTGCAGGTGTTCACCACCGGCCGCGGCACGCCCTATGGGCTTGCCGCCGCGCCGGTCATCAAGGTCGCGACCCGCAGCGAGCTCGCGCGGCGCTGGAAGGATCTGATCGATTTCGATGCCGGGAGGATCGCGACCGGCGAGATGACCATCGAGGAAACGGGGTGGGAATTGTTCCGCCTGATCCTCGACGTTGCCAGCGGCCGCACCAAGCCGTGGTCCGACCGCTGGGGCATTCACAACGATCTGACGCTGTTCAATCCGGCGCCGGTGACGTAAGCGCCCGCCGGCCACGGCGCGCGTCCGATTCCAGTCGAGCATTCCTGCACCGACTCTCTTTGGTCGCGAGAGACAGCGGATTCGACCGTTGTACCGAGGCTTTCGTCAGCGGCGCTGTCGCAATCGCCGATAGGTCAGACCTGTTGTCCGGCTTACTTACAATGGTCCGGCGGACCGATCGCGCGTAATGATCGTTAGATAACAAGAACAATCCGGTGGAAGAGGCCATCCTCTCATCTGGATATGCCTCATCTCACCGACACCGAACCGAGGAGGGAGAGATGAGTATCAACGTGTTTCCGCGTGTCACGAGACGTCGGTTCCTGAAGCAGACCGGTCTCACGCTTGCAGCTGCCGGCAGCGCTCCTTTGATCTCCGCACCATTCGTTTCGCGAGCCCTGGCCGACACCAAGACGCTGACGATCGTGCAATGGAGTCATTTCGTTCCGGCCTACGACAAGTGGTTCGACCAGTTCGCGAAGGACTGGGGCGAGAAGAACAACACTTCCGTCACGGTCGATCACATCCCCGTGGCGAATGTGGTCGCGCGCGCGGCCGCCGAGGCGTCGGCCGGATCGGGGCACGATCTGTTCGGATGGAATGGCGCCGGAGGCGCGCATCTCTACCGCAAGTTCCTGGTTGATATGACAGGCGTCGTCGAGTCCGTCGAGAAGAAGTACGGCAAGGCCACCACCATTGGCAGGCAGATCGCCTACAACCAGGATGACAAGACCTGGTCGGCATATCCCGACTACTACATCAATTTCCCGGTGATGTACCGCAAGAGCATGTGGGATGGGATCGGGGTGAAACCGGACTCGTGGGACAACGTCCGGATCGGCGGCGCGAAGCTGAAGGCGAAGGGAAATCCGGTTGGAATTTCCCTCGGGCACAGCAACGATCCGGAAACGACATGGCGCGGCGTGCTGTGGAGCTACGGCGGCGCCGTTCAGGACGAGGCCGGCAAGAAAGTCACGCTCAACAGCAAGGAAACGGTCGAGGCCGTCAAGTTCGTCACCGCCCTCTACAAGGAGGCGATGACGACGGACGTGCTGTCCTGGACCGATGCCAGCAACAATCAGTACATCGATTCGGGCGTGAGCTCCCTGATCATCAACCCGATCTCGGCCTATCGGACCGCTCAGCAGCTCAACAAGAAGGTGGCCGACGATATTTTCGTGATGGAGCCGCCCAAGGGTCCGGTGCGCAGGCTGATGGACGGTGGTCCGAATTTCTACGGCATCTGGAAGTTCTCGAAGAACCAGGACACGGCGATCGCGTTTCTTAATTATTACGCCGACCACTGGGTGGACGCCTTCAAGGCCAGCTCGGGATATAACATGCCGATCTTTGCCAACATCGTCCCCAAGCCGATGCCGATTCTGTCCGACGATCCGACGTCAACGCCGCACGACAAGCTGGCGCTGCTGCAGTACTCGGACGAGTGGACCGCTGCCACCGGCTATCCGGGACCGTCCTGGCCGGCCACCGACGAGATCTACAACAGCTTCATCGTCACCGACATGATGGCCAAGGCGGCAACCGGGGCGATGAGCGCCGAAGACTCCGTCAAGTGGGCTACGCAGCAATGCGAGGCCATCTTCGACAAGTGGCTGCACAAGGCCTGACGGCCGGCGCCCGGACCGGCGTTCCGCGTATGGTCCGGGCGACTTCCACGCGGCGCAAACAAGAACAATAAGCCGAGGTGCGGAGGGCGATTCCGTCCAATGCGCCAAGCGGCAGACGTGAATGACGTTCCGCCGGGGGGCAAGCGGCGGCGCGCGTGGTCGACGTTGAATTTCCGGGAGGTTCGATGGCCGCAGTATTGACCAGGGATATCATCAAGCGGTTTGGCGAGGTTGCCGCCGTCGACGGCATCACGCTCGCGGTGCCGGATGGCGAGTTCATGGTGCTGCTGGGCCCGTCGGGCTGCGGCAAGACCACGTTCCTGCGCATCATCTGCGGGCTCGAGCAGCAGACCAGCGGCGATCTCGTGATCGACGGCCACCTCGTCAACGGTGTTCCGCCGCGCGCCCGCGGCGTCGCCATGATGTTTCAGAGCTACGGTCTCTATCCGCACTATACCGTGCGCGGGAACATCGGCTTTCCGCTGCGGACGCAGCGTCTTCCCGCCGCGCAAATCGAGAAGAAGGTCCAGTGGGCCTCGCAGATGCTTGGTATCGGTCACTTGCTTGACCGGCGTCCGCGGCAGCTTTCCGGCGGCGAGCGCCAGCGCGTGGCGCTGGCGCGCGCGCTGGTGCGGGAGCCGACCGCGCTTCTGCTTGATGAGCCGCTCTCCAATCTTGACGCCAAGCTCCGTGCCTCCGCCCGACAGGAGATCAAGCATTTCCAGCAACGTGTCGGTGTGACCACGATCTACGTGACCCACGATCAGGTCGAGGCGATGGGCATGGGTGACCGCATCGCGGTCATCGATCATGGCCGCGTCCGGCAGATCGGAACGCCGGCGGAGATCTACGATGATCCCGCCGATCTCTTTGTCGCGACCTTTGTCGGCGCGCCACCGATGAATCTCATCGTGCAGGACGGCGGCTATCTCGGCTTCCGTCCCGAAAACTTCCTGCCCAAGGAAATGATCAGGGAAATGATCGACAACGGCGCTTTCACCGAATTCACATTCCGCGTGGAGCGTTCCGAATATCTGGGTTCCGAGCGGATCGTTTACGGCACGATCCAGGGCTTCGAGGCGAAGCAGGTGATCACAGCGAAGCTGCCGCCGGCCCATGTCGCCGAGGAGAGCATCCGTCCCGGCGAGTGGCACCCCTATGCCGTGCGCAACAGCGCACTGCGCCATTTCGACAAGGACGGCCGGCGGGTGATCCGCCACTGAAACGGGATTTCCCTCATGGTCTCGATCGCCGAACCCGTAGCCAAGCCCGCCCCGCGCTATCGCTTCATCCTGGACCGGCGCGAGGTGCTCGGCTCGGTCCTCGTTGCGCCCGCGATCCTCTATGTGCTGCTTCTGGTCGGCGTGCCTTTCCTGCTTGCCCTGTATTATTCGGTCAGTGCCTACACGATCTACGATCCCTCATGGCGCTTCGTGGGACTTTCGAATTTCGCACAGATCGTCCGCAATCCGGTTTTCCTGCAGACGCTCGGCAACACCTTCCTGTTCACATTCGGATCGCAGATCCTCGGCCTCATCCTCGGCAAATTCGGCGCGCTCCTGCTACTGCGGCCGTTTCCGGGACGAAGGATTGTCCGGGCGCTGATCATCCTGCCGTGGGTGGTTCCGATCGCGCTTGCGACGGTGGCTTGGCAATGGATGTTCGATTCGCTCTACAGCGTCATCAACTGGACTCTGATCGCGCTCGGCATCATCACCCGCGCCGAGGCGCCGAACTGGCTCGGCACGCCGCATCTCGCGATGCTGTGCGTGATCGTGGTCAATGCCTGGCGGTTCTTTCCCTTCGCCATCGTCATTTTCCTCGCCGGGATCACGTCGGTGCCGCAGGACATCATCGACGCGGCAACGGTCGACGGCGCCGGCTTCTGGCGCCGCAACTACCAGATCATTCTGCCGATGATCTTTCCGATCGTAGCCATCGGCCTGATTTTCGGCATCGTGTTCACGTTCACCGACCTTTCCATCGTGTTTCTCTTGACCAATGGCGGTCCGGTGGGCGCCACGTCGGTGCTGGGGTTTGAAGGATTCCAGGTTGGCATCGTCTCGGGCGACGTGTCGCATGGCGCGGCCATTTCGCTGTTCATGCTGCCGGTGCTGTTCGTCGTCGTCATCGGCATGCTGCGGTTCATCCGCCGAAGGGAGATTTGAGATGCGCGTGGTCGCCAGAGCCGCCCGGGAGGTCACGTTCTTCGGCGCCATCGCGTTCTTCGTCATACTGACGACGTTCCCGTTCTACTGGATGCTGATCACCTCGCTGAAGAGCAACAGCGATCTCTACAGCGTCACCAATATCCCGTTCTGGTTCAACGAAGCGCCCACGCTGGAGCACTTCCGCTATCTGTTCGAGCAGACGCTGTTCACGCGCTGGCTCCTGAACTCGCTCGTCATCGGCCTTTGTGTTGTCGCGATCACCCTCGTCACGGCGCTGCCTGCCGGCTACAGCCTCGCGCGCTTGACCGGCCGCGGCGGTGAAAGCCTCGGCATTGGCATTTTCCTCACCTATCTGGTGCCGCCGACACTGCTGTTCCTGCCGTTGTCGCGGATCATCGCCGATCTGGGCCTGCAGAACTCGATGTGGGCGTTGGTGCTGGTCTATCCGACCTTCACGATTCCATTCTGTTCCTGGCTATTGATGGGCTTCTTCAAGACGATCCCGCCGGAGATCGAGGAGGCCGCGATTGTCGACGGCTGCAGCCTGTTCGGAGCATTCCTCAAGATGGCAATCCCGCTGTCGTGGCCGGCGATCCTGACCGTGGTGATCTTCACCTTCACCCTGACCTTGCAGGAGTTCGTCTACGCGCTGACATTCATTTCGGCGTCGGATCAGAAGCCGATCACGCTTGGCGTGACCACCGATCTCGTGCGCGGCGACATTTTCTTCTGGGGCGAGATCATGGCCGGCGCGCTCATCGCCAGCATTCCGGTGGCGGTCGCCTACAACCTTTTCCTCGATCGCTTCATCTCGGGCATCACCGGCGGCGCGGTGAAATAGGCGGATCGGCTATAGCGCGATGAGATTAGGAATCGTCATCGCGCTCTAGCTTCTTGTTGGCGCATGATCTCCGCGCAAACGCGTTCCGCGTTTGTCGCGAGGGAAAACCGCTGCACACTTTTCCGGATCATGCGCTAGCTCGCCGCTTCCAGCCGTTCCTCCGTCAGGAGCCGCATCGCCGCCTCGGCATCCATCGGCTCGCCGAACGCGAAGCCCTGCGCATATTCGCAGCCGAGCTGGTAGAGCTCGACGGCGTCGGAGTCTGTCTCCGCGCCTTCGGCGACCACGTCCATGCCGAGATCATGGGCGAGAGAGATGATCGATTTCAGGATCACCGGCCGCGTGCCGCGGCTGGTCGTGCGGACAAAGGACTGGTCGATCTTGAGCGTGTCGAAGGGGAAGCGCTGCAGATAGGACAGCGATGAATGGCCGGTGCCGAAATCGTCGATCGAAAGCCCGACGCCGAGATCGCGGATCCGCGTCAGCATCTGCGCGGCGTGCTCGGGGTTCTCCATCACCAGCGATTCCGTCAATTCCAGCTTCAGCGAGCCGCGCGCGACCGACGAGCGCGACAGCACCGCGCGGATGTCGTGCAGCAGGTCGTGGCGCAGCAATTGCCGCGAGGAGACGTTGACGGACGCAAAGATCGGCTCGCGCGAGCGCATCGCGCGCTGCCACACCGCAAGCTGCCGCGCGGTCTGGTCCATCACGAAGGTGCCGAGGTCGACGATCAGCCCGATCTCTTCGGCGATCGAGATGAACTCCGACGGCGACATCCGCCCGAGCTTCGGATGGTCCCAGCGCGATAGCGCCTCGAAGCCCGCGACCGAACGGTCTTCCAGCCGCACGATCGGCTGGTACAGGATCGAAATCTCCTCGCGCTCGATGGCCCGGCGGAGCTCGCTCTCCAGGGTCAGGCGGTCGGTCTTCCGCGCGCGCATCGCCGGCTTGTAGACGTCGATGCGGTCGCCGCCGATCCGCTTGGAGTGATACATCGCAAGCTCGGCGTCCTTGATGATCTCGTCCGATAGTTGGGTTTGAGGATCGGAAAGCGCGAGCCCGATCGAAGCGGTCAGGAAGATCTCGCGGTCGTTGAAGGCGATTGGCGCGCGGATGGTCTTGCGGATGGTTTCGGCGAAATTGGTGATGCGCGCGGGATCCTGCTCGGACAGCAGGATCAGACCGAACTGGTCGCCGGCGAGCCGCGCCAGCGTGTCCTGGGGCTTCAGGATGCGTGTGAGCCGCCGCGCCAGCGTCAGCAGGATGGAATCGCCGACGGCGATGCCGACGGAATCGTTCACCTGCTTGAAGCGATCGAGGTCGATCACCATCAAGGTGGGCCGCAGGTTCGGCATGGTCTTGGCGAAATTCGCCACCGCGCCGAGCCGGTCCATGAACAGTCTCCGGTTCGGCAATCCCGTGAGGTTGTCGTGCACGGAATCGTGCAGCATGCGCTCCTCGGAATTCTTGCTTTCGGTCACGTCGGTCAGCGTGCCGATGACACGCGCGACTTCGCCGTCGGAGCCGACCACCGGGCGCGCCTTCAGCGCGAACCACATGAAGTGGCCGTCCGGCGTGCGCAGGCGGAAATCCTGCACCAGGCGGCCGCGGCGCTGGTCGAGCACACTGTCCAGTGCCGCGCGGAAACGATCCTGGTCGAGCGGGTGCAGCACTTCCAACCATTTCGCCGCGGGGCCTTCCAGCGCGCCGCGCTTGAGGCCGAGCAGGCCTTCGGTCTCGGGACTGGTGAACACCTTGTCGGCGGACACGTCCCAGTCCCAGATCAGATCGCCAGAGCCGGCGAGCGCCAGCGCGCGGCGTTCGACGTCGGAGACGATGCCGGTCGAGGCGCCGCCGCCGGCGAAGGCGTGCTGCATGACGGTGAAGCCGATCAGCATCACGATCAGCACCAGGCCGCCGAGCAGCGCGGGGCCGACGATGTCGTTGGTGACGTAGCCTCCGACCGTCATGCCGGCCGCGATCACCCAGACCACCAGCAGGAACCAGGTGGGGATCAACAGCACGGCGCGGTCGAAGCCGTGGGTCGAGAGATAGACGATCAGCGCAAAGCCCGCGAAGGCGATCAGCACCAGCGAGATGCGCGCGATGCCGGAGGCCACCGCGGGATCGAACAGCGCGAGCGCGACCAGCGAGCCGAGGAACAGAAGCCAGCCGACGGTGATGTGGGAATAGCGCACATGCCAGCGGCTGAGATTGAGATAGGCGAAAAGGAACACCAGCAAGGTGGCCGCCAGGATCGCTTCGCCTGAGGCGCGCCAGATGCGCTCGGCGTTGTTCGACATGTCGAGCACCTTGCCCCAGAAGCCGAAGTCGACGCCGATATAGACCAGCACCGCCCAGGCGAGCGCTGCCGCCGCCGGGAACATGATGCTGCCCTTGACCACAAACAAAATTGTGAGCACCAGCGCCAGCAGGCCTGAAATGCCGATCACGATGCCCTGGTACAGCGTGAAGGAATTGACCTTGTCCTTGTAGGCGTCGGGTTCCCAGAGATAGAGCTGTGGCAGCTTGTCGGTGCGCAGCTCCGCGACATAGGTCACGACGGCGCCGGGATCGAGGGTGATGCGGAAGACGTCAGCGGTCGGACTCTCCTGCCGGTCGGGACGGTCGCCGGCCGACGGCGTGATGGTCGCGATGCGCGACAGGCCGAGATCGGGCCAGAGCAGGCCCGAGGACACGATCCGGTAATGCGGCGCGACGATCAGTCGGTCGAGCTGGTCGTCGGTGTTGTTGGCGAGCGCGAAAACCACCCAATATTGACCGCCCTCGCGGGCGCGCACCTCGATGCGGCGGACGATGCCGTCGGTTCCGGGCGCAGTGGAAACCTGGACGCGGTCGGTGTCGCTATGCAGATGCCCCAGTACGCCGGTCAGGTCGATCGCGGGCGCGTCGCTGCGGACGCTGACGGCGTCAAGGGCATAGGCCGGCGAGGCGGCAACAAACATCATGAAGCCAAGCGCAAGCAGCGCAAGGCACCTGATCAGACGCAATGTCAGTCTCCGCGTTCGACCGCAAACGCGCTTCGGTCACTAACCGATCATTGCCATGAAAGTGAGGGGAATCAAAGGGTTTCCGGCCACGCTTTGTTGGCAAGCGTTAAAGCGACAACACAATTTTGCCAATATGTTCGGAGGTCTCCATGCGCCGGTGCGCTTCGGAGGCTTTTTCCAGCGGGAATGAGCTGTCCATCAACGGTTTTATGCGCCCTTCGCGCAACAGTGGCATCACCTTGGCCTCGATCGCCGCCACCATCGCCGCCTTATCCGCATTGCTACGGGGCCGCAGCGTCGAGCCGGTATGGACGAGACGCTTCACCATCAGGCGGGTGAAGTTGACGGTCGCTTTCGGCGCGCCGGACAGGAAGGCGATCTGCACGATGCGGCCCTCGACCGCGGC
>Ga0153954_1000872_pt1 | contig 19686 bp, 17 predicted proteins | sample TSFL038MetaG_FD_102277 | JGI IMG/M metagenome (GOLD analysis project Ga0153954, IMG submission 102277) | Attine ant fungus gardens microbial communities from Florida, USA - TSFL038 MetaG | ecosystem: Host-associated > Fungi > Mycelium > Unclassified | place: USA: Florida, Wekiwa Springs State... | reverse complement strand
GGCGGCGTGCCCGGCACGAAAGCCGTGATGTCATCGCGCCACGAGGGGCGGCTCCCGTGATGACATGCGAGACCGAGGTTCGGATTCCAGCTGCCCGACACAGCCAGCGCGTCGCAGTCGATGGTGTCCCGACCGGCGCCAGACCTGATCGCTAGAGAGCGGATACCACGGCCGCCCCGTGTGGCGGTGACGGCGCCGCGCGTGACGATCCGCGCCTCGATGCTTTTGGCGAGCGCGCCGGGCACCTTGTCACGCGCCTCGATCACCGCCGCGACCGTCACGCCGCTTGCTTGCAGGTCCCGCGCCGTGCGCCATCCATCATCGTTATTCGTGAAAATGGCGACGCGCCGGCCTGGAGCCACGGCAAATCGATTCAAGTAGCTCCGGACCGCGCCCGCCATCATGATCCCGGGCCGGTCGTTCCCTCCGAACACGATCGTCCGCTCGTTTGCGCCCGACGCAAGAACCGTCCGCTTCGCCGTGATCCGCCACAGCCGCTGCCTGGCCTGGTGACGCTCCGGCACAGGGACATGGTCGGCAACGCGTTCGATTGCGCCATAGGTGGCACCGTCATAGGCGCCGAACACGGTCGTCCGAGGCATCACCCGAACCTGCGCAGAATCGCGGAGCTCGCCTACGGCGGACTGCGCCCAGGCAACGCCCGCGGCGCCGTTGATCTCCTGCCGGTCGCCCAGCAGCCTGCCGCCAAGGATGAAGTCCTCGTCGCAAACGATGACACGGGCGCCCGACCTCGCTGCAGCAAGCGCAGCAGCAAGCCCGGTCGGGCCGGCCCCGATGACGAGCAGGTCGCAGGCCGCATTTGCATGCTCGTAGCAATCCGGATCGGGCTCGCCCGAAACGCTGCCAAGTCCGGCCGCTCGTCGGATCAGCGGCTCGTAGACCTTTTCCCAGAATGCCGCCGGCCACATGAATGTCTTGTAGTAAAAGCCGGCGCCAAACACGGGCGCGAACAACGAGTTGACCCGGAGCAGGTCGAAATCGACCGATGGCCAACGGTTCTGCGACGAGGCTTCGAGCCCTTCGTATAGCTCGATCGTGGTAGCCTTGGTGTTCGGTTCGCGGCGTGCCTTCGACCGCAACTCGACCAAAGCATTCGGCTCCTCTGAGCCGGCCGTCAGAACACCACGCGGGCGGTGATACTTGAAGCTCCGGCCCACCACGCGCCGGCCGGACGCCAGCAATGCCGATGCGAGCGTGTCGCCGGCAAGTCCCGCGAGTGGCTTGCCATCAAATTTGAACCGCAGGCTCGCATTGCGATCGATCAGACCGCCGCTGGCCAGCCGGTAAGGCCCTTCGCTCCTCGGAGGCAAGCTCATGGAACCGCGCCCGGCTGCGATGCAGGCTCTGCGTCGAAGATTTCATGTGTCAGCGTGTCGCGCGTGACGACCAGCCAAGCCTGGCATCCGGAACCGTGATACCAGTACTCGCGGTGCCGGCCTGCCGGATTATCGCGCAGGTAGACGTATTCGACGAAGCGCTCCAACGCCGAGGGGCCGTTCGGATCGGGTCGCCGCACGGTCGCGTCGCCGAGATAGGCGAATTCCCGAACGTCGCGTTGGCCGCAATGAGGACAGGGGATACGCATCGGCGCCTCAATGAAGATTGGGCTGCGCGCCGAGCCCGCGCTCGTCGATCACGGCGCCCGATGCGAAACGGCTCATGCGATAGGCTGCGGCGACCGGATGCGGCTGATCGCACGCAATCAAGTGCGCGAAGCACCATCCGGACGCCGGCGTCGCCTTGAAGCCGCCGTAGCACCAGCCGCCGTTGAAATAGAGGCCGCCGATCGACGTCGTATCAATGATCGGCGAGCCGTCCATGGACATGTCCATGATGCCGCCCCACGAACGCAGGATGCGGACGCGGCCGATCGCGGGCATGAGCGCCATCCCGCCCTCGCAGACGTCTTCGATCGTCGGCAAGTTGCCCCGCTGAGCGTAGGAATTGTAACCGTCGAGGTCGCCGCCGAAAACCAGGCCGCCCTTGTCGGATTGGCTGATGTAGAAGTGCCCGGCCCCGAACGTGATGACGTGATCGATCAGTGGCTTGATTCCTTCGGTCACGAAAGCCTGCAGCACATGGCTTTCAATCGGCAGCCGCAGCCCGGCCATTGCTGCCACACGGGAGCTGTTGCCCGCGACCGCCATCGCGACCTTTCCGGCCTGGATCAATCCTCGGGAGGTCTCGACGCCCGTCACCTTGCCGCCGCTGACGCGGATGCCGGTGACCTCGCAGTTCTGCACAATGTCGACACCGCGCTGGTCGGCGCCGCGCGCATATCCCCAGACCACCGCGTCATGGCGCGCCGTTCCGCCGCGGCGCTGAAGCAGCGCGCCCTGAATCGGAAAGCGCGCGTCGTCGTAATCGAGATACGGAACCAGCTTGCGCAGCTCCTGCCGATCCAAGAGCTCGGCGTCGACCCCATGCAGACGCATGGCGTTTCCGCGCCGGGCAAACGCGTCGCGCTGCACATCCGAATGGAAGATGTTGAGGACACCACGCTGGCTGACCATGGTGTTGTAGTTCAGGTCCTGCTCCATTCCCTCCCAAAGCTTCATCGACCATTCGTAGAAGGGGACATTGCCGGGCAGCAGATAGTTGGAACGGATGATGGTCGTGTTGCGGCCCGCATTGCCCGAGCCGATCCAACCTTTCTCCAGCACCGCGACGTTGGTGATGCCATGCACTTTCGCGAGGTAATAGGCCGTCGCGAGGCCATGCCCCCCGCCCCCGATCACGACAACGTCGTAACGCTCACGCGGCGCAGCGTCCCGCCAGGCCGGCGTCCAGCTCCGATTTCCCGTCAGTGCGTTCCAGGCAAGCGAAAAAGCTGAATATCGCATCGTCAGCAATCGAGCGTCGTCTGCCTCTCCCAATCGGTGAGGTGCCGGCAGTAATCATTCCAGTCCGCGTGCTTCAATTTGAGGTACGAAGCGACGGTCTCCTCACCGAGCCCGGCGCGCAACTCCTTCGATTTTTCGAGTGCCCGCAAGGCATCGAGCAGATTGAGCGGCAGCTTCTTGGCGTCCTTGGCCTTGTCGCTGTCGGTGTACATGTTGATGTCGAGACGCTTGCCGGGGTCGCGCTTGTTCTCGATCCCGTCGAGCCCGGCGGCGAGCACGGCAGCCGGCAGCAGATATGGATTGGCCGCTCCGTCAGGCAGCCTGAACTCGAACCGGCCGGCGTCCGGAACCCGGATCATGTGCGTCCGGTTGTTGCCGGCATAGGTGACCGTATTCGGCGACCAAGTCGCGCCGGACAAGGTGCGTGGTGCATTGATGCGCTTGTATGAATTCACCGTCGGATTGGTGATGGCGCACATTGCTTCGGCCGAATGCATCACTCCGCCGATGAAATGGTAGGCCGTTTTCGACAGGCCAAGCTCGCCCTCCTGGTCCTCGAAAACGTTCTTGCCGCCCTTGGACCACAGCGACGTGTGCATGTGACAGCCGCTTCCGGTCAGGTTGCTGAACGGCTTCGGCATGAAGGTGGCACGCAGGCCGTGCTTCTCCGCGACCGACTTGACCATGAACTTGAAGAAGGCCTGGCGATCCGCGGTCAAAAGCGCGTTGTCATACTCCCAATTCATCTCGAATTGGCCGTTGGCATCCTCGTGATCATTCTGGTACGGCCGCCAACCGAGCTCCACCATGGCGTCGCAGATCTCTGCGACGACCTCGTAGCGACGCATCAGCGCCTGCTGGTCGTAGCAAGGCTTGGCCTGCTGGTCAGCCGCATCGGAAATCGTCGAGCCGTCCGGCGAAATCAGAAAATATTCGCATTCGACGCCGGTCTTCATTTCGTGGCCGGCCTTGGACGCTTCCGCCATGACCCGCTTGAGGACCTGCCGCGGGTTCTGAGCGACGGGCTTGCCGCCCATGTACAGATCGCCGGTAACCCAGGCCACGCCAGGCTTCCACGGCAGGGGAATGACGGTGTCCATGTCCGGCATGACCAGAACGTCGGGATCGGCTGGGGTCATGTCGAACCAGGTCGCAAAACCGGCAAAGCCGGCGCCAGCCTTGGCGACGGCCTCGATGGCGCTGGTGGGAACGATCTTTGCACGCATCGTGCCGAACAAATCGACAAAAGCGATCAGGAAATATTTGACGGCATGCCGATCGGCGATCTCTTTCCAAGAGGCCATGTGCTTCGTTTCCCCGCTACGCCAACCGCACGATGCGCTGCCGTGCAGATTCTCTCGTCTCAGCCGTTCTTCCCGGGAATCCAGCTCGTTCCCGCCACCGGCACCCGCGCCATGGCGGCCGCCTCGACAGTCAGGGCCACAAGATCCTCAGGCTCGAGATTGTGGACGTGGCTCTTGCCGCACGACCGCGCGATGGTTTGCGCTTCAAGCGTGAGCACGGACAGGTAGTTCGCAAGCTTTCGTCCGGCGATAGCCGGATCCAACCGCGCCGACAAGCGCGGATCCTGGGTCGTAATACCGGCCGGGTCGCGGCCTTCGTGCCAGTCGTCATAAGCGCCGGCCGTGGTTCCGAGAGCGCGATATGCGTCCTCGAGGTGCGGATCATTGTCGCCAAGGGCAATCAATGCCGCGGTGCCGATCGAGACCGCGTCGGCGCCTAGCGCGAGACATTTCGCGACATCGGCGCCGTTACGAATTCCTCCCGACACGATGAGCTGCACCTGGCGATGCATGCCCAGATCCTGCAGGGCCTGGACGGCAGGCGCGATGGCCGAGAGTATCGGCAGGCCGACATTCTCGATGAAGACATCCTGTGTCGCCGCGGTGCCGCCCTGCATGCCGTCGATCACGACGGCGTCGGCGCCGGCCTTCACGGCCAACGCGGTGTCGTAATATGGCCGCGACGCGCCCACCTTCACGTAGACCGGCTTCTCCCAGTCGGTGATCTCGCGCAATTCGAGAATCTTGATTTCGAGATCGTCGGGGCCCGTCCAATCCGGATGACGGCACGCCGAGCGCTGGTCGATGCCTTCAGGCAGGCGGCGCATATCGGCGACGCGCTTGGTGATTTTCTGGCCCAGCAGCATCCCGCCGCCGCCCGGCTTCGCGCCCTGCCCTACCACGACTTCGATCGCGTCCGCTTTGCGCAAATCGTTCGGGTTCATTCCGTAGCGCGACGGCAACACCTGATAGACCAGAGTTTTGGAATGCTGCCGTTCTTCGGCGGTCATTCCGCCGTCGCCCGTGGTCGTCGACGTGCCGACCGCCGAAGCGCCTCGTCCCAGCGCCTCCTTGGCAGGCCCCGAAAGCGCGCCAAAGCTCATGCCCGCGATGGTGATCGGAATTTTCAGGGTGATCGGCTTCTTGGCGTACCTGGCGCCAATCGTGACGTCGGTGGCGCATTTCTCGCGATAGCCTTCGAGCGGATAGCGGCTGATCGAAGCGCCGAGAAACAGCAGATCGTCGAAATGCGGCAGCTTGCGCTTGGTCCCTGCGCCGCGGATGTCGTAGATGCCGGTCGCAGCTGCGCGACGAATCTCGGCGATCGAATAGTCGTCGAACGTTGCCGATTTCCTTGGCGGAGTATGTATCCAACGGTCATGCGCGGTCATCAGTATGATCCGACATTGTCGATATGGAAGTGATAGAGCTTTCGAGCCGAGCCATAGCGCCGGAACTCGCCTATATCGACGCTGCCGTTGACGCCCGCGGCGGAGAGCAGCTTCTGCAACTCGGCCTTGTGATGCTCCTTCAACGGCTTTTCGATGCAGTCCGCGCCAAGCCCCTTGACGCTGCCGCGCACGTAGAGGTGCGCCTCGTAGATGGAGTCGCCGAGCGCTTCGCCGGCATCTCCGAGCACGACCAGGTTTCCGGCCTGCGCCATGAATGCAGACAGGTGACCCACAGACCCTTTGACGACAATGTCGATGCCCTTCATCGAAATCCCACATCGTGCCGACGCATTGCCGTCGATCACGAGCAAGCCGCCGCAGCCGCTGGCACCCGCCGCCTGGGACGCGTCGCCCTGAACATGGACATGACCGGACATCATGTTCTCCGCCACGCCCTGGCCGGCATTTCCGCGGACGACCACGTACGCGCGCTGATTCATCCCCGCGCAGTAATAGCCGACGTGCCCCTCGATCTCGACCTGGATCGGCGCATCGATGCCGGCGGCGACGGAATGGAGACCACGCGGATTGAGCACGCGCCAGAGTGTCTCGTTGGACTCGTGCGAAAGCTTGTGCAGTGCACCGTTGAGCTCACGCAACGTCGTATTGGTAAGATCGATCGTCGGCATCAATGCCGTTCCCAAAAGTACACTTTGGCGGGTTCGGGCTCCCAAACGCGAGCCGAATCAATGCCGGGCAGATCCACCAGGGCGCGGTATTCGGTGCCGAATGCCACCCATCGCTCGGTCTCGGCCATCACCGCCGGTTTGCAGGCGATCGGATCGCGCAACACCCCGAAGCCGGACTCCGTTCCAATCACAAAGGTGTAGAAGCCATCCAGCGCACCAAGCGACGCTTCCATTGCCTGCGCCAGGGACGCCCCCTCCCCCATCTTCCAGGTCAGAAATCCGGCGGCAACCTCGGAGTCATTGTCGGTCTGAAACTTGAGGCCGTTGCGCTGCAGCTCGCGGCGCACGGCATTATGGTTGGACAGGGAGCCGTTGTGCACCAGACATTGGTCGGGACCGGTCGTGAACGGGTGCGCGCCGTTGGTCGTCACAGCAGATTCCGTGGCCATGCGGGTGTGCCCAATCGCGTGGGTGCCGGACATCCGGTCGAGGCCGAAGCGCTTCGCCACCTGCTCGGGCCGGCCCACCTCCTTGAACATCGTCATGCGGGTGCCCTGCCCCACGATGCTGACGTCCGGCATGGTGTCGATTTGTGCGACGATGGCAGCCTGGCGTTCGTCCGGGATCGTGATCACGACGTGCGTGTCATAGACCTCGGGCGGCACTGCGGTCGGCCCGACGGCCCGCAGCAGGCGTTCGAAATCATAGCCCTGCGGCGCGCGGAGCGTCAGCTTGACATGGTTCGCCGCGGGCTCGCCATAAACGGCGAAACCTGCGGAATCGGGGCCGCGGTCGCTCAATGGCGTCAACATGCCCGCCAAAAGGGCGCCCAGCTTCGGCTCGAGGGAGTGGTCTTTCAAGAAAATTCCGGCGATCCCGCACATTTCTCAGATCCCGTATATGTCCCGGGCTTTGGATCCAGACCCCGGACATTGGAAAGATGACAGTGCAACAGGGCCGGAATGATGTCAATTCTCAAGCAACACTATTTCGTGCCAGGAAACTTACAGGACACATATCGCCCGGCGTGCCTCCCGGCGGAAGATTTTGGAGAACAATGCCGGCACCCCCCTCTTGCCGCCGTGTTAAGCTAGTCTATTCGCTGTCCTCGCAAACGCTTTGGCCCCCGATATCGCCGGTTGAAAAAGGTGAAGACTGATCGTGCAACGCCGGAAGAAACCGAAGAAGACCGCTCGGCGCCCTCAATCGTCCGCGGACGATCTGCGGACAGGGTCTCGCGCCCCCAGGGAGGCGGTCCACTCGCTCGAAACCGAGATCGGCATCGAGGTCCGCCGGCTCCGCAAAGACCTTGACCTCACGGTCGCCGAGCTCGGCGGCGCCGCGGGAATTTCGACCGGGATGCTCTCGAAGATCGAGAACGGGTCAATCTCGCCGTCCCTTGCCACGCTCGATTCGCTGGCAAAGGCTCTCAACGTGCCGATCAGCCGGCTCTTCAGTGAGCGGGAGGAGCAACGCGACTGCTCGTTCGTCAAGGCCGGCCAAGGCGTCCGTATCGAACGGCGCGGCACGAAATCAGGCCATCTCTACGATCTCCTGGGCCACTCGCTCGGCGGCTCCATCGGGGTCGAGCCCTATTTGATCACCCTCAAGACCGACGCCGTCCCATATACCGACTTCCGGCACGCCGGCGTGGAATACATTTACATGCTGTCAGGCAAGGTTCGTTATCGGCACGCCGACCGGACCTATCTGATGGAGCCTGGCGATTCGTTGTTTTTCGACGCCGCCGCGCGGCACGGCCCTGAAGAGCTGATCAAGGCGCCGATGACATATCTCTCCATCATCATCTATCCCCGCACGTCGCGCGGACGCGGCACTTAAGCGAGCCGGACGGATTGCCCTCCATCGGGCCATGGCTTCTCGCGCCACGGGCTTCCATGCCCAGCGGCTCCGAGCGTTGACTTGCGAGTAGCTGTACGGACAATAGGATGAACTCCCCGTCGCCTGTGGTCCGCATGCTCCGATCGACCGTTGTCTGTCTCTCCGCGTTGCTTGCGGTCGCCCTCTCGGCGAACGAAGGCTCTGCGCAGCAGTGGCCCAGCAAGCCGATCACCTGGGTCCTGCCCGTGCCTCCGGGCGGCGCCATCGATATGTCGGCTCGCCTGCTCCAGGACGGACTCGCCAAGGAGCTGGGCCATCCGATCGTCATCGAGAACCGCGTCGGAGGCGCCACACGGGTCGCTGCGGAGGCGGTGAAACGCGCCGAGCCTGACGGCTACACCTTCGGCATGGTGGGCGTCGCGTTCGTATCGAATCCCTCATTGCTGAAGCAGGTGAACTACGATCCGGTCAAGGACTACGCGCATGTGAGCTTTATCTGGATGGCTCCGTCCGTGATCATGGTCCACCCGTCGCAGCCGTACCGCACGCTGCGCGACCTGCTGGATGCCGCCGCCGCCAAACCCGGCGCGGTCGACTACGCCACGCCTGGCGTGGGCACCTCCATGCACGCCGCCGGCGAAGCGCTGAAGCTCGCCGCCAAGGTCGACATCACGCACGTCACCTATCGAGGTGCCGGTCCGGCTCTCACCGATGCGGTCGCGGGTCATATTCCGATGGCGGTGATCAACATCGCGTCTGCCGCGCCTTTCGTCAAAGAAGGCAAGCTGCGGGCGCTTGCCGTGACGAGCGCTCAACGCTCTCCGCTGTTGCCCGACGTGCCCACGGTGGCGGAGAGCGGCTTCCCTCACTACGAGCTCGTGGAGTGGCAGGGCCTGGTCGCGCCGCTGAACACACCGGTGCCGATTGTCGAGCGAATGAATGCCGCGATCAAATCCGTCATCGGGCAGCCGGATGTCTCCGCTCGTTTCCGTGAGCTGGGTTTTGAATATCAGCCGTTATCCGCTTCCGAGTTCTCGCGATATGTCGGCGACGAGCAGAAGAAGTTCGCCGATATCATCCAGCAGGCTCGGATCAAGCCCGACGAATAGGCGCAAACCGGATCGAGCGAGCCAACCTTGAACTCCGATTCCATCAGCCGACAACTGGCGACTTTTGCCCACGGATGCACCTGGGACAGCATTCCGGATGCGATTCGTCACGAAGCCAAGCGTTCGATTCTGAATTATTTCGGATGCGCGCTGGGAGGCTCGCAGGATACGGCGGTCTGCAACGGCCTTCGTGTACTCGATCCGCTCTCCGGGCCGCGCCAGGCATCGGTCATCGGCCATGCCAAGCGGCTTGACGTCCTGAATGCGTCGTTTCTCAACGGGCTCGGCGGCAACGTCCTGGATTTCGACGACACGCACATCCCCACGGTCATGCATCCGACGGCGCCGATTGTTGCGCCGTTGCTCGCCTATGCCGAACCGAACGCGGTACCGGGCCATGCGCTGCTCCACGCCTTCGTGCTTGGTATCGAAATCGCGTGCCGGATCGGAAATGCGGTGGCGGGCGGCGGCCACTATCGACGCGGATGGCACATCACCGCCACATGCGGCGTATTTGGAAGCGCGGTCGGTGTAGCAAAGCTCATGAACCTGTCGGCCGCGGAGTATGTCGCGCTGTTCGCGGCAGCCGGCGGACAGGCGGCCGGTCTCGTGGAAAATCTTGGAACGACGGCCAAGAGCATCAGTGTCGGCAATGCCGCGCGAAACGGCTACCTGGCGGCGTTGCTCGTTCGGGAAGGCTTTGCGGGTCCTGCGCATCCGATCGAGGGGCCGCGCGGATTTGTCCATGTGACTTCGGACAGGCCCGATCTCGGCGCGATCACCTCCGGTCTCGGAGACCGGTGGGAGCTCGCGAAAAACACCTACAAACCCTACCCCACCGGCGTCGTGCTCAACCCGGTGATCGACGCCTGCCTCGAACTGCGCGAACGGCACGCGCTATCGGCGGAGGAGGTTCGCTCCATCCACGTGCTCGCCCATCCGCTTCTCTTCGAGCGGACCGACCGGCCGAACGTCACGTCGGGTCGCGAGTCGGTCGTCAGTCTGCAGCACGCCGCGGCGGTGACGATGCTGTTCGGCGGCGCGGAGCTCGCTCAATTCACCGACGACGCAGTGCGAAGTCCCGAGGTCCTGGCGCTCCGCACAAAGGTCCACGGCACGCCTGACGAATCCATCGCGGTCGGCACAGCGCATGTCCGCGTAGGCCTGAACGACGGCCGGTCGTTCGAGACATCGGTCGCCGAAGCGCGGGGCAGCCTGGAGCGACCGATGACGGACCGGCAACTGGAAGAAAAGCTAAGGTCACTCGCGGCCTTCGCGGCACCATGGTGCGATACATCGCGCCTCATCGACGCGATCTGGACTCTCGACCGCTCCCCGAATGCCGCGTCGGTGATGGCGCTGACGTCGTCTCCGACCTGAATATCGGCGGCTATGCGGGCTTCTTTTGCGACGCGTTGAACGTCTCGATCTCATCGGCGAGAGCCTGGCTGGCCACCCGGAACGCCCCATGGGAAGCCGGCGCACCGCAATACACCGCCGACATCAACAAGACCTCGCGGATTTCCTCGATCTTCAGCCCGTTGCGGATCGCGGCTTTGAGATGAAGGGCGAGGTCGTCGGGTTTGTTGAGCGCGATCAGCATCGCGATCACCGCAATGCTGCTGTCCCGACGGGATAGCGAGTCGCGGCCCCACACCTTCGCCCAATAGGCCTCGGTGGCAAATTTCAGGACCGGCTCATTGAAAGCATCCTGCTTGGCGAGGGTCCGCTCCACATAGTCATCGCCCAACACGGCACGGCGAACGATCAGACCTTTTTCGTATTCTTCGCTCGGCATCACGGATTCCTTGAGATTTGAGTTAAAGTTCGCCACTTCAGTCGCCGCCTGTGACCCCGGCTGCCTTGAGCAGCGGGCCCCAGAGATCGATTTCGGATTGAATGAATTTGCGCAGATAGTCCGGACCCCTCTGGCTTTTTCCCGGCACTTCTCCGCCCATTTCCTCGATGCGGCGCTTGAACGTCGGGTCGTCCAGGACATGCTCGAGCGCGGTATTCATGCGCGCGACGATCGGCGCCGGTGTCCCCTTCGGGAACATCAATGCAAACCAGACCGTCAGCCGATAGTCGGGCAGGCCAGCCTCCGCCGTGGTCGGCACTCCCGGCAGGCTGACCGATCGGTTCGCGCTGGCGACCGCGAAAGCTTTGAGCGAGCCTGCCGCCACGTAGCTCATGACATTCGCCACCTGGTCGCAGACGAAATCCACACGCCCGCCAACCAGGTCCTGGATCGCAGGCCCGGTGCCGCGGTAAGGCACTTCCGTTGTCGTGATCTTGGCGATGGCCTTGAAGTCCAGACAGGCGATCTGTGAGACCGAGCCGACACCGCCCGTCGCGTTCGTTATCGGCGGGCTCTTGCTGCGCGCGTAGGCAATGAGCTCCCCGAGCGTGTTTGCCGGCAGGTCCTTTCGTCCGACCACGGCAATCGGGTTGGTGCTGATCAGGCCGACAAGCTCGTGGCTGTCGATGGGATGGTATTTCAGATTGGGATAGAGCGCCGGCGCGGCCGCGTGCGTTCCGTTCGAAGCCAGCACCATTGTGTAGCCGTCCGGCGCGGCCGCAGCGCCACGCGTTGCGCCCAGAGTGCCGCCGGCTCCCGTGACGTTTTCGATGACGACCTGGCGGCCGAGATTTTGGCTCAGCCGCTCGGCCACCATGCGCGAGAGCGTGTCCGCGGGGCCACCCGCTGCATAGGGGACGATGAGGCTGACCGGCTTGTCCGGATAGTCCTGTGCGTCCGCTGCGGCGCATAACGCAGCGAGCCAGCCGAGCATGGCCATAGCGAGCGATGATCTCATGGCAGCGATCCTTTGGCAGCGATCCTTTGGCAGCGATCCTTCGAGCAATCACAAGGGCGGGGTGCGGCTCGTTCCGGCCGCGCCGAAGCGGCTTTCGAGCGCAGCGGCAAAGTCGATGACGAGATCATCGGCGCCCGGCCGGCCGACGATCTGCAAGCCGACGGGCAGCCGGTTGTCGCCCCAGACAGGCAACGAGATTGCCGGCTGCCCGGTGATATTGAACGGCCAAGTCCAGGAGAACCATTCGTAGGGCGATGTGCTGCGGCCCGCGATGGTCGTCGGGCCGATGATATCGGCCGAAAACGCGCTCACCGGCGAAGTCGGCAGCAGCAGGAGATCGACGTCGGCGAACCAGCCCAAGACCTCCCGCGTGAAAGAGCGCTTCCACTCCAGCGCGCGAACCAAAGCGGTGCCGGTCTGCGATGCGCCGAAATGCAGCATCTTCACGAGGCCGCGGTCCATCCTCGCTTCCTCTTCCGGCAGATACCGTTTCAGCGCGGCGGCAAGCTCCGTTGCGACGATCACGCGGAACTGCAGATCGGGATCGGTCCATGAAATGCGCCTCTCGGCGGGCTGGCAGCCCAGAGCCCGGGCAGCTTCAATCGCGAGCTCCAAGCCCGCAGCGACATCCTGCTCGGGCTCGAGATGATTCAAGCTGCGTGCCACCGCGACGCGAAGCTCGCTCGGATCACGCGTCCCGGAAATCCGATCGGGCGCATAAAGCGAAGCCGGGTCCCGAACGTCCGGACCGGCGATGACATCCATCACCACACGGATGTCTCCGACGGTTCGCGCAAATGGTCCGGTGTGCCCGAGGAAATCCCAGCCCTCAAACCCGGGATACTGCGGGACCCGGCCGGTGCTGGGCTTGAAACCGACGACGCCGCAAAGCGACGCCGGGAGGCGGATCGAGCCGCCGCCATCGGTGCCGACGCTGACCGGGCCCAATCCGCTCGCCACCGCGGCGGCGCTGCCGCCCGACGATCCAGCGGTCGTTCGGCTCAAATCCCAGGGATTGCGCGTTGTGCCGAGAAGCGGGCTGTCGGTCACGGTCTTGTGGCAGAACTCCGGCGTCGCGGTCTTTCCCACCACGATCGCGCCCGCGGCCTTGAGCCGCTCGACGACAATCGCGTCGGCATCAGGAACAAAATTCTCGAAGACAAACGATCCGGCGGTGGTGCGCACGTCCTTGGTGTAGATGATGTCCTTGATCGACACCGGCACCCCATGCAGCGGCCCCAATGGCAGGCCGCCCGCCTGTGCATCGTCCGCCGCCGCCGCGGCCTGGATCGCCTCCTCCCGCAGCACCGTCACGAAAGCGCCAAGCCTGGCGTCGAGCCGGTCGATCCGATCGAGAATGGCCCGCACGGTTTGCGCAGCCGTCAGCTTGCGCATCCGGATCGCTTCGGCGAGCTGGGCCGCGGTCGCCCAGACAATCTGGTCGTCGCCCATGCTCATGCCGGCAGCGACTCCTCGACCGAATTCTGCCCGAGATATGCGCGCCGCACCGCCGGATCGTTCCGCAGACTTTCCGCCTCTCCCTCGATCGCGACCCGACCGGTCTGCAGCACATAGGCGCGCGTGGCGGTTCTGAGCGCCAGATGGACGTTCTGTTCGACCAGCAAGATCGTCATCCCCTCCGAATGAATGCGTTCGATCGCCTCGAATATCTGCTTGACGACGAGCGGCGCGAGCCCAAGCGAAGGCTCATCCAGCAGCAGGAGCCTTGGGCGGCTGAGAAGTGCGCGGCCAAGCGCGAGCATCTGCTGCTCGCCTCCAGACAAGCTCCCTGCCGTCTGCTTTCTCCTTTCGGCGAGACGCGGGAACATCTCATAGGCCATGCTGATATCGACGGGCGCCACGCGTAGCAATCCGCCCTTCAAGGCCCCCAGCTCCAGATTTTCTTCCACGCTCATGCCGAGAAAAATGCCGCGGCGCTCGGGGACCAGCGCGATCCCCATCTGCGCGATCTGGCACGCGCGCAACCGCTCGATCGGCGTGCGGTCGCATCGGACGCTGCCGCGCCGCGGCCGCAGCAGGCCCGTGACAACGCGCATGGTCGTCGTCTTGCCGGAACCGTTCGCGCCGATGATCGCGACGATCTCACCGGTATTGACCTTGATCGAAACGTCCTTGAGCACGTCGCCCGAGCCATAACCGGCCACGATGTTCGAAAGCTCCAACATCAGGATGCCGCCGTGCCAAGGTAGGAAGCGACGACCGCGGCGTCGCGCTGCGCCGCTTCCGGCCGGCCCTCGAATATCTTCTGACCGTAATTCAGTACGACGAGTCGGTCTGAAAGCCCCATGACCACCTCCATATCGTGCTCGATGATCATCACGCTTACGCCGCGCTCCCGAATCCGGCCGACCATGCTCATCAACGCTGCCGAATCCATCGACGACAGGCCGGCAGCCGGCTCGTCCAGGAGAATGACTTTCGGTTTCGTCGCCAACGCCCGCGCAATCTCGAGAAGCCGCTGCTCGCCATATGAAAGGTGGCGGGCCTCATCGTCCGCACGATTGCCCAGACCGACGAAGTTGAGCAGCTGCCGGGCGGCGTCTTCGACCTCCTGCTCCTCGCGGCCGACCCAGGCCGGTCGCACGATGCTGGCCAACAATCCCGCGTGAGTGCGGCAATGGCAGCCGATGACGACATTTTTCATCACGCTCAGCCGGGGGAAAACACGAATCTTCTGGAACGTCCGCGCCACACCGAGCGCACAAACCGCGTTCGGCCGCAGGCCGTTCAGCCGATTGGCACCGAGGCTGATTGCTCCCTCGCTGACGCGATGGACGCCGGAGATCAGGTTGAACAGGGTCGACTTGCCGGCGCCGTTGGGACCGATAAGCCCCACGATCTCGCCTTCACCCACGGAGAAGCTGACATCGGACACCGCCGTCAGCCCTCCGAAGCGCTTGGAGACGCCAACAAGATCAAGCAGCGCCACGAGCCGCCTCCTGCCGCTTCCCAGCCCTCGTTCCGCGCCAGAACCGCTGCTTGACCAGCCCCGCGAGCCCTTCGGGGAGGAAGATCATGACAACGACCAGCAGCGCGCCATAGGCGATCATGCGGTAGTCATTCAGCTCACGCATCACTTCCGGCATCAGCGTGAAGAATATGGAGGCGACGACGACACCGACAATGCTGCCCAAACCGCCGGTGATGACCATGACGAGACTTGTGACGGTCTCGAACAGATGAAACATCTCCGGTGCAATGATACGCGTGTAGTGCGCGTAGAGACTGCCGGCAACGCCCGCATAGGCTGCGCTCAGAACGAAGGCGAGAAGCTTGTAGCGGAAAGTCGGAATCCCCATCACCTCCGCGGCGACCTCATCCTCGCGGATACTGAAGAAGGCATCCCCGATCCGCGAATTCCTGATACGGCCGCTGACGAGAATGGCGATGGCAGTCATGGTCAGGACCAGGAAATACATCGATATCCGCGTATCGAACGTCAGAGCGCCCACCCCCGGAATCACAATCGGATTCGGCTCCGGGATGTCCCCCAGGGCGGCCGCGCCTTTGGTGAGGCTGATCCAGTTCAAGAACACCTGATAGATGATGATGCCGAAGCCTGCGGTCGCGATTGCCAGATAGTGTCCCCTCAGCCGCAGCGAGCAGGTGCCGATCAAGCCGCCGATCAGAGCGGCAAAGGCCGCACTCGCAGGAAGCGCGAGCCAGAACGAAAGCCCTGTCCGCATGACAAGAAGCGCGGAACAATAGGCGCCCACACCGAACAAGCCCGCGTGGCCGAGCGATAACAGGCCGGTGAATCCGAGGACGATGTTCAAGCCCAGCGCGAGGATGATGTTGATGCCCGCCAGGATAAACAGTTGCAGGTAGTAATTGCTGTTCAATATCCAGGGGAGTGCGACCGCCACCGCCAGCGCGGCAGACCATGCTGCGCCGCGGGCGACCGATATGCGGAAGGGTTCCGTCCCGCTCATACGTTCTCCTCCAACCGCTCGGCAAACAGTCCGGTCGGGCGCACGAGCAATGTTCCGATGAGGAGAACGAACGCGATCGTGTCGATATAGGCCGAGGGAATGATCAGAATGCCGAAGCTCTCAGCCAGGCCAAGGATGAAGCCGGCCACAACGGTGCCTTGGATGGAGCCGAAGCCGCCCATGATCACGATGGCGAAGGCCTTCAGAATGATCGGGATTCCCATGAAGGGATTGATGATCAGGATGGGGCCGACCAGCGCGCCGGCCACGCCGGCGAGGCCTGAGCCGATCGCGAATGTCGCGACAATGACCCTGCGGTTGTCGATGCCCATCAGCGCGGCCGCTTCGGGATCGAGCGCGACGGCGCGCATCGATTTGCCAAGGGCCGTCTTCTGCACCACGAAATACAGGGCCGCGATAAGCAGCGCGCAAACGATGAAGACGATCACGCGCTGCATCGACATCGAAATGACGAAGATGCGAACGACCTCATCGACGAAAGGCGTGTTGAACATGCGCGGCGTCGGCGACCAAAGCAGAAGCGCCATATTTTGCAAGAAGATGGACACGCCCAGGGACGCGATGAGCGGCGACAGTTGCGGGGCGTTGCGTAACGGGCGAAAGACGACCGCCTCCATCAGCACACCTGTCGCGGCCGCGCCGGCGATCGCTCCCAATATCGCGACCGGATAGCTCATGCCGAGAACAGCGAAGAGAAAGTACCCGCAATAGGCGCCCACCATGAAAACTTCGCCATGCGCGAAGTTCATCACATTGAGGATGCCATAGACCATGGTCAGGCCGAGCGCGGTCACGGTATAGACGCTGCCTGTGACCAGGCCGCTCACCAACAACGTCAGCAGATACTCGCCCATCCTCCACCCTGCACGAACGCGCGACGTCCCAGGCGGCTCATCGACGCATGGCGATCAAGCCCGGCCGTTCAGTCCATCGGCCGGAGCGTCCCGTTGTCGTTGCGGATCAGCACGAACTTCTCCGCAACGGCTTCGACCTGCCCCTTCTGGTCGAACGTAATCGGGCCCATGACGCCTGGAAGCGCTTTCGTCTCGCGTATGGCCTTGGTCAATGCCTCCTTCGAGAACGACTTGTCGGCCCCGCTCCGCTTGAGGGCGTCGACGAGCACCATCACGGAATCGTAGCCCTCAGCCTCGAAATTGCCGGGCAACTCGCCGTTGTTGTTGGCCTTGAAGTGCTCCACGAACGCCTTGCCGCGCTCGGTCTTGACGGACGGATGGAAAAACGTCGTCTGGAAGCTGCCATAGGCAGCCGGGCCGGCAAGCTGATGGAACTCATCCGTCAGCATGATGGTGTCCGAGATCGGCGCTGTCATTCCCTGCTCGCGCATGGCGCGCGCGAGCTGGGCTGCCGGCTTGTTGAACAGCGGCGCAACGACGACATCGGGATTGAGCGGCTTGAGCTTCGCGACCGTCGCGAAGAAATCCATCGTGGTGCGCTCGATGCCTTCCTGCGCGACGACCTTGATGCCCTTGGATTGAGCGCGGTTGACGAGATTTGTGTTCAGATCGATGCCGAAATCGTCATTCAGATAGACCGTCGCGAGTTGCTTGCCCCCCATCCGATCGGCCAGAACGTCCGCCAGATTCTCGGCGATCTGCTTGGTATTGGGAATGATGCGGAAAACGAAGGCGTTCCCCGCTTCCGTGATCGACGTCGCCGCCGCCGCCGGAACAATGTGCGGAATCTTGCTCTTCTGCGTCACCCTCAGCGCCGAGATGGCTTCCGGGCTGCAGGTCCCGCCGATCATCACATCGATGCCGTCCCGCTCCACGAGCCGTTCCGCCGCATTGGACGCCTCCACTGGGACACACTTGGTGTCGGACATGAGAAGCTTGATCGTGATGCCGGTGCCCTGGGCGTTGAACTCCTGGATCGCGAGGTTCGCGCCTTTGAGCTGGCGCTGGCCGTACTCGGCACCACCGCCGCTCAGCGGCAGCAGGAAGCCCACTTTGACCTCTGCAGCAAAAGAAGCCGAAGAAAGAACGCAGAAAACGCTTGTGAATGCCAGAAGCCGTTTCATGTCGCACCCTCCCGTTTGGCGCGCATCCTGGAGCGCAGATTTTCGCTGGCCGTGAGGTCTGCGGCCCCGCCCGCATCCAGCACCACGCCGTAGTCGGTGCGCGCGGCGTCGGCGCCGACGTAACCCTTGCGGATGTCCCATGCGACCGCGTCGGCGTCCCGTTCCAACGGATCGCCCCAGCCGCCGCCGCCCGCCGTCACAACGCGGACGATGTCGCCCTTCTTCAGGACGATGTTGTCCGCCATGGTGGGAAGACGCCGCTCATCCGGCATTCCGGGATTCAGGAGGATATAGCCCGCCCGCCCGGCCTGCCCGCCTGCGGCGCCGTCGGCAGGCTGCACCGCATTGATCATCATCGTACAAAGGATGATGTCGTCGCGAAGAACGCCGATGTCGCGGACGATCCCGACGCCACCCCGCATCTTGCCGGGACCGCCGGAGTCCGGCGCGATGGCGTAGCGCAGCACCTGCAATGGATATTCCGTCTCCATCCATTCGGCCGGATTGTTCTTCTGGCCGATCAGGTAGACGGAATCGATGCCGTCGGCCCAGGGCCGCGCACCCATTCCGACGCCAAGCCCATCGAAGCAGTAGACCATGCGGCCGCTCGAGACATCATGCGACCGGAAGGTCACGACGCCATAGTTGGCCGACGGCGCCGGCCATTGGTCGGGATCCGCAACCGAAAGCGCCTTCAAGATCGCGTTCGTCACCGAATTGCGTGACAACGCGCGGAGCGCCACGCCAGCCGGAAACTCGGGCGACAGCAGGCTCCCGCTGCGAAGCAGGACCTCGTCTGCGACGGCACTGACACCGTCGTTGAGGACCAAGGTCTGATCGTGAGCTTGCAGAATCCGGCCGAGCAGCACGGTGGTCAGAATGCCGGGATGGAGAATGAAATTGATCGGGCCACGCGCCTGATCGCTGGTCTCGCGAAGGTCGAATGTGATCCGGCTGTCGCTGCGAGACAGCCGCAAGTCGACCTTGAACGGCCCGGTCGCGAACCCATCGCCGTCGACAAGATCGACACCGTGCCACTGTCCCTCGCGCACCATGCGATCGAGCAAGGCGCGCGCCGACTTCCGGCTCTGTTCGATCAGATGGCCGAAGCCCCCTGTCACGCGGTCGACGCCATACTGGACAAACAGCTCCTCGACGCGTTGCACACCGAGCCTGCATGCGCCGATGCATGCCTTGACGTCCCCGTCGAGGAACTTGGGGAACCGCGTGTTGCGCATGAGAAGGTCGTAGAGATCCTGCACATAGGCGCCCTCACGCACCAAGCGCACCGGCGGGACCATCACCCCTTCATGAAAGACTTCGGTTGCCTGCGGCGACATGCCACCGGCGGCGATGCCGCCGACGTCCCAGAAATGGCCGAACAGAGCGATGAAGCCGTGCACCTGTCCGGCGTCGAACACGGGAAGGCAGAAGGCCAGATCGGGGACGTGGCCGATCGCACCGTCCGAAAGGTAGGGATCATTGTAGCAATAGACGTCGCCCGGCCGCATCTCGGAGACCGGGAAGCGCTTCAGCACCGGATCGATCATTCCGGGCCCCTGCATCAGGAACTGCGCCAGCACCATGCGTCCGTCGACGTCGAACAATCCGACGGCATAGTCCTGCTTTTCCCGGATGATGGGCGACATCGCGGTCCGT
>Ga0153954_1000871_pt1 | contig 19694 bp, 14 predicted proteins | sample TSFL038MetaG_FD_102277 | JGI IMG/M metagenome (GOLD analysis project Ga0153954, IMG submission 102277) | Attine ant fungus gardens microbial communities from Florida, USA - TSFL038 MetaG | ecosystem: Host-associated > Fungi > Mycelium > Unclassified | place: USA: Florida, Wekiwa Springs State... | reverse complement strand
TCGTTCCGCTCGCTGATGCTGGTCGGCGGATTTTCGCCGGCGGGAAGCTCGGTCGCATTCGGCCCGACCTTGCGGTCGGCGCATTTCGATCCCTTCGATCTCGATCCCTTACGCGAGGCGCTGGCGCGCGACATCGATTTTGACGCGCTCCGCAGCCCCCACTGCCCAAAGCTCCTGGTCGGCGCCACGCGCGTGCGCGACGGACGGCAGCAGATCTTCGACAATGTGGCGATCACCCCCGACGTGCTGCTGGCCTCGACCTGCCCGCCGCTGGTGCATTGCACGGTCGAATTCGAGGGCGAAACCTATTGGGACGGCGGCTATGGCGCGAATCCGCCCTTGGTCCGACTGGTCCAGGACTCCGAGCCGTCGCATGTGCTGGTCGTGCAGGTCACGCCCGCGCGCGACAGTTCCGTGCCGATCACCATGGCCGCGATCGATCGCAGGCTCGACCAGATCACGGCGAACGCGACGCTGAACGCCGAGCTGGCCGCGCTCGAATGGGCGCGCGAGATCGGCGCGACCACGGTGCGGGTCCATCGGATCGCAGCCGAGGACGAGATCGACGGGCTTGCCCAGCGCAACCCGGCCGATCTCGGGCGCAACTTCATCTCGCTGCTGCATGGCCGAGGCCGTGGCGCCGCGGATCGCTGGCTCAGCGGAACGACGCCGGTGAAGCAGATTGCGCAGGTGCTTTCGCTCGCGGACGCCTGATTACGCCTTTAGCGCCGCCTTGAGGAAACGCGCGGCGGCGAGCGCCTTGGCGTCGTGGCCATAATCCGCGATCACCTGCACGCCGACCGGCAGATTGCCGTCAGCCACATAGGCCGGCACGTTGACGCAGGGCGTGCCCATCAAGGTCCAGAGCCGGTTGAAACGGGGATCGCCGGTCCAGTCGAGCCCCTTTGGCGCCGCGCCCGGCGCCGACACCGCGAGAATCACATCGATCTCGCGAAAGGTTTCGCAAAACACCACGCGCGCCTTCTCCGCGACGGAACACGCCTCGTCATAATCGGCCGGGGGAATGTCCCTGCTCTCGTCGAGCCGCTTGCGCAGGAGCGGCGGCATCGCCTCGTAATTCTCGCGATACTCCCAGGCGAAAGCCTGATGCGCCTCGGATTGCTGCACGATCGTGTGAATGCGCCAGGCGTCCGCGACGACTGCCGGCAATTTCAGCTCGCGCACCGACGCGCCCGCCTTGCTCGCGGCAGCGGCCGCGATCTTCAGCGCCTGAGCGCCTTCCTTCTCCGGAGGCCCGGCAAAGTCCTGCGTGACCACGCCGATGCGCGGCGCCTTGGGCACGGGCGCCAGCAGTTCCGGCCGGTTGGTGATGGCCGAGAGCGCCAGCGCCACGTCTTCGACGCCCCGGGCGAACAGACCGACCGTATCGAGCGTCCAGGAAAAACACTTGACGCCCACCGTCGGCAGCAGCCGGTAGGACGGCTTGATGGCCGCGACACCGCAGAACGACGCCGGCCGGATCACCGATCCGCCGGTCTGCGTTCCCAGCGCGAGCGGGAGCATGCCGGCAGCGACCGCAGCGGCCGAGCCCGACGACGATCCGCCGGGCGTGTGCGCGTGATTGAGCGGATTGACGGTTGCGGTCGGATCGTTCGCCGCAAACGCCGTCGTCGTGGTCTTGCCGACAATGGTAGCGCCGGCCTGCTTCAACAGCATCACGACCGAAGCATCCGCGCGCGGCCGATGGCCTTTATAGATTGCGGCCCCCATCTCGGTCGGCATATCTGATGTATCGATGATGTCCTTGATCCCGACCGCGATGCCGCGCAGCGGACCGTTTGCTTGCGCGCGCGGATTTTGCGCGCGATGAGCAAAGGCGCCGATGGTCCCTTCCTGCGCCTCGATCGCGGCAAGTGACTGCGCGAGTGCTGCGTCCGGCGACAGCTCGCCTTTGTCGATACGGCGCTTGAGATCGGCAAGCGAGGTCATGGGTATTTCTCCCCTTAGCGAAGTCCCTTGGCGATGTCCGACCCTGGACTGGACATCGGCGTTCCTTGTCCCGCGCACGGCTAGCAAAACGAGGATGGCAAAGACAAGCCCGCCTATCGCATGGGTCGGGCCCCTTCCCTATGCGCTTCGGTTGATCCATTCTACCTAGGCTAGGGAGCCAGCGTGGACGCAATCAACAAACCGCAACTCACCGACGCCGAGCGGATCGACCGGCTGCGGCTGATCCGATCAGACAATGTCGGGCCGCGCACTTTTCGCTCGCTGCTGAACCATTTCGGCAGCGCGAGGAAGGCATTGGCCTATCTGCCGGAACTTGCAAAACGCGGCGGCGCGTCGCGCGCGACGCGCATTTTCAGCGAGGATGATGCCCGCGCCGAGCTTGCTGCTGCGAAGCGGCTCGGCATTTCCCTGCTCGCGCCGGAAGAAGCCGGTTATCCACCGCGGCTTGCTACCATCGACGATGCGCCGCCGCTGCTCGCCGTGCGCGGCGCGTCCGATACCCTGATGCGGCCGATGGTCGCGATCGTCGGCTCGCGCAATGCATCCGCGGCCGGATTGAAATTCGCCGGCCAGCTCGCGCGCGAGCTTGGCGAAGCCGGCTTTGTCATCATCTCAGGGCTCGCGCGCGGCATCGACCAATCCGCGCATCGCGCCAGCATCGCAAGCGGAACGGTTGCGGTGCTCGCCGGCGGCCATGACCGGATCTATCCGGCCGAGCATGAGGATCTGCTCGCCGCGATTCTCGATGCGAAGGGTGCGGCGATTTCCGAAATGCCGCTCGGCCATGAGCCGCGCGCGCGGGATTTTCCGCGGCGCAACCGCCTGATCTCGGGCGCCGCGCTCGGCGTCGTCGTGGTGGAAGCCGCGCAGCGCTCCGGCTCGCTGATCACCGCGCGGATGGCCAATGAACAGGGCCGCGAGGTGTTTGCCGTCCCAGGCTCGCCGCTCGATCCGCGCGCCGCCGGCGCCAACGATCTGATCAAGCAGGGTGCGACGCTGGTGACGGAGGCCGGCGACGTCATCCAGGCGGTGGCGCCGATCATGGAGCGGCCGATCCTGCTGCCGGTGCGCGAAGACGAGGACGACCCGATCGCCGCCGATCCGCCGGCGAGCGAGCGCGAGCGCATTGCAAGTCTGCTCGGACCGAGCCCGGTTTCGATCGACGATCTGATCCGGATGTCGGACGCCCCGGCCGCGATGGTGCGGACCGTATTGCTGGAGCTTGAACTGGCAGGAAAGCTCGAGCGCCACGGCGGCGGCCTGGTGTCGCTGCTCTGATCCGGGCCTCATCGGTCGAGACGCATCGCTTCGCGACGCTCCTCGGAATGAGGAAATTAGCCCCCCATGGTGAGGAGCGCAGCAACGCTGCGCGTCTCGAACCACGCGTCTCGAACCATAAGGCCCTGATCACTCTGGATCGTTGCGCTGGTCGAACTTCGTCCGCGCGTTCTCGATTTCCTGCTTGTTCTCGAACACCCATGCGCCAAGCGCCTGCACCGGCTTCGACAGCCCGCGGCCAAGATCGGTCAGTTCATAGTCGACGCGTGGCGGAATGGTTGGAAATATGGTGCGTGTGACCAAGCCGTCACGCTCGAGTCCCCGCAAGGTCAACGTCAGCATCCGCTGTGAGATGCCGCCGATCATCCGTTTCAGTTCGTTGAAACGTTTTGGCCCGTCATCGAGCATCATGATCACGAACACGCTCCATTTGTCGCCGACGCGCGCCAGCACCGAAGCGACCGCGCGGCAGTCGCTCCCCTCATGCCCGTTGGGCAGAGGCGGCAGGTTAGGCACACGGATGTGCTCGGGTTTCATGGGTGTGCTCGGGGCTCAAAATTGTGCGTTCTTGCGCGGTTTTACGACAGTCACTCATATAGCGCCAGTTACAAACTTATACCAAGGGTGACCCATGAAGCTCCTGCATATCGACTCCAGCGTCCTCGGCCCGCACTCCGTCAGCCGCCAGGTTTCCTCCGCCATCGTCGCGCGCCTGCGCCAGACCCACCCCGGGCTGGAGGTCACCTACCGCGACCTCACCTCCACGCCGCTGACGCATCTGTCCGGCTCCCACCTTGCCGCCGCGCAAGGCGCGACGCCGTCGGTGGACGTGCAGCAGGACCTCGCGCTCGGCCAGGCCGTGCTGGAGGAATTTCTCGCCGCCGACATCGTCGTGCTCGGCGCGCCCATGTACAATTTCACAATTCCCAGCCAGCTCAAGTCGTGGATCGACCGCATCCTGGTCGCCGGCAAGACCTTCAAATATGGCGCGCAGGGAGCGGAAGGGTTGGCTGGCAACAAGCGCCTGATCGTCGCGATCTCCCGAGGCGGTTTTTACGGCGCCGGCACGCCGGCCGCTGCGCTGGAGCATCTCGAAAGTTATTTGCGTGGCGTGTTCGGCTTCATCGGAATCACCAATCCCGAATTCATTTCCGCGGATGGCGTTCAGGTCGGTCCCGAACATCGTGAGAAGGCACTGGCGGGCGCGCTCGAGGCGGTCACGAGGTTGCAGGCCGCGTGAGCCACGGATGGCACGGCCCGCCGAGCTCAACATGCGGCGGGCCGATCCCTTTGGCGGATCAGTACCAGGCCCCCTGCACGCCGCTTAAAACCGCGATCAACGAAACCAGAAGGCCAATTCCTGAAAACAGCGCGACCGAAACGAACTGATTGGAATCAGATTGGCTGGAACGAGCGGTCGGAATGGAAATAGGTGCAGAGACACGAGCAACCTTCGGCATGTCGGGCTCCAATCAATGCTTCAAAAATTCTCCGCCCTGAAAATGTCTTGGCAGCTACGACAAAGGTTCAAGACGCAACGCCGGTTCGCTCATTAATTTGATGCATCTGCAACAGCACGCGGGATGGCCGGGCCTTGGCCTCGCCAGTGGGGCTTCGGCCCCACTGGCGGCACCGGCCCGGCCACCGAAATTGACGCTTCAACGATCTCAGATTTTTCCGAATTGAGCCTGCCGTCAGCCGCGATAGATCGGCGCTCCTGCGGGAGACGCGGTCGCGCCGCCGTCGACGAACAGCTCCTGGCCCTGGATGTGCGCGGCGTCGTCGGATGCCAGGAACAGCACGGTCTTGGCGATATGTTTGGGTTCGCCGATATGGCCGAGTGGCGTGGAGCTGCCGAACCGCGCCTCGAGCGCCTTCTCGGCTTCGGGCGTTGCGATCGCCGGTCCCCAGATCGGGGTGCGGGTCGCGCCTGGCGCGACGACATTGACGCGAATGCCGCGCGGCGAAAGCTCGGAGGCCATCACCCGCGCCATCGCGCGCACGCCGGCCTTGCTTGCCGCATAGGCGGCATAGCCGGGATTGCCGAGCACGGAGATCACCGAACCGTTGAGGACGATCGAGCCGCCATCGTTCATGTGTGCGACCGCCGCCTGCACGGTGAAGAATACCGCGGTGACGTTGGTGCGGAGCACCTGCTCGAAGGCTTCAACCTTGGTACCACCGACCGGCGTCGCGCCGGGAATGCCGGCGTTGGCAAAGACGATGTCGAGCTTGCCGAATTTTGCGACGCCCGTCTTGATCGCGGCTTCCGTCGCTGCGACGTCGGTCGCGTCGGCGACCAGCGCCAGCGCATTCGGCCCCAGCTCCTTGGCTGCGGCGTCCAGGGTTGCCTGATTACGCCCGGTGGTGATGACCCGTGCGCCTTCGGCGACGAACACCTTTGCGGTCTCGAGCCCGATGCCGCTGTTGCCGCCGGTGATCAACGCCGTTTTGTTCTTGAGCCTCATAGCCCTCTCCATCGAGTGGTTGCATTATTAAACTTCATTGCCTAGCTAGGGCACGTGGTTTAATATTGCAACTACACAAGGCCGTGATCCGCCCGCAGGAAACGAAAAGGGACGAAGGAGACCCGCCATCGTGAAACGAACATCCCTTGCCGGCGATGAATGCCCGATCGCGCGCTCGCTGGATGCGATCGGCGACTGGTGGTCGCTGTTGATCATTCGCGATGCCCTGCTCGGCCGCCGTCGCTTCGGCGAATTCCAGAAGAGCCTGGGTCTCGCGAAGAACATCCTGACCGTGCGACTGCGCGCGCTGATCGAGCGCGGCATTCTGGAGACGGCGCCCGCTTCCGACGGCAGCGCCTACCAGGAATATGTGCTGACGCCGAAAGGCCGCGGGATCTTTCCGGTCCTGGTGGCGCTGCGCCAATGGAGCGAGGAATTCGACGAACATCCCGAGGAGATCGCGACCCTGCTGGTCGATCGCGACAGCGGCCGCCCGGTGAAGAAGCTTGAACTCCATGCTTCGGATGGAAGGTTGCTCAGCTTCGGCGACACCACGCTCCGCCCGCGGTCGGCGCAGAAACGCCAGCGGCGCGCCTCGGCATAGAAATTATTGCGCCGGACAGGCCGCGCCGGTCTTGACCCAGGCCTCGACCAGCGCCCCCGCCTGTTTCTGGGTGCCGGGGGCCGACGAGCGACCAAAGCCGGGACGCCATGCCCAGCCGACCAGCGTGTCTTCGCCGATGTGATGGATCAGATCTTCGGGCTTGCGTCCGCCATTGCGCGCGGGATCCTTGAGCTGGGCGCAGATCTCGGCAAGCGTCTTTCCTTCCCATCCCATTTCGCGCGGCGCGAGATGCCATTCGGGATGTCCGGGCACGCGGCCGGGTTCGAAGTTCGCGTTGCCGTGGCAGGTCGCGCAGCGCATCGTCTCCACGCCGTGGCCGTCGGCGCCGCGGGCAACCGGCGGTTGGTGCGGCCGGCCCCCGTCGCCCTGGCGCGGACGATCGCCGGCAGGATGGCAGTTCATGCAGCGCGGATGCGTCAGCACCTTGCCGAGTTCGGTGAAGATCGCCGCCGATCGCGCGTTCGTGTCGGCGATGGCGGCAAAGCTGTCGGGTGAAGCCAGATTGCTTGAAACGGTCTGCGAGGCAGCATAGCCGGTCAGCAGGCTCGAGCCGATCGCCGCAATCGAAGCCAGGATCCGAAACCGCGTTTCTGCTTTCATCGCAAGGCCAGATAACGCTGGGAATCGGCGAGGATCACGTCGCGGACGGCCTCGTGATATTTGATGTAACCGGTGCAGCGGCAAATATGGCCGTCGAGCGCCTCGGCTATGGTCGTCTCGAGTTCGGTGCGCGGCACCGGATTTTTCGCCAGATGCTCCAGCAGGACCTGCGCCTCGTTCAGGAAGCCGGCCGTGCAATAGCCGCACTGGAATGCGAAGTGATCGATGAAGGCCTTCTGCAGCGCGGTCAGTTCGCCGCCTTTCGCATGGCCCTCGACGGTGCGGATGGCCTTGCCATCGAAGCTCACCGCCGGCACCACACAGGTCGGGCTCGTGTAGCTGGTGCCGTCCGGATTGTCGACGATGATGGCGCAGCTCAGGCACTGCGCGGCACCGCAGCCGAACTTGGTGCCGGTCAGGCCGAGATACTCGCGCAGAAAATCGTTCATCGAGAGATCGTCGCGCACCTCGGTCGGCTCGAGCGCGCGGCCGTTGATCGTGATGGCAAGCCTCGTCACGCGATCGCTCCCTTGAGCATGTCCCTGGTGACCGGTAGCGACTGGAAGCGATGCCCGGTTGCATCGAAGATGGCGTTGAGAAGAGCCGGCACCACCGGGATCATCACGACTTCCGCCATGCCCTTCGGCGACTCGTCCGGTGAAAGCGGCGGCAACATCTCGATCTCGAGATCGCGCAACGGCAAATCCGATCCCCGCGCCACCAGATATTGTCCGAGATTCCATTGCCCGTTGCCGGGACCGCCTTCGTGGGGCGGCAGATATTCCAGCAAGGCGTAGCCGACGCCCATGGCGAAGCCGCCATGCGACTGGCCAAGCACGATCTCCGGCACCAGCGGCTGACCACATTCGAACACGCTGTAGGCCTTGGCGATCCGGAGCACGCCCGTCGGGCGCTCGATCTCGACGCGAACCAGCGTGCCGCAAGTCGAGACGTAGGACGTGCCGATCCGGTTGTTGTTGGTCGGCGGGAACCAGACACTGATGCGGTGGAGAGGCGCGAATTTCCCGCCGCCCTTGCGGATCGCCAAAGCGTCGATCTCGGCGCGGTATTGCTCCGCTCCGAACTGGAAACGGGCGCGCGACCAGGCCCAGCGCGAGAAGCTGTGCGTAATGGCACCTGTCACCAGGTTGCGGGCATGCGCGGCGGCAGCAAGCGCCGATAATTGGAGCGGCGGCAACCCGGCCATGGTGAGCTGTCCATCGTTCCAGTGCGCCTTCGCAAAATCCTTCGCCCGTGGATCGTTCGACGAAATACGCCAGAGCTCGAGCGCCGCCGGCCACAGGCCGTGGCGGAAAATCACGCGCGCCGCTTCGGCCGCCGCGTGCGTGCCGACATGCGCGCCGATCGAAGCGCTAGTGGCCGAGCTGATCGCAGGCACCCAGCGCGGATTTTTCTCCGCCTTGTTCTGCGTCGCCTGATCCATGGTGTAGGGATCGCCCGATGTGACGAGCCCCAGTGCGTCGTAGCTGTCGACCCGCGCGACCGACACTTCGTCGGCCATGCCGCCAAGATGGATGGCCACACGGTTGGCAAGCGCGGTTCCGATGCCATTGCCCATCTCGACATGATCGCCATAGATCGAGATCTTGCCATCCGGCGAGATTTCGACGCGTCCGAGCGAACAGTCCGCGCCGCTGCCGTAATCCTTGGTGACGCAGGCGACGCCGGTGCCGACCAGGATTCCGCTCGACTGCAAGCGCGCCTTCTCCTCGGCGCGCTGCCGCCAGATCGGATGCATTTCGAGCTTGTCCAGAATCTCCGGCGCGCGAACCGATACGATGTACGGATTGCCCGTCATGGTCCGGCCGTTCTGCTTCAGCGCGTTGCGCCGGCGAAATTCGATCGGATTGAGCGGCAGCGCGGCCGCCGCTTCATCGATCAAAACCTCGAGCGCGGTCATGGTCTGGATCGTGCCGTACCCCCGCATCGAGCCCGCCGTCACGCCGTGCGAATGCAGCGCGACCGTTGTGACATCGACCTTCGGAACGTCGTAGATGCCGATCGCCGCGGTTGCGGCGACCGTCGCGACGCTCGGCGAGAAGTTGGTCAGTCCGCCGCCATCCAGCACGTGATCGGCGGCGAACGCCGCGATCTTGCCGGTCGCCCGGTCGATCCCGATCCGCGTGCGAATTTTGAACGGATGGCGCTTGATGCCGGCCTGGAACTGCTGATAGCGATCATGCGCCAGCCGGACCGGCTTGCCCGGAAAGAACATCGCGGCCAGCGCGACATAGAGCACGAAGGGCGTGTGGTCGCGCCCGCCGAAGCCGCCGCCGATATAGGTGAATTGCGTGTTGATGTGCGCCGGCTTGAACGGAACACGGGCCTTGCCGAGCATGAACGCGATCGATTCGGTTGCCTCGTAGGGCGACTGAACGCCGAGCACCAGCTCGAGCTTGCCGTCTTTCCTGCCGTACCAGCCGAGCCCGCATTCCGGCTCCAGAAACATCGGGTCGACCGACTGAGTCTCGAAGCTGCGGTCGAGCACGAGCAAGGCCGGATCGTTCGCGTCCAAGCCGGCGCGGATCTGCTCGCCATAGACCGCCGCCTTGCCGTAAGGCGCCAGCGTCTCCTTCGCAAACGACGACCAGACCGGCAGCGCGGAGGGCTGGATGCGCCCCGGCGAGACCCAGCCGGCCTGGATCGGCGAATAGACGTCGGGTGCGTCCGGCGTCGGCCCGGCCACGCGAGTGAAGCGGAAGGCGCCATAGTCCGGAAGCGAGACGGGACCCGTCTCCTCGCCGAATTTCACGAAGCTGCCGTCGCGCAGCGCGAGCCGTGCGCGATCGAACGCGTCGAATTGCTCGAAGATCAACAGCGCCACCGGCTGTCCCATATAGATCGGCGTCTTGCCGACCGGGCAGAACAAATCGCCGGCATAGAATTCGGGTACACGCGCGCCGATCTTCGCGAGGTCTTCCGCAGTCACCACAACCGATGGCCTCAACTCGCCGCTGAGGCGCGCGAGGTCCATGCCGAGATAGACATGCGTTGCGTCGGGAGCGCGGACCAGGATGGCGTGCGACGTTCTGGCCGGCCATCCCGGCAGATCGGCGGCGCGGAAATCGGAGGCGTACAGCTTGGCGCCCGTCACCTTGGCGACGCCGTCGATGCGCCCGCCGCCATGCGCGGCCGGATTCCAGTTTCGCCGTCCCGGAAGAGACGCGCGGGCCGGAAAACCAGCCGGTTCCGCCGCCCCCAATCGCGAAAGGCTGAGCGCGATGCCACTCGCCGTCACCCACTTCACGAACTCACGTCGCGAAGGCCGCATGCCCCTACCCCTCGATCCGCGTCATCACGCGTGTCCAACACGAAATCGTCGATTCCCCCGAATCGCGATCCGAATTCGAAAAACTACTTCAAGTCGGCAATCGATGCTGGACCGGGGCCCGGCGTGACCAATGTCGGCCATTGCCTTGAACCGAACGGCACCACCGGCGGCAGGAACGTCGTCATGCCGCGCTTGCCGGTTTCGGCTGCGATCGCAACGCGCGCATCGCCCCCCATCAGCTCATAGTCCATCAGGTGGTAATTGCCGAAGAACAGCGAGCCGACCGAGCGATCCGCGATGATCCGCGTCAGCGATTCCAGCATGTCCGCGGGCGTCGTCGTGAACGAGATCGTTTCGATCAGAAGCAGGCGGTCGTTGATGGCGTCCGGACCGAAGAACTGCGCGAGCACGCTGAACAGGACATTGTTCTGGCGTGCGACATAGATCGTGTTGCTGGCCGCATAGGTCCTGTCCCAATCGGCACCGAGCTGGGATTTCCAGTCGGCCAGCACGCCCATCCAGTGGGCCACCTGGGTTTGCGCCGCCCAGGCGACGTTCTTTGCCAGGAACGGCGCCTGTTTCTTGCCGAAGGCTTCGAGCGACGCAAAGGGAATGACGCCCTTGGCCAGGCATTCGTCCATGAAGGCGATGTTGTTCTGCAGGATGGCGCGGTTGTTGTCGCGCCAGCCGGCTTCCATCGGCGTCTGATCGAGCCCATCCAGCGCCGCCTGCATCCGCACGCGATAGGCGGCCATCGAGCCGCGCCAGGACTTGTCATCGGCATTGTCGACGTAAGGTCCGACCACTTCCGCCAGCGCCATCGTGCTGTGACCGACCGACTTCAGGAGTTGATAGACCATCGGCACCTGCGGTGCCTCGGTCGGCGCCATGCCCGGACGGTACAGGATCATCCGGCCGCCAGCGCCGGAAAACAGCGCAAGGATGACCGGGTGCTTGCTGAGAATATTCTTCTGGAAGATCTTCCCGGCGTCGCCGTAGAGGTCGAACATCGCGGTGTTGAGCGCCAGTACATCCTTGGTCGCGACATCAGCGGCTGACCCGGAAGTCTTACCCGAAATCGGCTCCATGTAAGATGGCAGCCCCTGCGCGTTGGAATGCGTGCCACCAACGCACAAGAATAAAGACGCTGCAGCCAGCGCAACGAAGTGCTTCATGTCCATGCTCCCCAGCAAGAGCCTGTCATTGGCAGATTCGCGGCCTCTGCGCAGCATCACTTGGCGTGCACGCGAATGGTCTCGCTACCAATCGCGGTGGTTGCCCCTTTATTGATGGATTGATGCTCAATTGATGGATTGATGCTCAGATGGCTCGTTCGCCTCCTTGCTCATGGCGAACGAGGTGATCCGGGCGAGGCCCGAGCAATCGCGCGTCCCTCACGACAGCTTTCGCCGGCTCCTCAGGCGCAGATGCTCCTCCGCCTCGAGTCTCGCGAGGGCAAGCAGATAGCTCAGATGGTCCAGCCGGTGCCTCTGGGCGAGCTTCGCCAGATGACCGACGGCCTCGGCGATGAAACTTGCGGCCTCGTCCGGGCCACCCTCACCCGGCGGCTCGCTCGTCGACGGGTGTCGCTGACGGCGCGACGGTATCTGCTTCCTCTTCCGCCCGGCCTTGCTCAACGACCACGTCCAGATCCGCGCATAAGTACCTCCATACCTCCAGTGCGAGCGCAACTAAAAGACGGTATTTTACAACCATTTAGACACTGAGTCGGGAACAGAGGACCAGCTTTCACCATCTGTCCATTTGACAGGAGCACCCTCAGAACCCATGTTCGCCCCGACAAGGCAGCCGCGAATCCCGCGAAGTAGGCCCGATAATTTCCCGTAAGTAACTGGAACTATATGAATATCGTCATTGTGGAGTCGCCGGCGAAAGCCAAGACGATCAACAAATATTTGGGCTCGTCCTACGAGGTTCTAGCCTCTTTTGGGCACGTCCGCGACCTCCCGGCGAAGAATGGGTCCGTCGATCCGGACCATAATTTTCGGATGATCTGGGAGGTCGACCCCAAGGCGGCCGGCCGGCTCAACGACATCGCCAAATCGCTGAAGGGCGCCGACCGCCTCATTCTGGCGACCGACCCCGATCGCGAGGGCGAAGCCATCTCCTGGCACGTGCTGGAGGTGCTGAAGGAGAAGCGCGCGCTGAAGGATCAGAAGATCGAGCGCGTGGTGTTCAACGCCATCACCAAGCAGGCCGTCACGGACGCGATGAAGCACCCGCGCCAGATCGATGGCGCCCTGGTCGACGCCTATATGGCGCGCCGGGCGCTGGACTATCTGGTCGGTTTCACCCTTTCGCCTGTGCTCTGGCGCAAGCTGCCGGGCGCGCGCTCGGCCGGCCGGGTGCAGTCGGTCGCGCTACGGCTGGTCTGCGACCGTGAGTTCGAGATCGAGAAATTTGTCCCCAGGGAATATTGGTCGCTGGTCGCAACCCTGACCACGCCGCGCGGCGACGCCTTCGAGGCGCGCCTGGTCGGCGCCGATGGCAAGAAGATTCAAAGGCTCGACATCGGCTCGGGCGCCGAGGCCGAAGATTTCCGGAAGGCGATCGAGGCTGCGAACTTCACGGTCACGACCGTCGACGCCAAGCCGGCCCGCCGCAACCCGCAGGCGCCCTTCACCACCTCGACGCTGCAGCAGGAAGCAAGCCGCAAGCTCGGCTTTGCGCCGGCTCACACCATGCGGATCGCGCAGCGGCTTTATGAAGGCATCGACATCGGCGGAGAAACCACCGGTCTCATTACTTATATGCGTACCGACGGCGTGCAGATCGATCCGTCCGCGATCACGCAGGCGCGCAAGGTGATCGGCGAGGATTACGGCAACGCCTATGTGCCCGACGCCCCGCGCCAGTATCAGGCCAAGGCGAAGAATGCCCAGGAAGCGCATGAGGCGATCCGCCCGACCGACCTGTCGCGTCGTCCCGATGCCATGAAGCGCCGGCTCGATGCCGATCAGTCCAGGCTCTATGAGCTGATCTGGAAGCGCGCCATCGCCAGCCAGATGGAGTCGGCGGAACTCGAACGCACCACGGTCGACATCACGGCGAAGGCAGGCTCGCGCGTGCTGGAGCTGCGCGCCACCGGCCAGGTCATCAAGTTCGACGGCTTCCTCGCGCTCTACCAGGAAGGCCAGGACGACGCGGAGGACGAGGATTCCCGCCGCCTGCCCGCCATGAGCCAAGGCGAGCCGCTGAAGCGGCAAAGCCTCGCTGTCACGCAGCACTTCACCGAGCCGCCGCCGCGCTTCTCCGAGGCGTCGCTGGTCAAGCGCATGGAAGAATTGGGCATCGGCCGTCCTTCGACCTACGCCTCGATCCTGCAGGTCCTGAAGGACCGCGGCTACGTCAAGCTGGAGAAGAAGCGCCTCTATGGCCAGGACAAGGGTCGCGTCGTCGTCGCGTTCCTGGAAAACTTCTTCCGCCGCTATGTCGAATATGACTTCACCGCCGATCTCGAAGAGCAGCTCGACCGCATCTCGAACAACGAGATTTCCTGGCAGCAGGTGCTGAAGGATTTCTGGCGCGACTTCATCGGCGCGGTCGACGACATCAAGGATCTGCGCGTCGCCGAAGTCCTCGATGTGCTCGACGACATGCTGGGCCCGCACATCTATCCGCCGCGCGCCGACGGCGGCGATATCCGGCAGTGCCCGACCTGCGGCACCGGAAAGCTTCATCTGAAGGCCGGCAAGTTCGGCGCCTTTGTCGGCTGCTCGAACTATCCGGAATGCCGCTACACCAGGCCGCTCGCCGCCGACAATGCGGAAAGCGCCGACCGTCTGCTCGGCCAGGATCCCGAGACCGGCCTCGACGTCAGCGTGAAGGCCGGCCGGTTTGGGCCCTATATCCAGCTTGGCGAGCAGAAGGATTATGGCGAGGGCGAGAAGCCGAAACGCGCGGGCATTCCCAAGGGCACCTCGCCTGCCGACGTCGATCTCGAACTGGCGCTGAAACTGCTGTCGCTGCCGCGCGAGATCGGCAAGCATCCGGAGAGCGGTCTGCCGATCACCGCGGGGCTCGGCCGCTTCGGGCCGTTCGTGAAGCATGACAAGACCTATGCCTCGCTCGAGGCTGGCGACGAGGTCTTCGACATCGGGCTCAACCGCGCGGTGACGCTGATCGCGGAAAAGGTCGCAAAGGGCCCGAGCCGCGGCCGCTTCGGCGCCGATCCCGGCAAGCCGCTCGGCGATCACCCGAGCCTCGGCGCGGTCGCGGTCAAGAGCGGCCGCTACGGCGCCTATGTCACCGCGGGCGGCATCAATGCGACGATCCCGAGCGACAAGGATAAGGACTCGATCACGCTCGCCGAGGCGATCGCGCTGATCGACGAGCGCGCGGCCAAGGGCGGCGGCAAAGGCAAGGCCGCCAAAAAGGCCGCGAAGCCCAAAGCTGAAAAGGCCGCCGAGCCAGCTAAGGCCGATGCGGACGCGGATGCACCGAAGCCCGCGAAAAAGTCTTCGGCCAAGAAGGCGGCCAAGCCGAAATCGGACTCCGTCAGCAAGGCGCGCGCGCCGGTCGCGGCCGATGCGAAGACCTCGGCTGCCAAACCGGCGGCTGCCAAGGCAACCGCCAAGAAGAGCGCCGGAAAGGCACGTGGCTAAGTGAAGCAAAAACACGACAATGGCTTTCCATCGAGGGACGCCATCGTCGCTTTCATCCGGGCCAATCCCGGAAAGATCGGGACCAAGGAGATCGCGCGGGAGTTCGGCCTCAAGAATGCCGACCGCGCCGAGCTGAAGCGCGTTTTGCGCGATCTCGCCGATCAGGGCACCATCAAGAAGCAGGGCAAGAAGGTCACCGAGACTGCGCAGCTGCCGGCGACCCTGCTCGCCGACATCACCACCCGTGACGCCGATGGCGAATTGATCGCCATGCCCGCCGAATGGGACGAGGTCGAAAGCGGCGAGCCGCCGAGGATCCGCATCCATATTCCGCGCCATGCGCGACCGGGCGCGATGGCCGGCGTCGGTGACCGCGCGCTGCTTCGCATCGAGCGCATCGCCGACGATGAAGGCGCGACCTATCGCGGCCGGGTCATCAAGGTCATCGATCGCGCGCGGCACCGCGTGCTCGGCGTGTTCCGTGCCCTGCCCGACGGCGGCGGACGTCTCATTCCCGTCGACAAGAAGCAGGCGGGACGAGAGCTCAACATCGCGAGGTCGGATACGATGGACGCAGAGGACGGCGATCTCGTCAGCGTCGATCTCGTGCGCTCGCGCGGCTATGGCCTTGCCTCCGGCAAGGTCAGGGAGCGGCTCGGCTCGCTCGCGAGCGAAAAGGCGATCAGCCTGATCGCGATCCATACCCATGACATCCCGCAGGCGTTTTCCCGGGATGCTTTGCGCGACGCCGAAGAGGCAAAACCCGCGACATTGCAGGGACGCGAGGATTGGCGAAGCGTGCCGCTGGTCACCATCGATCCGCCGGACGCCAAGGACCACGATGACGCCGTGCATGCGGAGCCGGATCAGGATCCCAACAACAAGGGCGGCTTCATCGTCCATGTCGCGATCGCCGACGTCGCTTTCTACGTACGCCCGGGCTCCGCGCTCGACCATGATGCGCTGATCCGCGGCAACTCGGTCTATTTCCCGGACCGCGTGGTGCCGATGCTGCCCGAGCGCATCTCCAACAATCTCTGCTCGCTGGTGCCCGGTGAGCCGCGCGGCGCGCTCGCGGTGCGGATGGTGATCGGCCCGGACGGACGCAAGCGCTCGCACAGCTTCCATCGCGTGCTGATGCGCTCGGCCGCGAAACTGCATTACGCCCAGGCGCAGGCCGCGATCGACGGCAGGACAGACGATGTCACCGGCCCCCTGCTCGATCCCATCCTGAAGCCGCTCTATGCGGCCTACGCGCTGGTCAAACGCGCGCGTGACGAGCGCGACCCGCTGGAGCTCGATCTTCCCGAACGGAAAATCCTGCTCAAGCCCGACGGCACCGTCGATCGCGTCGTCGTGCCGGAACGGCTGGATGCGCACCGCCTGATCGAGGAGTTCATGATCCTCGCCAACGTCGCCGCGGCCGAGATGCTGGAAAAGAAATCGCTGCCGCTGATCTATCGCGTGCATGACGAGCCGAGCCTGGAGAAGGTTCACGCCCTGCAGGAATTTCTGAAGACGCTCGACATCCCCTTTGCAAAAAGCGGCGCGTTGCGTCCCTCCCTGTTCAACCGCGTGCTGACGCTGGTCGCGGGCCGGGACTATGAGCCATTGGTGAATGAGGTGGTGCTGCGCTCGCAGGCGCAGGCTGAATATTCGGCGGAGAATTACGGCCATTTCGGCCTGAACCTGCGCCGCTACGCGCATTTCACCTCGCCGATCCGTCGCTATGCCGATCTCGTCGTGCACCGCGCGCTGATCCGCGCGCTGGGACTAGGCGAAGGCGCGCTGCCGGACAGCGAGACACCGGAACATCTGGGCGAAGTCGCGGCGCAAATCTCGCTCACCGAGCGGCGCGCCATGAAGGCCGAGCGCGAAACCGCCGACCGGCTGATCGCGCATCATCTCGTCGACCGCGTCGGCGCCAGCTTCCAGGGCCGGATTTCCGGCGTCACCCGCGCCGGCCTGTTCGTCAAGCTCGACGACACCGGCGCGGACGGGCTGGTGCCGATCCGCTCGCTCGGCACGGAATATTTCAACTATGATGAAACCCGCCACGCGCTGGTCGGCTCGCGCAGCGGTGCCATGCACCGGCTGGGGGACGTCGTCGACGTCCGTCTGGTAGAAGCTCAACCGATCGCAGGCGCCTTGCGGTTTGAGCTATTATCGGAAGGTGCGAGGATTCCGCGGGGCAGACATCCGGATCGCTTCGCCCGAGGTCGCGCCACGGAAAAGCCTGGGGAACGGCCGGGCCGAAGCCCGCGGGACAAGAAGCGCAAGCCGGAGAAGAAGAAATCCGGCAAGAAATTAGGCAAGCCGAAGAAAGGCAAATCATGGCGACGGTGAGCCCTCCGACCAAGGTCTGGACCCGAGAGACCGGCCTGGTTGAGAAGCGCGACGTCTGGACCGCGATGAAGCGCGGTTTTCGCTGCCGCTGTCCGCGCTGCGGCGAAGGCAAGCTGTTTCGCGCCTTCCTCAAGGTCGACGATCATTGCTCGGTCTGCGGGCTCGATTTCACGCCGCATCGCGCCGACGACCTGCCGGCCTATCTCGTGATCGTCATCGTCGGTCATATCGTCGTGCCGATCGCATTGATCATCGAAACCGACTATGCGCCGCCTGTGGCGCTGCAGCTCTCGATTTATCTGCCGACCGTGCTGATCCTGTCACTCGCGCTGCTGCAGCCCGTGAAGGGCGCAGTCGTCGGCCTGCAATGGGCGCTGCGCATGCACGGCTTTGACGACAATCCGCCGGAAGGCATTCCACCGGTTTGAGTTTCAGTTTCGGAACGAGAAGTCGGGCAAGAAATCAGGCGAGAAAACAGGGACGGAAATGACCGATACTGCGCAGGCGACCAAACAAGAAAAGCCGGAACAGAAGGAAGCCGATCACCATCCCTATTACCGCCCGAAGGATGCGGCGACGCTGATCCTGGTCGACCGCTCCGGGCCGATCCCGAAAGTGCTGGTCGGCAAGCGCCACGACAAGGTGGTGTTCATGCCCGGCAAGTTCGTCTTTCCCGGCGGACGGGTCGACAAGGCAGACAACCGGGTGCCGGTCGCGGCCTCCATTACGAAGGAGCTTGAGGAAAACCTGCTGAAGGGTAGTCCCAAGATCAACGCTGCGCGCGCCAAATCGCTTGCGGTCGCCGCGATCCGCGAGGCCTGCGAGGAAACGGGGCTGTGCCTCGGCCGCAAGAGCGAGAGCGGCGCGCCGAAACTTGACGGCGCATGGAAGCCGTTCGCGGAGGCCGGCCTGTTGCCCGATCCCTCCGGCCTGTTCTTGATTGCCCGCGCGATCACCCCGCCCGGCCGCATCAAGCGTTTCGACACCCGCTTCTTCACCGCGGATGCTTCCGCCATCACCCATCGTGTCGAGGGCGTGATCCATCCCGACGCGGAGCTGGTCGAACTGGTCTGGGTCGAGATCGGCTCGCAGCCGCTCGCCGATCTGCATCCGATGACCAGGAACGTGCTGGGTGAACTCGAGCGTCGTCTTTCCACCGGCCCGCTGCATCACGACGCGCCGGTGCCGTTCTTCCATTTCTATGGCGGCAAGATGCAGAAGGACGTGCTAGGAGAGGGAAAAGGCGCCTGAACGATTGGAGGGTCCGATGACGCGGTTTCTGAAGCCCCTGCTCGCGTCCGTGGCATTGTGTGGACTTTCCCTGGCGCCGGCGCATGCCGAGCTCGATGTCGCCAAGCTGAAGGGCTCGATCCAGGCCTCCCTCGACAGCGAATATCCGAAGCTCGACGCGCTCTACAAGGACATCCACGCCCATCCCGAGATCGCCTTCCAGGAGGTCAAGACCGCCGCCAAGCTCGCCGCCGAGATGCGGGCGATCGGCTTCGAGGTCACCGAGAAGGTCGGCAAGACCGGCCTCGTCGCGATCTACAAGAACGGCGACGGCCCCACCATCATGGTGCGCACCGAGCTCGACGCGCTGCCGATGGAGGAAAAGACCGGCCTGCCCTATGCGAGCCATGACAAGACCGTCTGGCGGGGCCGCGAGACCTTCGTCGACCATAGCTGCGGCCACGACATCCACATGGCGAGCTGGGTCGGCACAGCGAAGACCCTGGTTGCTCTCAAGGACCAGTGGCACGGCACGCTGATGTTCATCGCGCAGCCCGCCGAGGAAGAGGTCGCCGGCGCCAAGGCGATGCTCGCCGACGGCCTGTTCACGCGCTTTCCCAGGCCCGATGTCGGCTTTGCCCTGCATGATGGGCCGGGCGCCTACGGCACACTCAGCTATCGCGTCGGCATCGGCTCCTCCATCGTGAACGGCCTCTTCGTCAAATTCCACGGCCGCGGCGGACACGGCGCGATGCCGCAGATGACCATCGATCCCGTGATGATGGCGGCGCGCTTCGTCGTCGACGTGCAGAGCGTGATCAGCCGCGAGAAGGATCCGACCGAGTTCGGCGTGGTCTCGATCGGCGCGATCCACGCCGGTAGCGCGGGCAACATCATTCCCGACCAGGCGATCGTGGTCGGAACGATCCGAACCTACAAGCCAGACGTGCGCGACAAGATCCTGGCCGGCATCGAGCGCACGGCCAACGCGGTCGCCGCGATGGCCGGCGCGCCCGCGCCCGAGATCAACATGGACGAAGGCGCCAAGGCCGTCGTGAACGATCCGGCCGTGGTCGGCCCCGCCGAGAAAGTGCTGAAGGCGGCCTACGGCGACAAGCTCAACGCGACGCCGCCGGGCACCGCGAGCGAGGACTATTCGGAATATGTCGCTGCCGGCGTGCCCTCGATGTTCTTCAACATCGGCGTCTACGAGCCCGAGCGCGTCGCGGCCGCGCGCAACGGCGGCCCGCCGCTTCCCG
>Ga0153954_1000870_pt1 | contig 19740 bp, 19 predicted proteins | sample TSFL038MetaG_FD_102277 | JGI IMG/M metagenome (GOLD analysis project Ga0153954, IMG submission 102277) | Attine ant fungus gardens microbial communities from Florida, USA - TSFL038 MetaG | ecosystem: Host-associated > Fungi > Mycelium > Unclassified | place: USA: Florida, Wekiwa Springs State... | reverse complement strand
GCGCGCATGGCGTAGGCCACGACATAGCCCAGCAGCAAGGCGAACAGCGTCGTGATCGCGGCGATGCGCAAGGTGGTGACCAGGGTGTTCTGCACAGCCGGGCTGGTGAACAGCAGGCCGTAGTTGGCGAGGCCGGGCTTGGGATCGGTGATGCTGGTCAGCAGCACGTCGCCCAGTGGCACGAGATACAGTGCCACCAGCATCAGCACGGCCGGCAGGACGATCAGCCAATACGCCCTATTGCGCGAGGGCACGGCAGTCCTCCGCGCGCCAGCCAATCTCGATCGCGGTGCCGGGCGTGCAGTCCGGCAGGCCGGGCGCATTGGCGAGCTTGGCGACGAGATCATCGCGACCCAATGCGGCGAGCCGCAGGCGTAACTGGTCGCCCAGGAACGACACGTCCACCACCTTGGCGGGGAAGCGGTTGACGCACTGCGCGGCCGCGGCGCCGAGTACGATCTTCTCGGGGCGCAGCGCGAGATGGGTCGCGGCACCATCGCCCACGGACGTCGCATTGACGCGCGTGCCATCGGCGAGGGCGACCGTGCACTGTCCGCCCCGCCGGTTCGCGACCGTGCCCGGCAGCGTGTTGCTCTCCCCCAGGAACTGGGCGACGAACAGCGAGTCGGGTTCCTCGTAGAGCTGTCGTGGAGCCGCGATCTGGCGGAGCTGGCCCGCGCTGAACACGGCGACACGATCCGACATGGTCATCGCTTCGACCTGGTCGTGCGTGACATAGATCATGGTGACGCCCAGCCGGCCGTGCAGCGCTTTGAGCTCGTACTGCATCTGTTCGCGCAGCTGGCGATCGAGCGCGCCCAGGGGCTCGTCGAGCAGCACCAACCGAGGCTCGAAAACCAGGGCGCGGGCGACGGCGACGCGCTGTTGCTGGCCGCCCGAGAGCTGCTGCACACGCCGGGCCGCGTAGCCGTCGAGCCGCACCATGGTCAGCGCGCGCGCCACGCGGGATTCCATTTCCGACCGTGACGTGCCGCGCACTTTCAGCGGAAAGGCGATGTTCTCGCCCACCGTCATGTTGGGAAAGAGCGCGTAATTCTGGAACACCATGCCGATGCCGCGCTTTTCGACCGGCACGCGGGTGACATCCTCGTCGCCGATGAAGATGTGGCCTGCCGTCGGCTGCTCGAAGCCCGCCAGCATGGTGAGAGTTGTGGTCTTGCCCGAGCCCGAAGGGCCGAGCAGCGTCAGGAATTCGCCGTCGGCGACGTCGAGATTGAGGGCGCGGACGGCATCGACACGGCCGTCATAGCTCTTGCGCACATCGATGAAGCGGACCGCGCTCATGCAACGCAGGCCTCGAGAGCGAATTCCGTGCCAGTTGCCGGCGAGGCTTGGTAGGTTTTGGCGTGACGCGTAGAGAAGCGCCTCTGGCAGCGGCCATCGCCTTCTGCCTTCTGGTCCGCCTGGTGCTGGTCCTGGGTTTCCACGTCGCCTACATGGCGCCTCAAGGCTGGTGGCAGCTTCTCGATCCCGCAGTGCTGCGCGCCGATCCGCTCGGCGCCCTGTACCAGTTGCACATGCAGCCTCCGCTCTTCAATGCGCTCGACGCGCTGGTGCTCGCCCTGCCGCCGGCGGTGAGCCTCGTCGGGCTGCAGGCACTCTACCTCGCCTGCTCGATGGCGATGGTGGCGCTAGTCTATTTCTTCCTCCTGCGCTTTGGCTATCGCCCTGTCGCCGCCGCCGTGCTCGCGGCCTTCTTCGGCGTGCTGCCGCAGGTGCTGATCTACGAGAACCTCTTCTTCTACAGCCACCTCGAGGCGACGCTGGTGCTGGCCGCGAGCTGGTGCGCGGTGCGCTATTTCGACGAGCGCCGCTTGCGCGCCTTCCTGGGCTTTTCCGCCTGCCTCATCGCCCTGGCGCTGCTGCGCTCGCTGTTCCACATCGTCTGGATCGCCGTCACGCTGCTCGTCATCTGGCTCGCGGCGGGCCGTGGCCGCGATCGGCGGACGCTGGGCATCGTTGCCGCATCGATCGCCGTGGTGAGCCTGCTCTACGTGAAGAACCTCATGGAGTTCGGCTTCTTCGGGACGAGTTCCTGGCAAGGTCTCGCGAGCGCGCGCATGACCCTGCCGATCAATGCCGGCGACGCGGAACGCTTTCCCGCGATCGCCCGGGACTTCGACCGGCGGATCGCCCATGGCGAATTTTCGCAGGCTGCGTCGTATGCCAAGCTGAACGACGATAGCGGTTGGGCCGAATGGGTCGCCCTGGCACACGACTGCGGCGGCGTGGAGAAACGGCCGGCGCTCTGCGCCGTTCGCAAGGGTGATGGCACCCTCAACCTCAATCACATCGAGATGGTGGCCTATTCAAAGGCGCTCGGCGACGACATGTTGAAAGGCCTGCGCCTTTATCCAGCATTGTTTGCCCAGCATGTCGGCTCGAGCCTGATCACCTTCTTCGGCACGCCCTCCTGGATCGAGACGCCGACCGATCCGACGCTGCAGGCCTATGCAAGCCTGTGGGAACGGCTGCTGCTCTACCGCACGAATCTGGTCGCTGTGCCGGATTGGCCGGGCGATTCCCTGGCCGAACGCGCACTCAACCGCTTTGCCGCGGCGTCACTTCCGTTGGCTGTCCTGGTGTTGGCGGCCTTGCTCGTGATCTTCCATCGCGCGCTCTTCGATCGGGACTGGCTTTTCCCGGCGCTCGTGGTGCTGTTGCTCGTCATCGTGCCCAACGTGATGAACGGCACGGAGGCCAACCGCATCCGCTACACGATCGAGCCGCTCCTGTTCCTCGCCCTGGCGCGCACCGTCATTCGGGCTTGATGCCCTTGTCGCGGATGATCTTGCCCCAGCGGTCCGCCTCGCTCTGCAGGAAGGCGGTGAAGCGTTGCGGATCGTCGGTGCCGGGCTCGGCGCCGAGCTTGGTCATCTGCGCCTTGACGTCGGCGCTCGACAGCACCTTGGCGAGATCGGCGCTCAGGCGGGTGACAATGTCGGCCGGCGTCCGCGCCGGTGCCAGGAGGCCGCTCCAGCCGACGACCTCGTAACCCTTGACGCCGGCCTCCTGCATCGTCGGCAGGTCGGGCACCAGCGGCGAGCGGTGGGCCGTGCTGACGGCGAGCGCGCGCAGCTTGCCGTCCTTCACGTAGGGCAGGGTGCCCGGCACGTTCTCGACCATGAAGGAGATCTGGCCGCCGATGAGATCGGCCAGCGCCGGCGCGCCACCCTTGTAGGGCACGTGGACAGCGTCGAAGCCCGCCAGCGATTTCAAGAGCTCGGTGGCGAGAAAGGGCGTGGAACCGATGCCGCCTGAGCCATAGTTGAGCTTGCCCGGATTGGCGCGCGCATAGGCGACGAGCTCGGCCACGCTCTTCACCGGCAGCGCCGGATGCACGACCAGCATCAGCGCCGACGCGCTCATCGTGCCGATCGGGGCGAAATCCTTCAGGGGATCGAAGCCGGGCCGCGCATAAAGGAGGGGAGCCACCGTCATGGCAGGTCCGCCGACCAGCAGGGTGTAGCCGTCGGGCGTGGCGTGGGCGACCGTCTCGACGCCGACATTGCCGCCGCCGCCCGGCCTGTTGTCGACGATGACCTGCTGACCGAGCGCCTCGGTGAGCGGCGGGCTCGTGAGCCGCGCCATGATGTCGAAGATGCCCGCGCCCGCCGCGAAGGGCACGACCATGCGGATCGGCCGCGACGGCCAGGTATCCGCATGGGCGGTGCTTGCAGTCATGGCGGCGAGGGAGGCGAGCGCGGTACGACGGGTGATCATGTCATGGCCTTGGTGGCGAGCGAGGTGTCGACGCAGTCGTCGAAAGGAATGTCGCGCGTCAGCGTGCCTGCGGCACGCATGGCGGCATGCAAACGATCGTAGCCCTCGCGGCGAATCACGGGGTCGTTGTTCCAGAGCTTGTGCTGGCGATAGCGCTCGATGCACTGAGCGAAGCGTTCGCGATCGACGTCGGGGAAATAGCGACCGAGGGTGCGCGCGATCTCGTCGGCCGGGGCCTTGCCGAACCAGCCGAGCGTGCGATGGAGCGCGCGGCACATGCGGGTGAGTTCGTCGGCGCGTTTGTCGAGCGTGCTGCGGCGGGTGACGAGTGTCGTATAGGCGGTGAGGCCGCGATCGGCCGCGACGTTCCAGATGTGGCCGGCGCCCGTCCGCGCCAGGTTTTCGGCATAGGGCTGGAAGACCTGGATGGCGTCGACGGTGCCCGCGCGCAGGCCGGCCTCGTTCTCGCCCATCGTGCGGTCGGTGATGCGGTCGAGACTGTCGGGGTCGACGCCGGCGCCGCGCAGATCGTTCTGCAGGCAGATCCAGGGCGTCGGCACTTCCGACACGGTGGCGAATTTCAGGCCCCGCAGGTCGCCGAAAGCGAAATCGGGCCGGGGCTTGCGGCCCACGATGAAGAAGGGGTCGCGCGCGACCACGTCGCAGAAACAGACCAGGTCGGAGTGAGCATCAGCGTGACGTGAGATCATCACGCGCAGCGGGCCGCCCCACATGACGTCGACCTCGCCCGCCTTCAGCGCCGCCACGGCAGCGGTGGGTTCGGGCGAGGATTTCAGGATGACCTCGACGCCGGCTTCCTTAAAGGCGCCGGTCGCTTCGGCGGCATAGAAGGGGGCGTAGAAGAGGGCGCGGAAATTTTCAGACAGCAGGATGGCCATGCTATCAGTCTATTCCGCGCCCGCTGTTGGAGACCAGCGCGCGATCGTCTCAGGCGCTCTCGTGGCTGAGGACGTCGCCGAACAGGGCCCACTTCGCGCCATCGAACTTGGCGAGACGCACCGACTGGATGGGATAGAAGTCGGTCGGGCTGGTGTTGATCTTGATGCCGGGCAGGAGCAGCGGCACTTCGAGATTGTGCATGCTGGCGGCCTGCTTCATCAGGTTGGCACGCGTCAGCTCGTCGCCGCACTGTGTCAGCACGTGGCGCATCGTGGCCGAGACGGAATAGGCGTAGGTATTGCCCGAATCGGCGGGGTTGGCGTCGGGTTGGTACTTCTTCATCCACGCCACCCATTTCTTGAAGTCGGGATAGTCGGCCCATTGCGGGTCGGTGGCGTCCTTCAGATAGGCGGCAGTGATGATGCCGGTGCTGGCGTCGAAGCCGGCAGGCTTCAGCACGGCGGCCACCGAGGCGGAGACGTTGGCAAGGTACTGCACCGGCTTCCAGCCGAGGTCGGCCACCTTGCGGATCGCCTGTGCGGCGGCCTTCGGTGCGCCATCGTTGAAGAAGACATTGGCGCCGGAGTTCTTGATCTGGATGATCTGGCTGTCGACAGTGGGATCGGTCACCTCGTAGCTCACCTTGGCGGTCACGAGATGCTGGTTGTCCTTGCCGAGCCCGTCGAGGAAGCCCTGGCTGTAGTCCTTACCGGAATCGTCGTTCTGATAGATGATGCCGATGCGCAGGTCCTTGAGATTGTCCTTGTGCGTGGCGAGCACGTGCTGGGCGTAGATCGCGGCCTCGGTGTGGTAGTCGGGCTGCCAGCCCATGGTCCACGGAAACTCCTTGGGCATGCCCCACTTGGAGGCGCCCGTCGCGACGAAGAGCTGCGGCACCTTTTTCTGGTTGAGGTACTTCTGCACCACCGTGTTGGTCGGCGTGCCGAGCAGCTGGTAGATTGCGAAGACCTTGTCGTCTTCCACCAGCTTGCGCACCATCTCGACGGTCTTGGAGGGCACGAAGCCGTCGTCGTAGGTGATGAAGTTCACCTTGCGGCCGTTGATGCCGCCTGTGTCGTTCACCATCTGCCAGTAAGCCCCGATCGCCTTGCCGATCGTGCCGTAGGCCGAAAGCGGCCCGGAATAGGGGTTGGTGTGGCCGAGCTTGATCTCCTTGTCGGTCACGCCCGGATCGTACTTCTTCTGGGCGCCGGCGATGGCGGGAGCGAACGTGAACGCAGCACCCGTGCCCAACGCGGCACGGCGGGTAATCCTGGACATCCTGTTTCTTCCTCCGGTTACCGTCCCGATTCCGGGATCGTTGTGGAGGAGTGTCGCTCACTTATGCGACCGATGTCACGCCGCCAGCTGATCTTCCGGTGACGTCCAGGTGAGACCTTGTGCCTCGGCCACCGGCTTGCAGGTGAGCTTGCCGGCATGGACGTTCAGGCCGTTGCGCAAGTGCGGATCGTCGGCGATCGCCTTGCGCCAGCCCTTGTCGGCGAGCGCCAGCACGAACGGAAGGGTGGCGTTGTTGAGCGCGAAGGTCGATGTGCGCGACACCGCGCCCGGCATGTTGGTCACGCAGAAATGCACCACGCCGTCGACGACATAGACCGGCTCGGAGTGACTGGTCGGCCTCGATGTCTCGCTGCAGCCGCCCTGATCGATGGCAATGTCGACCAGCACGCTGCCGCTCTTCATGGTCTTCACCATCTCGGCGGTTATCAGCTTGGGTGCGGCGGCGCCCGGCACCAGCACAGCGCCGATCAGCAGGTCGGCGCGGCGCACCACCTGCACCAGCGCATCGTGCGTCGAGAAGATCGTGCGCACGCCCGGCAGCTGCACGGCGATGCGGCGCAGCACCTCGGCCGAGCGGTCGACCACGGTGACGGTCGCGCCCATGCCGAGGGCGATGGTCGCGGCATGTGTGCCCGAGACACCGCCGCCCAGAACCACGACCTCGCCCGGCGGCACGCCCGGCACACCGCCCAGCAGCACGCCACGGCCGCCGAAGGTGCTTTCGAGGTAATGCGCGCCGACCTGGGGCGCGAGCCGGCCGGCGATCTCCGACATCGGCGTGAGCAGCGGCAAGGTGCCGAGCGGTGAGGTGACGGTTTCGTAGGCGATCGCGGTGACGCCGCTCTTCAGCAGTTCCTGCGTCTGTTCGCGATCGGGGGCGAGATGAAGATAGGTGAACAGAACCTGCCCCGGGCGCAGCTTCCTGCGCTCGGGCGCCAGCGGCTCCTTCACCTTCACGATCATCTCGGCATCCCGGAAGATCTCTTCCGCCGATGGCACGATCCGCGCGCCGGCGGCGACGTATAGATCGTCTTCCAGCCCGGCGCCCAATCCCGCGCCCGCCTGGATCAGCACTTCGTGCCCGTGCCGCCCGAGCTCGGCGACCGACGAGGGCACCAGGCCGACACGGTCCTCATGATCCTTGATCTCCTTGGGAACACCGACACGCATGGCACGCCTCCTTGTGCGGGCCAGCCTAGCAGCGTGCCAATCGGATCCGGTCGGATTTCATTTCATGCCGGGAATACAGGCCACTATCCGTGGCGCCGTTCCTACAGAAGGTGGCCCGCGCGTTCGGCCTTGGTTCGAAGGTAATTCTCGTTGTGCCCGTTGGACGGGAAGGAATGCGCTACACGTTCGGCCACTTCGATGCCGTAACGCTGCAGGCTGCTGATCTTCTCGGGATTGTTGGTCATGAGCCGCACGCGCTTGATGCCCATGCGCGACAGCATGGTGGCGGCAGGCGCATAGATGCGCTCGTCGGCATCGAAGCCGAGCTGTTCGTTGGCGTCGATCGTATCGAAGCCGTCGTCCTGCAGCTCGTAGGCGCGCAGCTTGTTCACCAGGCCGATGCCGCGGCCCTCCTGCGCGAGATAGAGCAGCACGCCCGAGCCCTGCTTGGCGATCTGCTCGATCGCGCCTCTGAGCTGCACGCCGCAATCGCAGCGCAGCGAGCCCAGCAGGTCGCCGGTGAAGCATTCAGAGTGGAGGCGGATCAGCACCGGTCCGGTCGGATCGATCTCGCCCACCACGATGGCAAGATGCTCCTTGCCACCGTCGCTCGGCCGCCAGGCGAGGATGCGGGCATTCTCCGCGCCCTCGAGCGGCACATGGGCCTGCGCCACCTGCTGCAGGTTGCGTGCGGCGGTGTCCTCGTAGGCGAGCACGTCGGCCGCGTCGACATAGACCAAGTCCTGGTCGCGCGCCCAGTCACGCCGCTTGTTGCTAGGATCGCGCGTCAGCGGTCCCAGCACGACGGCTGGCAGAAGGCGGGCGAGCTTGGCGAGTTCGATCGCGGTCTGGGCGATTACCGGTGCGTAACTGACGATGGGCCGTGAGAGCGAGCGCAGCGCGACGTGGCGCTCACCTTCGGTGTCGGATTCGTGCGGGCGCAGGATGATGTCGACGGGCACACCATCGGGTAACTCAAGTGTGATAGGTTTGTTGGCGTCACCCAGGCCGCCCGCGATATGTGGCGGAATCTCCATGCCGATCGCCTCGGCGCGGCGGCGGGTTGTGACCAGAACCGGCGCCTCCTGCGCCAGCCCCTGCAGGCGCTGCAGGGCGCGTGGTCCGCACGCTTCGGCCGCTATTACTAGCCCGCCCTGGCCTTCTTCGTCGCGCAATAGGACGATGCCGCCCCGGCGCAACTCGGCCATGGCGCGCTCGACGGCAGACAGTGCACTGGCGGTACGGGAATGGACCTGACCCGGGATCATGACCTTACCTTTAGCACGGGTGCCGTCTTTTTGCCGAAGTGAACCGCTTTTGCATGGCGGCCGTACGAGATAAAATGACGGCCATGGACACGTCTGTCGCTAACCACATGTCGGTCAACAATCGGGGCAAGAAGATCCTGCTGGTCGATGACGACCAGGCGTTGCGTGCTGTCTTGGCCGAGCAGCTCGACCTGTATGACGGCTTCACCACCATCCAGGTGGGAACCGCCGCTGAAGGGTTGGAAAAGGCCAAGGGTGCACATTACGACGCCGTCCTCCTGGATATCGGCTTGCCCGACATGGATGGCCGCGAGCTCTGCAAACTGATGCGCCGCCAGGGCGTGCGCGCACCGGTCATCATGCTGACGGCGGCCGACAGCGACGCCGATACGATCCTGGGGCTGGAGTCCGGCGCCAACGATTACGTGACCAAGCCCTTCCGCATCAACGTCCTGCTCGCCCGCCTGCGTGCACACCTGCGCCAGCACGAGCGCAGCGAGGATGCGGTGATGACGATCGGCCCCTACGAGTTCCACCCGGCGGCCAAGATGCTGATGGAAAAAGGCGGCAAGAAGAAGGTGCGGCTGACCGACAAGGAAGCCTCGATCCTCAAGTACCTGTTCCGGGCCGGCGACCGGCCGGTGGCGCGCGACGTGCTGCTGAACGAGGTCTGGGGTTACAATGCCGGCGTCACGACCCACACGCTCGAGACCCACATCTACCGCCTGCGCCAGAAGATCGAACGCGATCCCGCCAACGCGGCCATCCTGATAACCGACCGCGGCGGTTACCGGCTCCAACCCTGACGGAGGCGTCCCGTGGCCACTCAGCGTCTGTATTCGCTGCCGGTCGAGATCACGGACTGGAAATTCGATGGTGCGACCGAGATCCGGTTCAACTGGGAATACGACGACGGCTCCGACGCGCTGCTGGAGCTCTACGAGAAGGGCAAGAAGCAGCAGTGGGACGTGAGCACGCGGCTCGATTGGTCACTGGAGCTCAACCCTGACAATCCGATGGAGCTCAAGGACGAGGCCATCTCCATCTACGACACGGATATGTGGCGCAAGATGACGGACAAGGAGAAGGGCTGGCTGCGCCGCGAGCTCCAGGCCAACTCCATCAGTCAGTTCATGCATGGCGAGCAGGGCGCGCTGATCGCGACGTCCAAGATCGTGGCCACCGTGCCCGACATGAACGCCAAGTTCTATGCCGCCACGCAGGTGATGGACGAGGCCCGGCACGTCGAGGCCTACAAGCGCCTGCTGCACGAGAAGTTCCAGCTCGCCTACCCGATCAACAAGGCGCTGAAGACGCTGCTCGAGCAGACACTGACCGACCGGCGCTGGGACATGACCTATCTCGGCATGCAGGTGCTGATCGAGGGCCTGGCGCTCGCCGCCTTCCAGTCGATCCGCGACAAGGCGGGCAGCACGCTCGCCGGTGCCGTCAATGCCTACGTCATGCAGGATGAGGCGCGGCACGTTTCCTTCGGCCGGCTTGCGCTGCGGGACTACTATCCGCAGCTCTCCGCCGCGGAGCGTGACGAGCGCGAGGAGTTTACCGTCGAGGCGCTGTACTTCATGCGCGACCGCTTCAATCAATCGGAAGTCTGGGAACGTCTCGGTCTGCCGGCCAAGGTGCTCGACGACATCCACTACAACTCCAAGCAGATGAATTCCTTCCGCGGGCGGCTCTTCAGCCGCGTCGTGCCGACAGTGAAAGACATCGGCCTGTGGGGTCCGCGGGTGCAGAAGGCTTTCGAAGCGATGGGCGTGATGGAGTACGCCCAGATCGACGTGGCCGAGCAGCTCGACAAGGACGGCCGGATCGCCGAGGATTTCGACAGGAAGATGTTCGTGGAGCACGCCGTCTCCACGCAGTGAGGAGCGTGGCGCGCAGCGTTGGGGACAATGACTGTTCAGGGGAAAGTGATCTGGGCCTATGCCGGCGTGGCCGTGGCCCTCGTCGCGGCATTCACTGCCGTGATCCGATTCGGCGTGCATCGGGGCCTCATCCCTATAGCTTGTCTCGCTGTCGCCGCAGGCTTCCTGATCTACGTGACGTTGCTGCGTTGCCCGCATTGCGGCCGCCGGGCCTTCTTACGTCGCTGGCTGCTCGTCTTCTACGTGCCGAGCACCTGCGCCCACTGCGATCGGGAATTCTTCGACTAGACTCTGCCGAAAGCGATCAGTTGCTGCTGGCCGCGACGTCGCCCGAACGATGATGGTGCGCCGCGATCATAAGACTGCGGCCAGCTTCGTCCTTGACGCGCGTGGCGGTCGACGTCGACTCAGGTCCGGAGAGCGGCACCGGCTGTTGCCCGCCGGGAGCTGTCGGCACGCCGACATGGCGGGTGGCAGCGATTTGAGCCAGCACGCTCGCGGTACCCAGAGTCACCGCAAGGCCAACCATGATCCAGGTCATGGCCCATGTGAAATGGCGCATTGCCCACCTCCCGCGACGCCTTCTTCCGAGGCGTCGTCACTCTGACAACGTCGCAGTCAGGGGGCAACGAAATTTGCACCGTTGAAAAGCGGAAGTCAGGTATTTGCAAGTCCATCGTAAGTCGCGAGGCCTAAGGTTCTTCCCATCGTTCCGTCGTTGGTGAGGTTTCCATGAAACGCACAGCCAAGCTCCTTCCGGCGGCAAGCATCGACAAGTTCCGCGACATGGAGAGCAGCGACACAACCAATCCTGCTGGCATGCGAGCGGCACCTTTCGCTGCGTCGCGTGTGATGCAGTTTCGTCGCGTGCATTGCGTTGCGTGAGCGGGACTTACCCGTAACTGACGGCGCGATACGAATTACGCCGATCTGAATTCCGAGAGCATTGCTGGCGCGAAATCTTCCCTGCTACGTGAGCGCCAGAGTCCGAGGAGTTGATCACGATGAGAGTCCTCATCGTCGAAGACAACAGTGTCTTCGCCCACCTGATGGCCGAGAGGCTCGCGCGCTCCGGCTTCGACTCCGACCAGACTGCCACGGTCGAGGAAGCCGAGCGCGCGATCTCCGCCGTAGACTATGCCGCGATCGTCCTCGATCTCGGCCTGCCGGGCAGCAGCGGGCTCACGCTCCTGCAGAACCTGCGGATGCGCGGCGACGCGACGCCGGTCCTGATCACGACCGCACGCCATGGCCTCGAGGATCGCGTGCGCGGCCTGCGCGAAGGCGCCGACGATTATCTCGCAAAACCGTTCTCCGTCGATGAGCTGATCGCGCGCCTGCATGCGCTGCTGCGCCGGCCGGGCGTGCTGCTGGGCCAAGTGCTCACGGCGGGCAACGTGACGCTCAACGGCGACAGTCGACAGGTCAATATCGGCGAGCAAGCGCTGCCCATGCGCCGGCGCGAGACGATCGTGCTCGAGCTGCTGATGCGCCAGAAGAACAATGTCGTGCTGCGCCGCTATTTCGAAGATCAGCTCTTCGGCCTCGACGGCAATCAGGACTCGAACACCATCGACGTCTACATCCATCGCGTGCGCAAGCAACTCGACGAGGCCGGCGCCACGGTGAAGGTCCATACCATCCGCGGCGTCGGCTACATGCTGTCCGATGACGCCAGGACGCCGGGCAAATCCTAGTCCGAAGTCCGCTGGAGCGTGTCATGTCTGCCCTGTCCAAAATCCCGAAGCTGCTGCGCCGCCACTGGCTGGTCGTCGCTGGACTGGCCCTGGCGCTCGGCGGCTGGTGGCTGGCCGATGTCACGCTCTCCAAGGAGGTGCCGACCGAGAAGACGGCGCGTCAGGGGCGCGCGCCGGTGCGACCGACCAAGGTCGAGGTGGAGCTGACGGAGAACCAAGCGAAGGCGATCGAGATCGTGCCGGTCGGACGTTCGACCTTCCAGGTCGACCGCACGGCGGTCGGCGGCATCGACTTCAACGAGAACATGCTCGTCCAGGTATTCACGCCCTATCAGGGGCGCATCCTCACCACGCACGCCAACGTGGGCGATCGCGTGCTGCGCGGCCAGATCCTGTTCACCGTCGACAGTCCTGACCTGCTGCAGGCTGAATCGAGCCTGATTGCCGCGGCCGGTGTCGCCACGCTGCAGACACGCAACCTCAAGCGGGTGATCGAGAACCTGAAGGGCGGAGGCGGCGCGCAGAAGGACGTCGACCAGACGACATCCGACCAGCAGACCGCCGAGGCCGCGCTGCGTAGCGCCCGCGACGCGGTGCGTATCTTCGGCAAGACCGACGAGGAGATCGACCGCATGGTCGCTGAACGACGGGTCGATCCGGAGCTCGTCGTGCGCAGCCCGATCACCGGCCTGGTGACGCAGCGCACCGCGGCGCCCGGCCTTTTCATCCAGCCGGGCAACGCGCCCGCGCCCTTCACCGTGGCCGATACCTCGACCATGTGGATGGTGGCCAACGTGACCGAGAACGCCAGCGCCGTATTGCGCGTTGGCCAGCCGGTGCGCGTGCACGTGACGGCACTGCCCGATCACGAATTCGAGGGCACGGTCTCCGTGGTCGGCGCTTCGGTCGACCCGAACACACGGCGCGTGATGGTGCGGTCCGAGGTCAAGAATCCGGACGGCTTGTTGCGCTCCGGCATGTTCGCCAACTTCACCATCCAGATCGGCAATCCGGTCAATGCGCTGTCGGTTCCAAGCGCCGCCGTCGTGCGCGAAGGCGACGGCACCATGACCGTGTGGTCGACGACCGACCGGCGTCATTTCGAGAAGCACACCGTACAGATCGGTCTGCAGCAGCGAGGCCGGACGGAGATCCAGGAAGGTCTGCAGGCGGGCGAACTGGTCGCGGCCGATGGTGCGGTGTTCTTGAGCAACAAACTGCTGGCCGGCGCGACCGACTGAGCGGGAACGGAGTTATCCGTGCTGAAGTCGTTTCTGGAATTCGGCCTTACCCGCCGTCCGATCATCGTTCTGGCCGTGCTGGTGTTCGTCGGCGCCGGTCTGTTCGCCTTCACGCGCCTTAATATCGAGGCCTACCCCAATCCCGCGCCTGTCATTCTCGAGATTACGGCGCAGGCGCCCGGCCTCAGCGCCGAGGAAATGGAGAAGTACTACACGATCCCGATGGAGATCGCGCTCTATCCGACGCCGGGCGTGGTCAACATCCGCTCGACCTCGTTCTATGGGCTCTCCTTCGTGCGCGTCACCTTCGCCTACGGCACCGACTACAACGAGGCCTATACGCAGGCCCAGGTATACCTGCAGCAGGGCGTCAACCTGCCCGGCAACCAGGTGCCGCAGATCCAGCAGTCGAGCCTGGTCGGCGAAATCGTGCGCTACCAGGTGGTGGGTCCACCCCACTTCGGACTGACCAACCTGCGCACGGTGCAGGACTGGATCGTCGCGCGGCGCCTGCTCACCATTCCGGGCGTCGTGCAGATCAACAGCTGGGGCGGCACGACCAAGCAGTTCGATGTCGATGTCGATCTGCAGAAGATGGAGGCCTACAACGTCACCATCCCGCAGATCGTCACCGCGCTCGGCAACGCCAACATCAATGTCGGTGGCCGCGAGATCACCATCGGCCAGCAGTCGGTCAACATCCGTGGCGTCGGCCTGATCAATTCAGGCGGCGACAACGATCTGCTCGAAGGCTACCGGGTCTCCGACATCGAGAACATCGTATTGACCCAGGCGAACGGCTTGCCGGTGCAGATCAAGGACGTGGCCAAGGTCTCCGTGGGCTACGTGCCTCGGTTGGGCATCGCCGGCCGTGATCACGAACCGGACATAGCCGCCGCCATCGTCGTCATGGGCCGCACCCAGCACACGAACGAGGTGCTGCCGAAGGTCGAGCAGGAAATCGAGAAGATCAACGTGGATGGCACCTTGCCGCCCGGCGTGAAGGTGATCCTGTACTACGACCGCTCCAGCCTGATCTCGGTGACGACGCACACCGTGCTCCACAATCTGGTGTTCGGCTGCCTGCTCGTCTTCCTCATCCAGTGGATTTTCCTGGGCGATCTACGCTCGGCGATCATCGTGGGCGTCAACATTCCGTTCGCGCTGTTCTTTGCCGTCGCCATCATGGTCGTGCGTGGCGAAGATGCGAACCTGCTTTCCGTCGGCGCCGTCGACTTCGGCATCATCATCGATTCGGCGGTAATCCTGGTCGAGAACATCTTCCGCAACTTCCAGGGCAACCAGGCGAGCCGCGACCGGTTGCTGCAGCATTTGAGCGAAGGCCTGTGGGGCCCCGATCCCACGGCCTCCACCAGCCGGCATACCAGCGCCAAGCTCTGGACGAACCGGCTCAGATTGATCTTCATCAGTGCGCTGCAGGTCGACAAGGCGGTGTTTTTCACGGCGACCATCACCGTCACCGCCTTCCTGCCGCTGTTCACCATGACCGGCGTCGAGGGCCAGATCTTCGGGCCGATGGCGCGCACCTATGCCTACGCCCTGTCGGGTGCGCTGCTTGCGACCTTCACCGTGACGCCGGTGCTTGCCTCCATCGTGCTGCCGCGCCACGTCGAGGAGGTCGAAACCGTGATCGTTCGCGCCATCCGGCGCGTCTATACGCCGATGCTGCGCTGGGCGCTCGGCAACGTCGCGATTCCCCTGGCGATCGGCGCGATCTTCCTGGTCGGTTCCGGTTTTCTCGCGACGCGGCTCGGCAGCGAGTTCCTGCCAGCCCTGGAGGAAGGCAATTTCTGGATTCGTGCCTCGATGCCGCCGACCTTGAGTCTCGATGCCGGCATCGCGGCAACGCAGAAGATGCGCGACATCCTTCTGCGCCACCCCGAGGTCCTGACCGTCGTCTCGCAGCACGGCCGGCCGGACAATGGCAGCGACGCCTCGCCCTTCTCCAACGTCGAGCTGTTCGCGCCGCTCAAGCCCTTCGACCAGTGGCCGTCCGGCCTCACCAAGGAGAAACTGACCGATATCCTTCAGAAAGAGCTCGAGGAGGCGTTGCCCGGTGTCGGCTTCAACTTCTCCCAGTACATCCAGGACAATGTCGAGGAGGCGCTATCGGGCGTAAAAGGCGCCAACTCTATCAAGATCATCGGCCCTGATCTCGATGTGCTGGAGAAGCTTGCCGAGCAGGTCATGGCCCAGATGGAGGAGGTCCAGGGCGTGGCCGACCTCGGCATCTTCCACGTGATGGGCCAACCCAACCTCGACATCCGCGTCGATCGCGCCAAGGCTGCGCGCTACGGGCTGAACACGGGCGATGTGAACACCGTCGTGCAGGCGGCGGCCGGCGGCACGACGGCAACGACCGTACTGGAGGGCGACCGCCAGTTCAATGTCGCCGTTCGCCTTGCCGCACCCTATCGCAACACGATCGAGGCAATTCGAGACATCAAGGTCGGCTATCAGACTCCGAGCGGTGCCAATGCCTATGTGCCGCTGAGCGAGCTTGCGACCATCACGGTCGATACCGGCGCCTCGTTCATCTATCGCGAGAGCAGTGCGCGTTTCATTCCCATCAAGTTTTCGATCCGCGGACGCGATCTCGGCAGCACCGTCGCGGAGGCGCAGGAGCGCATTGCGCAGGACGTCAAGCTGCCGACGGGCTACCGCATCCTGTGGTCGGGCGAGTTCGACAATCTGCAGAAGGCCACGCAGCGGCTGATGATCATCATCCCGATCACCTTTCTGCTGATCCTCGTGCTGCTCTACGGCCTGTTCAACACGCTACGCGACAGCCTCATCGCGGTCGCCGGTATTCCCTTCGCTGTCGGCGGCGGCATCATCGCGCTCTATGTGACGGGTGAGGATTTCAGCGTCTCCGCCGCCATCGGCTTCATCTCGCTCGCTGGTGTCGCGGTGATGGACGGCATCCTGAACATCACCTATTTCCGCGAGCTCCTGAATCGTGGCCTCTCGTTCGGTGATGCGGTCTTCCAGGGCACGGAGCAACGCATGCGGCCGATGCTCATGACCGCGCTCTCCGCCGGTGTCGGCCTGTTCCCGGCCGCGGTCTCGCAAGGCATCGGCAGCCAGGTGCAGCGGCCGCTCGCCACGGTCGTGGTGGGCGGCATGCTGCTGGGGCCGGTCATGCTGCTGATCGTGGCGCCCGCGATCCGCAAGGTCTTCCTGAAGCCCTATATCCGCAGCCCCGAGCGGACGGCCATGGAGGAGAGCGAGGCATGACCGCGACGCTGCGCCCCCTGCTCGCTGGCTTGCTCGCCCTGTCGTTGGGCAGCTGCATGGTTGGTCCAGACTTCAAGCGTCCCGACCCGCCGAAGGACGAGGGCTTCCTACCGCCGGAAGAGGCGATCGCGCGGACGGCATCGGTCAATGTGCTGGGGGGCGAGGCGCAGACCTTCGTGCGCGGCCTCGATATCCCGGCGCAATGGTGGCAAGTCTTCGGCTCGACGTCGCTCGACGCGCTGGTCGAGCGCTCGATGGCGGCCAATCCGGACATCCAGGCGGCCATCGCGGGGCTTAAGCTGGCGCAGCAGAATGCCAAGGCCCAGCGCGCCGCGCTGTTCCCCACGGTCGGCGCGTCGTTCAACGCCCAGCAGAACCAGCAGTCGCTTGTCCTGTCGCCGACGCCGGCGAACGGCAACAACATCTTCGGCCTGTTCACGGCGCTCCTGAACGTGTCCTACGTGGTCGACGTGTTCGGCGGCGTGCGGCGGGCGACGGAATCGCTGGACGCGCAGGCCGAGCAGCAATGCTTCCTGCTGGAAGCGGCCTATCTTTCGCTTTCATCGAACGTCGCTGTCGCCGCCATCACCGAGGCCTCGCTGCGCGGCCAGATCGCGGCGACGACGCGGTCGATCGAGATCCAGCGCCAGTCGCTGGCGCTGCTGCAGCGTCGCCTCTCGATCGGGCAGGGGGCGCTGGCCGACGTGGCCGCCCAGCAGGCGGCGCTGGCCCAGGCCGAGGCGGCGCTGCCGCCGCTGCAGAACCAGCTCAGCCAGCAGCGTCATCTGCTGGCGCAGCTGACCGGGCAGACGACGGCGCATGTTCCGGCCGAGACATTCGAGCTCGCCGATCTGCGCCTGCCGCAGGAAGTGCCGACCAGCCTGCCTTCCCTGATGGTCGAACAGCGGCCCGACGTGCGGGCGGCGGAGGCCAACGTTCACGCCGCGGCCGCGGGTGTCGGGGTGGCGGTGGCGAACATGCTGCCGCAGTTCAATCTCGGCATGGGCTTCGGCTCCGAATCGCTGACGCTCGACACGCTCTTCAGCCCGGTCGTCGGCGCCAGCTCGACGGTCGGCGCGACAGTGGCGCAAACCATAATTGATGGCGGCGCGCTGCTGGCCAGGAAGCGGGCGGCGGAAGCGGCGTGGGAGCAGGCCAAGGCGCAGTATCGCTCGACCGTGCTGACAGCCTTCCGCAACGTGGCCGATTCGCTGCGCGCGCTGGAGTTCGATGCGACCACGCTCAAGGCTGCCGCCGACGCCGAGGTTGCGGCCAAGCTCAGCCTCGACATCACCCGGCGGCGCCTCGCGTCGGGCGACGCGGGTCTCCTCGATATCCTGAACGCCGAGCTCACCTACCAGCAGGCCGCGCTGGCCGAGGTGCAGGCCGAAGCCAACCGCTTCGCCGATACGGCGGCGCTCTACCAGGCGCTGGGCGGTGGCTGGTGGAACCGTGACGGCGACGCCGCCGCCCAGTCCGCCCGCCGCGCCGCCTGCAAGCCGCCGAAGAGCGCCGCTTCGTCAGGGTGACGACAGGACCGCTAAAGCCATTCGATCTAGGAAAGTGACGGGCGCACCGACGCCCCCGTCGAGGCGCCCGACCGTTAAGGAGGAAGTCCGATGAAGATCCAGCTTGCCAGCCTGATCATAGGGGCATCGCTCGTTCTGCCCGCAACCGCCTTTGCGCAGTCGAGCTACTGCGAGGCGCTCAGCCATCAGTACCAGAAGTATGTCGGCAGCGCGCAGGACAGGCATCCGCAGGGCACACCAGCCGATATCACGGCGGCGATGTCCAAGTGCGATACCGATTCGGCGTCGGCCATTCCGGTGCTGGAGAATGCGCTGAAGAACGCGAAGATCGATCTGCCGCTGCACTAGAAAAGCAGCAGCAACAGCATCCCCGCCGGGACGAGCAATGGCCAGGCGACCGCCGGCACCAGCAAGGTGCCGATGACCGCGCCGGCCAGATAGGCCGCCCAGGTGAGGATGAGCAGTCGGCGATTGAGGATGGCTGGCGGCGAGTCGGGCTCGCCCGGCCAGAGGTGGTCGAACGCGGCCTCGGCGAAGCGCGCAAGCGTGCTCGTCACGACCACGGTGCTGATCGCGCTGCCGGCGAAGCTGGTGATCGCCGAGGCCTGCACGCCCATCGCCACCGCCACGATCAGCACGGACGCCTCGGGTCCAATCGGCAGGAAGCCCACACCTGCTAGCAGGGCCGCTTCCATCAGCACCGGCACTTTCGGAGTGTGTGCGAGTCGCAGCAGCAAACGCGACAGCAGGACGCCGCCGAAGAAGGCGAGCAGCGGGGCCACGTGATGCCAGGCCTGCATCCAATCGCGCTGGGCGCCGGCGATACCGGCCAGCACCGTGTTGCCCGTCATGTTGGCGGCGAAGACGTTGCCCATGGTGAGGAAGCCCACCGCGTCGGCGATGCCGGCGACAGATGCCAGCAGGCCTGCCTGCAGAGCAGCGCGCAGCACCGATCAGAGACCGTAACGTTTGTCCGTGGTGAAGGAGAGTAACCGGCCGTCCTCGAAATCGAGCTGGGTGCGATTGACGATCGGTGCGCCCGGCCCGTTCCATTCCTTGGTGGTGACGTCGCTCTCGGGGCTGCGCGCGACCGACGCGCCTTCGCAGCCCATGACGCCCGACGCCTCCTGTACGCTCATGCCGCGCCGGAGCGTGGCGAGCTTGTCCGTGTTGGCGCCGCAGCTCGTCGCGCAGCCCGAGAGCAGCGCGCCGCTGGCGATCAGACCGAGCAGCAGCACTCCGCGATAGGGCATGGGCACCTCCGACAGGTCACATCACACCACATCATAGGTGATCTCGACCTCGGCGCCAAAGCAGTGGCCCTGGCACGTCAGGATCCAGTTGTTGGCCAGATCGTCGGCCGTGTAGATGTCGTTCTTGGCCATCACGATCTTGCCCTTGATGGTCTTGGCCGCGCACGAGGCGCAGAAGCCCTCCTCGCAGGACGACAAGGGATTGAGGCCGGCGGCGCGTGCCGCCTCGAGGATGGTCTGGCCCTTTTTGTAGGGCACCTTGTGAGCCTTCTTGTCGATATGGATCGTGATCTCGGACGGGATCACGTCGCCTTCCTCGGTCTCGACCGGCACGGCGTCGTTGCCCGAGGCCTCGAAGCGCTCGATCAGCACACGATCGCGCGGCATGCCGGCATCGATCAGCGTGTGCTCGACCAGGGTCATGAAGGGGCCCGGTCCGCAGAGATAGGCTTCGGCCTGCTCGAAGCCCTTGAGCGCCGCGACGATCTCCTC
>Ga0153954_1000869_pt1 | contig 19781 bp, 15 predicted proteins | sample TSFL038MetaG_FD_102277 | JGI IMG/M metagenome (GOLD analysis project Ga0153954, IMG submission 102277) | Attine ant fungus gardens microbial communities from Florida, USA - TSFL038 MetaG | ecosystem: Host-associated > Fungi > Mycelium > Unclassified | place: USA: Florida, Wekiwa Springs State... | reverse complement strand
TGATCGCCATTGCCAGCCTGATCTGGGTTCCGATCGGGGTCTGGATCGGGCTGCGTCCCTGGGCGGCGGAGCGGGTGCAACCGATCGCGCAGTTCCTGGCGGCATTCCCGGCCAATGTGCTCTTTCCTATTGCGGTCGTGGCGATCGTGGCGCTCAAGCTCAATCCCAATATCTGGCTGAGCCCGCTGATGGTGCTGGGCACCCAGTGGTATATCCTGTTCAACGTGATTGCCGGCGCCAGCGCCTTCCCCACCGACCTGAGGGAGGCCTCGACCCTGTACCGGCTGCGCACGTGGCAGTGGTGGCGCGACGTGATCCTGCCGGGGATTTTTCCTTACTACGTGACCGGCGCGCTCACCGCTTCCGGCGGCTCGTGGAACGCCAGCATCGTTGCGGAAGTTGCCAGTTGGGGCGATACCGAGCTCAAGGCCTTGGGCCTCGGCGCATACATCGCGCAAGCGACGGAGGCGGGCGACTATCCCCGGGTGGTGCTCGGAATTGCCGTCATGTCGATCTTTGTCGTGGTGTTCAACCGTCTGGTCTGGCGTCCGCTGCACCGGTTCGCGGAGCGCCGGTTTCGCCTCGATTGAGGAGAGGATTTCGTGGTGGATACGCTCAGCACGGCAACGGTCGGCGCGCCTTTGGTCAAAGTGGATGCCGTTTGCCAAGCCTACAGCAAGAGCGGCGGCGGCGAGCTGGTGGTTCTCGACAAAGTCAGCGTCACGCTGAGGGAGAACGAGATCGTCGCATTGCTCGGTCGTTCGGGGTCGGGCAAGTCCACATTGCTGCGGATCATTGCCGGGCTGGCGCGTCCGACCACGGGCAGCGTGACCATTGCCGGCGAGCGCGTGGACGGCCCGGCCAGTCAGGTCGCGCTGGTGTTTCAGACGTTCGCGCTGTTTCCCTGGCTCACCGTGCTCGAAAATGTGGAGATCGGCCTCGAGGCGCAAGGCATCGAGCCGGCGGCACGCCACAAGCGCGCGCTTGCCGCCATCGATCTCATCGGCCTCGACGGCTATGAAAGCGCCTATCCCAAGGAGCTGTCCGGCGGCATGCGCCAGCGCGTGGGGCTCGCCCGCGCGCTCGTGGTGCATCCGCAGGTATTGCTGATGGACGAGCCGTTCTCCGCGCTCGACGTGCTGACTGCAGAAACGCTGCGCACCGATCTGCTCGATCTCTGGTGCGAGGGACGCATGCCGATCTCGTCGATCCTCATGGTCACCCATAACATAGAGGAGGCGGTCCTGATGTCCGACCGCATCCTGGTCTTTTCGTCCAATCCCGGACGGATCGCTGCCGAGATCAAGGTCGAGCTGCCGCAGCCGCGCCATCGTCTCGATCCGAAATTCCGCCAGCTCGTCGACGATATCTATGCGCGCATGACGGCGCGGCCTGACGGCAAGTCCGGTCGCGAAGGGCTTTTTCCGGGCACTGGAATCTCGCTGCTGCTGCCGCGGATTTCGCCGAATATTCTGGCGGGCCTCATGGAGGCGGTGGCGGGCCAGCCCTACAACGGGCGCGCCGACCTGCCGGCGCTGGCGACGAGCCTGCAAATGGAGATCGACGAGCTGTTTCCGGCGGCGGACGCCTTGCAGCTCCTGCGCTTCGCGGAGGTCGAAGAGGGCGACATCCGCCTCGCCGACGCGGCGAAGCGTTTCGTGCACGAGGAAGTCGATGCGCGCAAGAGACAGTTCGCCGAGCACGTCTTGAACTACGTGCCGCTCGCCGCCTACATCAAGCATGTGCTCGACGAACGTGCTTCGCATCGGGCTCCCGCAAGCCGCTTTCGCGACGAGTTGGAAGACAACATGTCGGAGGAGGATGCGGAGCAGACGCTGCGCTCGGTCATATCGTGGGCGCGTTTCGGCGAAGCCTTCGCCTACGACGACGACAGCGACGTCTTCAGCCTCGAGAACCCGGCTTAGAGCATTTTCAGGAAAAGTGGAGGCCGGTTTTCCGTCCGAAAATGCGACCAACCGAAGAAGCTAGCGCTTGATCAGGCGCCGGCGCCGAGCCACTTCGAGACGATGAAGATCAGCAGCCCGACCAGGCCGCCGACGAGCGTGCCGTTGATGCGGATGTATTGCAGGTCCTTGCCGACCTGCAGCTCGAGGCGGTTGACCAGCGTGGCGCTGTCCCAATTGTTGACCACGTGCGTGACATAGGCGCCGATCTCGGCGCGCCGCGGCAGCAGCACGCGCAGCATGAGGACGCGCAGCCAGCGATTGAGCCGTGCCGCGCGCTCAGGATCGCGGGCGAGCCATTGTCCGAGGCTGTCGAGCGCCGCCTCGAGCGCCGCCGCGATCGTTTCCGTGTGCGCCGTGAGGTCGGAGTGCAAGCCGGCCTCGACTTCGCCCCATAGCTGCTTCGCCTGCTCGGCGAACAGCGGGTTCGCCAGGAACTCGGCCTTCATGCTCTCGCCGAAGGCCTGCATCTCAGGATCGGTCGCGAGATCCGCGATCCAGGCCTCGACCGTCTGCTTGAGCTCGATCCGCCAGGGATGTCCCGGGTCGCGCATCTCCTTCATGGTGGTGAGGACGCCGTTGGTGATGCGGTCCGCAATTGCGTTATCCACCCAGCGCGGGATCCAGCGCGACGAGTGCTCCGACACCATGCGGTTGATCGCAGGCCGGTGACGGGCGAGCGCGCTTTCGCCGAACGCGAGGCCGCGCTCGATGGCGGTCTGCGCGGCGCCGCCCGCCCACACCACCGAAAGCACCTTGGAGGCGAAGGGCGCGGCCGGGACCGCCTCGATGCCGCTGCGTGCGAGCTTGGCCATGAACTCGCCGAGCTCAGGCCCCGGGAGCGCTTTCAGGAGTTGCGGCAGCAGCACGCTGACGTATTGCACCAGTTGCCGCGTATTGTCGGGATTGTTGATCCAGTGCGACAGCCAGCCGACGACATCGACCCGTGCGAGCTGGCGGTACGCCACCTTGGGAGTGAGAAAATTGTTGGTGATGAAGCGGCCGAGCGCGGCGCCGATCCGCTCCTTGTTGTTCGGCACGATGCCGGTATGGGGGATCGGAATGCCGAAAGGATGCCGGAACAAGGCGACCACCGCGAACCAGTCGGCACAGGCGCCGACCATGCCGGCTTCCGCAAACGCGCGCACGTAGGGGATCCAGGGCCAGTCCAGCTTGGCGACGGTGGTGGCGACGAAGATGATCGTCATAAGCACCAGCAGCAGCAGCGCGATCAGGCGCATGCGCTTGAGATCGGCGAGCTTCGCTTCCGGTGTCTTGAGCGCGACCTCGGCGCGGGGGGGACGTTCGATCAATGAATTGCGCGGAACCTGAAGCACCTGGTTCCCACTCCTTTACCCGCGCGCCCGCGCCTTGATACGGTCGTTGCGCCACTCGTGATCTGAGAAGAGATCGTCGTAGTGGCGCCGCACCAGCGCCGGCCCGTAAAGACGCTCGAGGCGCCGGACGATGAAATGACCTTGCGCCACGCGTTGGAAATGATTCATGAAGACCATGTTCACCGTCGCGCCCCCGACTGCGCCCAGCACCGGGACGGCGCTGGCCGCGAAGCGCTCGGAGGCGATCACGCCGAACCGCGACACGATCTCGGAGATGAAGCTGTTCACCACCGGTGTCGAAGCACTGACGGTGGTGCGCTCGATCATGGTGGTCGAGGCGTTGGCGGCGAGCTTGCCCAAAAGCATGCGGGTCGCGAAATAGCCGACGTCCATGCGGCGCTGCGGGCTTTGGGCCCCGAGCGCGAACACCTCGACGCAGGCCAGCCGCGCCTCCAGCTGCGACAGGTCCTCGCCATAGTGGCGGGCGGTATCGGCGATGGACCGCAGCATCAGCGTCGTGGTCAGCGGCAGTTCGATCGGCAGCGCGGCCAACCCGAAGAAGCCGCTGACGCCGCCGTTGATGCCGGCCATCAGGGACGACAGTTGCGTCGCCGGCCGCCGCGTGGCCGTTTGGTCGATCGAGCGGATCGCCAGATTGAGGCATCGCAGGATCGCCGCTTCGATGGTGCGGTTGAGGCTGCGGCTTGCTCCCGGCGGCATCATGCGCATGACGCGCTCGAGCGGCTGGCCGGCATAGTCCGCCAGCCGGGCCGCGAAATTCTGGCGCTCGAGGAGGACGAACGCGCGGCGCAGGGCCTGGTGATGGGGCGGCGTCAGCGCGTCGAGGTCGGGAGAGGGGAGGCTGGGCGGCGCGCCGGCCGCCATCATCGATAGCGCAGGATCGGGCGCAGGCCATTGAGCGTGGCCAGGATCGCCGAGCCGTTGCTGATCAGCGCCGTGGTCGTCGGCGTGATCAAGCCACCCGGCAGCGCGAGCGCCAGCGCCAGCGTGTTCAGGCCCGCCACGATCACGTAGTTCTGCTTGATCAGGCTGACCGCGTTCTTGGAGATCTCGACCGCCTTCACCAGTTTCCACAGCGAGTCCTCCATCAGCACCACGTGTGCCGACTCGTGGGTGACCTCGGCGCCATGCTTCATTGCGATGCCGACATCGGCGAAGCTGAGCGCCGGGGAATCGTTGATGCCGTCGCCCACCATGGCTACCACGTTGCCATTGCACTGCAGTTCCTGGATCGCGGCAGCCTTGTCGGCTGGCAGCATGTCCGCGAAGTGGCGGGTGAGCCCGAGCCGCCGTCCGACCGCGCGCGCCACCACTGCGTTGTCGCCGGTCAGCATCACCGTATCCTTCACCCCCATCGCATAGAGCCGTTGCAGGACCGCACGGCTTTCCGGACGGATCTGGTCCGAATAGGGCACCATCCCGGCCACCGCCCCATCCACCGCGACATAGAGGCAGGAGAGCCCCTGCTCGTCGAGCGCAGCGCGGTCGGTGGCGGTCTTGCGCACGCAGATCTCGCTCTGGCGCATGAACCGCTCATTGCCGACATGTAGGTAATAGCCGTTGACCTGGCCTTCAACGCCCAGGCCGAGCCGGTATTGTGTCTCGTCGCAGGGCGGGATGTTGACCTGGAGCTGCCTGGCCCTGGTGCGCAGGGCCTCCGCCACCGGGTGCTGCAGCTTGGTCTCGGCCGCTGCCGCAAGCCCGATCAGGTGGCCGGGAGTGATGTGGTCCTGGTAGGTGATCACGTCGTGCACGGCCGGGGTGCCGCGGGTGAGCGTGCCGGTCTTGTCGAATACCACGGTATCGACCTCGGCGAGCCGTTCGAGGTGCCGGCCGCTCTTGATGATGATGCCGGTGCGCGCGGCGTGCGTCATGGAGGAGAGCACGGCGGTCGGCGCCGCGACCCGGATGCCGGTGCCGTAGTCCACGATCACCAGCGACAGGAAGCGGTCGAAATCGGCCGACAGCAGGGCGGTGCCCGTGGCGAGCGCCAGTCCCGGCGCCACGAGCCGGTCGGCGAGGCGCTCGGCGTGGTTTTGCATGCGGGTATCGCCGATCGGAGCGGACTCGACGAGGCGCACGATCTGCCCGGCGGTGGTGTCGGCGCCGACCCGGGTGGCGCGCACCGTCAGCTGGCCTTCGCGCAAGACGGTGGCGGCGAACACCGGCTCGCCGCGGCTGCGCGTCACCGGCAGTCCTTCGCCGGTGATGGTCTTCTGGTCGATCAGCGCGCTGCCGTCGATGATGTCGCCATCGACCGGGACCATCGCGCCCGGATAGACCACCACCTCGTCACCGACCGCGAGCTCGGCGGCCGGGATCGACACCACAGCGCCCTCGCGCACGACATAGGCGGTCCGGACCTGGAACTCGAGCAGGTCCCGGATGGCGCGCCGCGAGCCGGCCGCCGTCAGGTCACGGATCCAGTCGCCGAGCTTGATCAGCCAGGTGACGATCGCGCCCGCCATCGGGTTGCCCTGCATCAGCGAGGCGGTGACCGCGAGCGTGTCGAGGAAATCGACGTTGAGCCGGCCCTCGCGCCGCCAGACGCGCCAGGCGCGCAAAGCGATCGGGTAGGCGTTCCACAACATCAGCGGCATGTTGATGGCGCGCACCACCGGATTCATGCTGAAGGCGAGCGCGACCGAAAGCGTCGGCAGCACGAGCGGGACGCGCCGCAGCAGCGACTGCGTTTCGTCGATCCCGCCGGATGCCGGGCTCGCGGCCTGCTGCGGCGGCGTGCCCGTGGCAGCGATGAGCCCGCGCAGCTCGTCGATACTCATCAGCTGCAGGCGGGCGATCATTGCCCGCAGCAGCACCTCCTGCGCCACATCGTATTCGACCACCACCGCCGCGCACTCATAGTTGATGCGCGCGCTCTTGATGCCGGGACGCGCGCGCAGCCACGCCAGCGCGGATTCCGCAAGCGCTCTTCGTCGGCAGAGGGAAGGGATGTGGAGGCGGATGCGACCCGGGATGAAATGGCGGATCGTCAGTTCCATGACGGGGGGCCTCGATCAAGCCTTGACGATGACCGGAGCGGCGACCGGACCTCCGTCGTCCTGGCGGGTGTGCATCTCGACGATGTGGTTGAGCGCGAACAGGCTGAGCGTGACCCAGACCGGGGTCGCGGCGGCGGCGCCGACCTCCAGCACGGTGACGCCGATGATGCCGGCGGCGAGCAGGATCTTCAGGTCGACATTGTTGTCGGTGGCGAGCCTGATCTCGCGGTCGGCCTTCTTGAAGAAGTCGACGACCGCGCGGGCGCTCTCCGAATGACGCGCGAGAAACTCGGCTTCCTGTTCGATCTTGCTGGCGAAGTCGTCGATCTCGGTCGAGGGCGCCTGACGGTTGGAGGCGTGACGGTCGGAGACTTGGCCGACGTGATGCCGCAGCCCGCCGTGAAACTCATCGTGTCGGTCGACATCGTAACGCATCACCAGGCTGCCGGTCGCCGGATTGACGGTGACGTGCTCGATGCCCGGGATCGCCGCGAAGGTGTCGGCGATCTGCTTCAACAATTCCGGATTGCCCTTGCCCTCCGGGATCTTCATGCGGACCCGCCCCGGCACCTGGTGGGCGACGTCGAGTTTCATCTTGGTCATGTCCGATCAGATCGCAAACGCGCCCCCGGAAGGCGACCGCGTGTCACCGCGGCCGCGCGTGCGGTTACTATCAGGCGGCGGATGCCGTCGTCGGGCGCGACTTCGCGGCGGACCGCTGGTCGCCCTCCGCGTTCACCTCGGCGACGATGTCGTGGACGTGCTCCTGCGCCTCCGCCACCATCTCCTTGGTCTTCTGGCCCATTTTGTAGGCCCCGCGGACGGTCGACTTGACCAGCGGATTGACCGCGGCACCGATCTTCGGGAGGTATTTGGGAACCAGCATGGTCGCTACGCCCAGCACCAGGCCGGGCAGCAGCGCCGCCTCGAAGATCATCACCCCGGCTCCGACCACGCAGACGGTCGCTGCGGTCGCAACCAGGTCCTCGCGGCTCGGCTCGTCGCGATCGTGCGCGTCGCCGTGCTCCTTCGGCTCGTCGAGCGGGTCGGCGGCCTCCGCCAGATGGTCGGCGGCCGTGCTAGTGCCATTGTGACCATCGTGCCTGTGCCGTTCCATGGCAATGAAGCTCCTTGTCGTCGCGCGACCGGCGTCAGGTCGCGCAAAAATCCGGGACGCGCAGTCCCGCGATCGCGTCTGCCCCACGATCGCGCCGGCACGCCCTGTATTGCGGTCGGTATGATGGGGGAGATTTGTGACAGCCAGATCATAGCGGCGTGACAGCGGCCCCCGGGGCCCCTCGTCGTAAACGGCCCGTCACAACTTCCGGTCACTTTGAACCGACCTTTTTGGCTCGACCTTGGAGCAGGGCAATGCAGCGCATTATGGGCGACCTGAAAATCGCAGGCATGGCAATGCGTTACAGCCTGTTCGTGCCGCGCCTCTACAACCTGTGCCTGGCGCTCGGGTTTCGCCGCCGGCACATGATGCCCTCGCGCGCCTTCTGCTCGGACGAGAGCCAGGGCTATCCGACCATGCTGATCGCCCAGCATTTCGGCACCTTCCCGTTCGATCACGGCACCGTGGGCGGCAAGGTCGCCGTCGACCGGCATGGCCCGCACGCCGGCCACGGCGAGGACTTGGTGATCATTCACGCCAGCCACGTCGGCTACGATGCCGACCGGCAGCGTTTCGGCGTCTACGAGCGGCCGTTCACGGCCGACGGCGGTCACGGTCACAACTGCGGCAAGCTCTCCGCGGTGATGCAGTGGTATCAGCAGGAGTACGAGCATGCCCGCGCCAACGTGCTGCTCGGGCTCGTGGAGCGGCGACCGGCGATCTTCATCGACAATCATCTCCTCGATCAGGAACGCGCCGAGGGGCTGTTCCTCAGGCTCGACAAGTTGATCGCGGATATGGCGTCGCTGCGCGTGTTGAGCACGGCGAAGGCCTTCGGCGCCTCCGAGCATCTGATCGAGACCCTGCCGTCGGCGGTCTGGCGGGAAGAGCGTCAGCCGATCGGGGAGCGCCTGACGCCCGAATTGTTCTTCTTCCGCCGCGACAATGGCCACGACTCGCTCGAGATGGGGCTCATGCCCGCGATGCCCGCGCTGATGGCCTCGCAGCACCCGGCGCTCGATGCCGCTCGCTTCAACACGCAAGTCGAGTTCGACCGGACCTACCGCAGCCTGCAGCGCGATGCCGCCTATCGCGGCAAGAACCTGTTGTTCATTTCCGGATTGAACATCGACGTATCGCCACGACCAGGCCTGCCGTTCCCGCTCACCAAGTTCGTGCCCTGGGCGGCCTATATCCGGCTGCGCGATCAATCCGGCTATACGCTCGAGCAGGCCGAGCTGTTCGATCTGCTCAGCCGGCAATCGCGGGACAATCCGGATCAGATGTCGTTTGACGCCGCCATCGCCGCGATGGCGACGGCGGAGGAGGTCAAGCTTCCGGAGGTCGATTGACCGATGCCCATGACGTGCTTCGACAGGCGCAATGGCCTGGACGCAACGACTGGGACAGGTGCAGCTGCGAGATGCTGGTGCCGATCGTACCGAACGTGGTGACGATCTCGTTCGATGATGTGTGCACGAAGAACTTGCCCGAACCGCTCGCGCAATCCTGCAGCAGTGTCGAGGCCGCTTCTCCGTCGGGGTTGACCTGGACGGTGTAGGACTTGGACGATGCAGACGGTGCCGCTGGCGGCGTAGCGGACGGCGGCCCCGGCCGCTCCATCAACGAGACGATGGCGACCGCGAGCAGTGGGCGACGCCGCCCTTGCGGTCCCGAAGAAACGGCGTAGATCGCACGGAGGTCGTCGTTCTCCAGCCAAGCGCACGCGGTATGCGTCCGGCATTTCCGTGCCGCCGGCGCGGACAATGGCGTTCCACGGCTTGAAACTTTGCGAGCGAGAATCCGAAAATTTCGGTCGAATTTGCCCCGATTTGTCCGCAATTGAGTTGCGATCGTTGTGGTTCTCGACCGCAGAGGGCATCGAAATTGCCTAAATTCGGTCCGGCTGTTGGTGGCGTAACGGCGAGCGAACCGGGTCCTCGATCTCGCCCGGGGACCGGCCGCATGCATGTCATGTCAGCGCGGCGTGCGGCGGTGGCCACATCCGGGCGGGGGGTTGGGAATGCGCCGCAACACGCGCGAACGGCACGCGACCCCAGCCGGTGCGTCAGCACGGCGGAGCGGAAGCGATTCCGCGCAATTCAGCGAGATTTGAGGGGACGAGAGAGGGAACGGGGAAGGCTGACGCAGGGGACGATCTGGAACGATGGCGGCATCACCTTTATGATGCGGCGAGCGCTCCATATATCTGCGCTTGCGCTGCTGCCACCACGTGATCCGAAGAGCTGTGAAAAAGCCGCACTATGACCACGAAAAGCCCCAGAAGATCGCCTGAACGATCGGCCGCGACGGTCTCGTCATCCGCCTTCACGCCGCGCGCGGCCGACGAGGACAACAACAAGCGCCGCACTCCGGGGGCGCCCGGAACCGCCGTCATCACCAAGACCAAGCCGCAGACGAAGCGGCCGAGCCTCTATCGCGTGCTGTTGCTCAATGACGACTACACGCCCATGGAGTTCGTGGTCCATGTGTTGGAGCGGTTCTTCAATAAGGACCATGAGGCGGCGCACCAGATCATGATGCATGTGCACCAGCACGGGATCGGGGAGTGTGGCGTCTATACCTACGAGGTGGCGGAAACCAAGGTGACGCAGGTCATGGACTTTTCCCGCAAACACCAGCATCCTCTGCAGTGCGTGATGGAAAAAAAGTGAATCGGAGCTCTGGGATGGAAAATGGGAACGCCGGGGCCATATTAATGCGTAATCAAGGGACCTGACATGCCCACGTTCTCACGCAATCTCGAGCAATCCCTCCATCGCGCGCTGGCGCTCGCCAACGAGCGGCATCACGAATATGCAACGCTTGAGCACCTGTTGCTCGCGCTGATCGACGATCAGGACGCCGCCGCAGTGATGCGCGCCTGCAATGTCGATCTCGACAAGTTGCGGCGCAGCCTGACCTCCTATCTCGAGAGCGAGCTCGAGAACCTGGTGAGTGACGGCAACGAGGATTCCAAGCCCACCGCCGGGTTCCAGCGGGTGATTCAACGCGCGGTCATCCACGTGCAGTCGTCGGGCCGTGAAGAGGTGACGGGCGCCAATGTGCTGGTCGCGATCTTCGCGGAGCGCGAGAGCCACGCCGCCTATTTCCTGCAAGAGCAGGACATGACGCGCTACGACGCCGTCAACTACATCAGCCATGGCATCGCCAAGCGTCCGGGCATGTCGGAAGCGCGCCCGGTGCGCGGCGCTGAGGAAGAGGCCGATACCAAGAGCAGCGACGACGCCAAGAAGAAAGGCGACGCGCTCGAGGCCTATTGCATCAACCTCAACAAGAAGGCGCGTGAAGGCAAGATCGACCCGCTGATCGGGCGCGGCGCCGAGATCAACCGCACCATTCAGGTGCTGTGCCGTCGCCAGAAGAACAATCCGTTGTTCGTCGGCGACGCCGGCGTCGGCAAGACGGCGATCGCCGAGGGGCTCGCACGCCGCATCGTGCACGGCGAGGTCCCCGACGTGCTCAAGAACTCCACCGTGTTCTCGCTCGACATGGGAACGCTGCTGGCGGGCACCCGCTATCGCGGCGACTTCGAGGAGCGCCTCAAGCAGGTCATCAAGGAGCTCGAGGCCTATCCTGGCGCGATCATGTTCATCGACGAGATCCATACCGTGATCGGCGCCGGCGCCACCTCGGGCGGCGCCATGGATGCGTCGAACCTGCTCAAGCCGGCGCTCGCCTCCGGCACGCTGCGCTGCATCGGCTCGACCACCTACAAGGAATATCGGCAGTACTTCGAGAAGGACCGCGCGCTCGTGCGCCGGTTCCAGAAGATCGACGTGAACGAGCCGACCGTCCCGGATGCGATCGAGATCCTCAAGGGCCTCAAGCCCTATTTCGAGGACTACCATAAGCTCAAATACACCACCGAGGCGATCAAGGCGGCGGTCGAGCTGTCGGCCCGCTACATCCATGATCGGAAGCTCCCGGACAAGGCGATCGACGTGATCGACGAGTCCGGCGCGGCGCAGATGCTGCTGCCCGAGAGCCGGCGCAAGAAGACGATCGGCATCAAGGAGATCGAGACCACCATCGCCACCATGGCGCGGATCCCGCCCAAGACGGTGTCGAAGGACGACGCGGCAGTGCTGCAGCATCTCGACCACACGCTCAGGACAGTGGTCTACGGCCAGGACAAGGCGATCTCCGCGCTCTCCGCCTCGATCAAGCTTGCGCGCGCCGGCCTGCGCGAGCCGGAGAAGCCGATCGGCTGCTACCTGTTCTCAGGCCCGACCGGCGTCGGCAAGACCGAGGTGGCTAAGCAGCTTGCGACCGCGCTCGGCGTCGAGATGATCCGCTTCGACATGTCGGAATACATGGAGCGTCACACCATCTCGCGGCTGATCGGCGCGCCCCCCGGCTATGTCGGCTTCGACCAGGGCGGCCTGCTCACCGACGGTGTCGACCAGCATCCGCACTGCGTGCTCCTCCTCGACGAGATCGAGAAGGCGCACCCGGATCTCTACAACGTGCTGCTCCAGATCATGGATCACGGCAAGCTGACCGACCACAACGGCAAGCAGGTCGACTTCCGCAACGTCATCCTGATCATGACCACCAATGCTGGAGCGGCCGATCTCGCCCGTCAGGCGTACGGCTTCACGCGCATCAAGCGCGAGGGCGACGATGTGGAGGCGATCAACCGGCTGTTTGCGCCGGAGTTCCGGAACCGTCTCGACGCCATCATCACCTTTGCCCATCTGACGCCCGAGATCATCGCCAAAGTGGTGGAGAAGTTCGTGCTCCAGCTCGAGGCGCAGCTGGGCGACCGCGACGTCACCATCGAGCTCTCCGACGAAGCCACCAAATGGCTCATTGAGCACGGCTATGACGAGCAGATGGGCGCACGCCCGATGGCCCGCCTGATCCAGGAGACCATCAAGAAGCCGCTCGCCGACGAGGTGCTGTTCGGCAAGCTCAAGGCCGGCGGCCATGTCCGCGTCATTGCGGGGAGGGACGAGGAAAGCGGCCTGAGCAAGCTTGCCCTCGAGTTCCTCGATGGTCCGGTCACGCCGAAGCCCGAGAAGATTCCGGATGCCAAGGCCAAGCGCCGGAGCCCACGGCGGCGGCCGCCGGGCGGTCCCAAGGGCGATGGCGGCTCCTCGCCGCGCGGCTCGGTCCCGAAGGTGCCGCTCGTCAAGGCGTAGCGGTCCGCTCCGCACGGATCGGGAATTTGCATCGAATGGCCGGGCTCGCCCCGGCCATTCGCTTTTGTGCTGCTTGCCGGAGACCGCGCCACGGCAGATGTGCTTTCTTCGTCGCCCATGATTTCGTCGCCCATGATTTCGTCGCCCATGCTTTCGTCGCCTATGATTTCGTCGCCTATGATTTCGAGGTTGGCCATCTCTGGTTATCGGTCGCTGCGCGACGTCAGGCTCTCGCTCGACCGTCTCAACGTCGTGACCGGGGCCAACGGGAGCGGCAAGTCGAGCTTGTATCGCGCCTTGCGGTTGTTGGCGGACATCGCTCAAGGCCGGATCATCCAATCGCTGGCGGGGGAGGGCGGCCTGCCCTCGACGCTCTGGGCCGGACCCGAAGCGTTCTCCCGTGGGATGAAGCGGGGCGAGCAGCCGGTCCAGGGCACGGTCCGAAAAGCCTCGATCAGCCTCAAGCTCGGATTTTCCGGAACCGACTATGGCTACGCCATCGATCTTGGGCTGCCGCAGCCGTCCTCATCGCAGTTTTCCCGCGACCCGGAGATCAAGGTCGAGGCGCAATGGACCGGCGAAATTCTCGGTCGGTCGAACGTGTTCGCGCTGCGCAACGGGCCGGGCGTTCGCATTCGCGATGGTACGGGCGCGTGGCGGCAGGTGCTTCAGCATCTGGCGCCCTTCGACAGCATGATGACTCACTGCAGCGATCCGCGCGACGCAGCCGAGCTCCTGGTCTTGCGCGAGCGTATGCGCGATTGGCGTTTTTATGATCATTTCGACACCAGCCGGGACGCGCCCGCGCGGCGGCCGCAGGTCGGCACCTATACGCCGGTCCTGGGCAGCGACGGATCGGATCTCGCGGCCGCGGTCGAGACCATCCGCGAGATCGGCAGCGCCGCCGATCTTGATGGCGCGATCGCCGACGCTTTCCCTGGCGCCGCTGTCGGCATCGTGAACACGGATGGGTATTTCGAGCTGGTGATGGCGCAGCATGGGCTGTTGCGTCCGCTGAAATCGGCCGAGCTGTCCGACGGGACGCTGCGTTATCTGCTGCTGATCGCGGCGCTTCTCTCGCCGCGACCGCCGTCGCTGATGATCCTCAACGAGCCGGAGACGAGCTTGCATCCCGATCTGCTCCCGCCATTGGCGCGGCTCATCGCGCAGGCGTCGAAGCGCTCGCAGATCATCGTGGTCTCGCACGCGTCGGCGCTGTTGTCCGAGCTGGACGCTGCAGCCGCTGTGAGCCGGATCGTGCTCGAGAAGCATCTGGGCGAAACGGTCATTCAAGGCGACGAGAAGCCCGCCTGGACGTGGCCGTCGCGTTAGAGCATTTCGGCGGATGATGCGCGGCGCGCTCGCGGGAAGACTGCGCGAGGCTGGGCGCCTTCGAGCGCTGCAACAATTGATCTGGATCAATAGCCTGTCTTGCTGCGCGTCAAGGCGTGCGGCGCCTATTGTCACAAGGCCGGTCGTCCATTCCGGGTCGGCGATCACGCCGTGAATGCCCGACGCCACGATTGGCGAGCCGCGCGCCTGGATGCGCGGACGGACGACAACACCGGGTTCGTAGGGAGGCTGGCATTCGTGCGGATCGGACCGCCCGGGTAACGAAACGATGCCGACCACGGAGGAATGGCCATGACGGTGCTCACCGATACGGCCCCGCTCGCACCGGACCGGCACACGCGCGAGCTTCGTCGCGCGGTGATCGCAGCGACGGTCGGAACGACGATCGAGTGGTATGACTTCCTGCTCTATAGCACCATGGCCGGCCTTGTCTTCGGGAAGCTCTTCTTCCCGAACGAGGATCCGCTCACCGCCACGCTCAATGCATTCGGCATCTACTTTGTAGGCTTTGTCGCGCGTCCGATCGGCGCGTTGATCTTCGGTCACTACGGCGATCGCATCGGCCGCAAATCGACTCTGATCGTCACCTTGCTGCTGATGGGAATAGCGACGTTCCTGGTCGCCCTCTTGCCGACCTATGCTTCGATCGGCCTCTGGGGTGCGGTCATACTGACCATCCTTCGCCTTGTGCAAGGCATCGGCGTCGGTGGCGAGTGGGGCGGCTCGGTCCTCATCTCGATGGAATGGGCGCGCCATAACAACGAGCGTGGGCTGATCACGTCCTGGCCGCAATTCGGCGGTCCCGCCGGGCTGTTCCTCGCCAATCTCGCGGTTCTGGCGGCAAGCCAGATGTCCGGCGATGCGTTCCTTGCCTGGGGCTGGCGAATCCCATTCGCGCTCGGGATCGTGCTCGTCGCCGTCGGCTTGTGGATCAGGCTGCGCATCCTCGAGACGCCTGTGTTCCGCAATCTCGTCGCCGAACGCAAGATCGAGCGGGCGCCAATTCGCGAAGTGCTGAAAAAGCAGCCGGGCACGATCCTGCTGACGGCGTTCGCGCGCGTCTCCGAGCAGGCCCCGTTCTACGTCTTTACCGCCTTCATCTTTGCATATGGGACGGGAACGCTTCACGCTTCGCGCGATCTCCTCCTGACGGCCGTGCTCAGCGCGACCTGCCTGTCCCTGATCGCCATTCCGGTCAGCGGCCACCTGTCCGACGTTATCGGCCGCAAGAAGATGTACATCACCGGCTGCGTCGCGATGGGGATCTTCGGATTCATCTATTTCGCGCTCCTCGACACCGGCTCATCGGTATTGATCTTCCTGGCGATCCTGCTGTCGCTCATTCCGCACGATATGCAATACGGCCCGCAGGCCGCATTGATCGCGGAAAGCTTCACCCCGCGGCTGCGCTACAGCGGCGCTTCGATCGGCTACCAACTGGCGTCGATCTTTGCCGGTGGACCCGCGCCACTGATTGCGACGGCGCTGTTCGCGGCCTACAAATCCAGCACGCCGATCGCGATCTATATCCTGATATGCGCGATCGTCTCGATCATCGCGACGCTGTTCTTGAAGGATTACACCGGCCAGGACATTTCGGCCGAATACGATCGCTGAACCATCCGGGCGCCTACGGCGCGGGCTCCCGTGGCACGATCCACGATGGCGCCAAAGCCGATCCTCCCATATCGAGCCAGATGTTTGGTGTCATGGCCGGGCGTAGGGCGCCCCGGGCCGCGCCATGCCCGTGCATGGCCGCTGCGAATGGTTCAATTCGACCGAGAACCGATCGGCGCGGGCGGCGGCAGTGTGCAGCCATTTCAGCGGAACCTGCTACAAGGCACATCCGGTCGGATTGCCACGGAAGGAAGCTTGCATGCGGAGCGAAAAACGATCTTCATGGCGCGGCAGCAGCCATGTCGCGGGCGCAATCGCGGCCTGGGTCGAACGCGAGATCTTGCATCTCGATCCTGCTGGCTTCGCGCTGGTGATGGCGACAGGAATTGTCTCGAATGGGTTCTTTCTTCAAGGCTATCGGCGGGTGTCGGATGTCTTGTTGCTGATTGGCCTGGTGGCTTGTGCGTGGCTCTGGTTGTTGACGGCTCTCCGCATCGGGTGGTTCAGGGGGGCGCTATGGCGCGATCTCGTGGGTCCGCAGCGCGTGTTCGCGTTCTTCACCATCGTTGCAGCCACCGATGTGCTCGGAGTGGCGCTTGTCCAGCGCGGCTTCACTACGATCGCGCTGGCGATGTGGCTTGCGGCGTTCGCAATCTGGCTGGCCCTGATCTATCTCGGATTTGGGATCTTTGCGTTCCGCAACGCGGCGGGCGGTGCCAGCGTGCTCAGCGGGGCCTGGCTCAACGGCATCGTGGGCACGCAGTCACTCGTGATCCTGGGGGCGCAGATCGCCCTGCCGGCGGCCAATGCCGGCTCAGCGGCCGTCCTGGCCATTCATGTGTTCTGGGCGCTCGGAATCTCGCTGTACGGGATCCTCGTCGTGCTTCTCTCGTATCGACTTTTCTTCTTCGGGGTGGAGCCTTCCGATGTCGGCCCGTGGCTGTGGGTGATCATGGGCGCGGCTGCGATCAGCGCGAATGCCGGATCGAACCTGATCACCGTAGTCGACAGCGGACATGACATGAGGTTCCTGAATGCGATGCTGCCGTTTGTCGACGGCGTGACGTTCGTCATGTGGGCTTGGGCGACCTGGTGGATGCCCTTGCTGATCCTGCTTGGCATCTGGAAGCACGGCCTGCGCCGCGCGCCGCTGAGCTATTCGCCGATGTTGTGGAGCATGGTGTTTCCGCTCGGGATGTATTCGGTGGCGAGCCTGCGGCTGTCGCGGGGCGCGGATGTTCCGATCCTGCTGTCATGGTCGGGAATCATCGTGTGGATCGCGCTCGGCGCGTGGAGCGCGACGTTTGCCGGTCTTGCCGTGTCGACCTGGCGCAGCGCGCAAACATTCATCGACGAGCGTCAGCGGTCGGACAACACCCCTGTCGTTGCGGCAGCACGGCAATAAGTTCGGCAGCCTTTGTCAGCAGCTGTGGCATTCGCGTGACAGCCACTGCCAAACGCATCGGAGTATGATTACCCCGATCGCTTGGTAGGTACGACCGGGTGCTGGGAGGCGAGGGCGCGTTTCGCATCGAGCGCGCTGTGTTCTCGTTCGAGGGGGATTATGGCAATCTCTGCGCGCGAGGATGCGGGCATGAATGGCGCCCTTGCCACACAACCGGGCGCGCAGGAATTCCGTGCATTCTGGAGCGGCCCGCCGCTGAGCGCATACGAGGAGCTCAGCCTGACGACGCTCGTGCAGCGAGGGCAGCGCGTTGTGCTGTATTCCTACGACCGAACGCTGCGGGTACCCGATGGAGTTGTGCTCGCGGATGCCGACGAGGTATTGCCCGGCGGCCGCGTGCGCGAGTTCGTCTATCCGAGCGGCGAACGGTCGCCGGCGCTCCACTCGGATCTTTTCCGGTACGAGGCCCTGCGTCGCTTCGGCGGGTGGTACTTCGACCTGGACATCGTGCTCTTGCGCGACGCGCCGCCTGCGGCGGACATCTACATTGCTCGCCAGGATGACGGTCAGGTCAATGGCGCGGTAATGCACTTTCCATCCAATGCGCCCTTGATCGTGGCCGCACTGGCGGCGGCGCCGGCGCTCTTGAGGGAGCCCGAGTGGGGCGCCATAGGCCCGGCTCTGCTCACGCGGATCGTCCGTGAGCAGGACATGACTCGCGCAGTGCGTCCTTGGACAGCGGCATTTCCGGTCCGCACGTCGGAAACATGTCAGCTTTTCCTCCCGGAGCACCGGGAGGCGCTGGAGTCTCGCACCGCCGACGCCGATTTTGTCCACCTCTGGAACGAGATCTGGCGGCGCGTTCGCGTGCCGAAGAATTATGGTCCGCCGGAGGGCAGCTTTCTCGATTCGCTTTTTCGTCGATGCGGCATGCGCTTCCCGCCGGAAGCGAGATTGTCGGCGCAGGCGGTTGCGTCCTGGTTTCGCGAAGACAACGTACGGCTGGAGCGGGATGCTATGCTCGCGAGCACGTCGTGGCGCATCACGGCCCCGTTCCGCACATGTGTCCATGCGCTGCGGGAAGCGGCGGCTACGGTGCGCGGTCGGAGCGGGAGCAAGATGGACTAGCGATGACGCACCGGCGCGCCACCGTTGTCCAGACGTTTCGCGGCTTCTGGCATGGTTCGCCGCTCGGACCCTATCAGTTGCTGTGCCTGCAAAGCTTCGTGGCGCGAGGTCATTGTGTCGAGGTGTTCACCTATGACCGGGACCTGGCCGTTCCCGAGTGGATCACCCGCAGGGACGCCCGAGAGATTCTGCCAGGCGATCACGTTCTCCGATATCGCACGGGGCTGGGCGCGGGCAGTCCCGCGCTACACGCCAACCTCTTCCGCTACGCGATGCTGCATCGGCTCGGCGGCTGGTGGATCGATCTCGACGTCTTTCTGCTGCACCCCGATCCGACACCGGACGAGGTCTTCATCGTCTTCGATCCGCGGCCGGAGCCGTTTGTCGGGAATGCCATCATGCATTTTCCCTGCGGCCATGCACTCCTCGCGGAAGCCGTGGAACACTGCGTCGCGCTTGGCGAGAACGTTGCATTCTGGGGGCAGACGGGTCCGTCGCTGATGACGGAATTATCGGCTAAGCATGGCCTGTTGCAACTGTGCAAGCCGGCGCAATTGGCGTGTCCCGTCGACGGTTTCGACGTCGCGGCCTTGTTCGATCCGGCCCGTTGCGACGACATACGGCAGCGCTGCGCCGGATCGTGGTTTCTTCACGTCCTCAACGAGATCTGGCGCGAGGCGGGCATCCCGCGGGAGCTCGGCCCGCCGCGAGGATCGTTCCTGGATCGGCTATGCGCCGAATACGATTGCGGCGTGAAGTTCGAGGAGCGCATGGAGATTGGCGACGTCTTGCGTTGGTTCGAGAACCGCAACGCTCTCGTGGGCCTGCTCGAGCGCAAACGGGAGCTCGAATGGACGTGTCGAGATATCGCAGCAGTGCGTGACGCTGTCCTGACCAGCACGTCATGGCGGATCTCGGCGCCGCTGCGCGGGCTCGCACGTCTGACGCGGCGAAACCCTGTGCGAGCTGACCGATGAACAGCTCAGGCACTGCGACTCGAGTACAGACGGTCAGGTGTTTTTGGCATGGCTCGAACCTCGGTCCCTACCAGTTGCTGTGTCTGGCCAGCTTCGCGCGCCGGGGCCATGCCGTAGAGCTCTTTACTTACGACGCAGGAATCGTCGTACCTGATTGGATCAGGCGGAGCGATGCCAACGAGATCCTTCCGTCGGACCGGGTCCTGGTCTATCGGACCGGTTTCGGACGCGGAAGCCCGGCGCTCCATTCGGATCTGTTTCGTTACGCGATGCTCCACAAGCTCGGGGGCTGGTGGATCGATGCCGACGTGGTGCTGTTGCAGGATGGGCTGCCGAGCGACGACTTCTATTTCGCGCGCATGGGGACGGACGATCCCGGATTGAACACCGCCGTCATGAGCTTTCCGGCCGGCCATCCGCTGCTCGGCGAGGCGGTCAAGCGTGCTCGCGCGCTCGGCGAGAGTGTCTCCTCTTGGGGCGAGATCGGTCCGGCCCTGCTGACCGACCTGGTCGCTCGCCATGGCCTCTCATCGCTCAGCCGGCCCTGGACCGAGGCGCATCCCGTCCATTGGTCCGAGGTGCCGGCACTGTTCGACCCGGCACGCTGTGAGCAGATGCGCGATGCGTGCACGGGCGCGCAGTTCCTCCATTTGTTCAATGAGGTATGGCGCGGCTCCGGAATTCCTCGCATG
>Ga0153954_1000867_pt1 | contig 19791 bp, 15 predicted proteins | sample TSFL038MetaG_FD_102277 | JGI IMG/M metagenome (GOLD analysis project Ga0153954, IMG submission 102277) | Attine ant fungus gardens microbial communities from Florida, USA - TSFL038 MetaG | ecosystem: Host-associated > Fungi > Mycelium > Unclassified | place: USA: Florida, Wekiwa Springs State... | reverse complement strand
TTATACAACAAGCCATCGCTTGCAAACTTCTATTGTCCAAAAATGACAAAATATGAAGATTTACTTCATCTGGCATGGGTGTTTGAAACGGGGAAAGACTTCCAACTGAACTCATAAAATCTCCTATTTACATAAATTTATCGTAATTAATTGTTTTAATTCAACACAAAACTTATTTTAAGCAATTGTTAAACTAATATTGTCTGCGAAGTGCTGTTCCAAAATCGAAAAATCGCTACTTAAGTGGCCTGGTTTTCCAAAAATGCTCTAAAATCTAGGGCACTTTACTTCTGCAACTGGCTCTAGGGGACAAATTGGGTTTCAACTTGTGCATGAGCAGACTCGTTGAATCAGAAGCTTCATCGTAACTCCAGTGCGTATCGATGGGTTTAAGGCAGATTTTGCTCATCCTATCTATGTTTAAGAACTTTCTACTTGTTAGGTACTTCGATACCAAGAGCCGTTGCTAGATCTATTTGATGATCTTGTTCGTCTTTTAGGATTTCTCTTAGGTATTCAGCTAACGCATATTCACCGAGTTCTTCGCTCTGCTTGACACGTTCGCGGTAATTTTTAATTGTTTCCGTTTCGTTATTCAGATCAAATTGAAGCATCTCTTTGGCATTTTTCGATGTTTTTACAGGCTTTGGCACAACTGTGGGCATGCCCCCTAAATAATCAATTTGTTTAGAAATGATCAGTGCATGGCGAAGTTCCTCGGCTGCATGCGATTCAAGCTCTTGGGCAATGTGCATGTATTCCGCCCCTTTAAGTACTTGTGAGTAATTAACATAGGCAATGATGGCCTGATATTCGCGAGCTAAGTCTTCGTTCAAAAGATCGATTAATTGCTCTTTGGTAATGGACAAATTTTTGCTCATAGTTTAATCCCTCGATTTGATGTATATTTTTCAAGAATTCGTTTTCGTAAAATTACCATAACTTGAGTGTTTTTCACAAATTTTAGCTATAGAATATTGGAGCAAAAAGTTAAGATTCAAAGAAATAAGTTTTAATTTATAAATTAAAATATTTACAAAAATTAAATATCCGACCCTCACATGAAAACGGTCTGTAAAAGTTAGGAAATAAGAGACCCGGTTACGGAAATAAGGCTCAGATAAGGTCCACATTGCGTTTAATCGTCGTGATAACCGAGTCCATCCGCCCACTCAGCACTTGTTTGGCAAAGCTAAGAGTGAAGCCTTTAACCGTATGCATGGGAGCATGCGAGGGCATGCTTAAGGCATATGGATCGACCACTGCATCGACGACAACGGGACCTTCCTTGTACGCAAGAGCTTCAGTAAGAGCCTCGCGAACTTCACCTGGTTCTTCAATGCGAATCCCTTTTGCGCCCATCGCCTCGGCAACTTTGGCGAAATTCGGGTTCTTGAAGCCTATTCCGAAGGGAACAATGCCAGCTTCTTGCTGTTCTATATTGACGAAGTCGAGCGATCCATTATTGAGGATGATCTGAACAACGGGCATTTTTCGCTCCACCTGGGTCAATAGATCCCCCAATCCAAGCATGGTAAAGCCACCATCGCCGCACAAAGCGATGCATTGCCGTTCTGGATATGCTAATTTAGCGCCAAATGCGTTGGGTGCAGCATTGGCCATGGAAGCCCACGAAAACGAACCAAAGAGTCTGCGATCTTTGCCCCCCTGGATATGCCTAGCAAGCCAGATCACTGCAGTGCCCGTATCAGCAAAAAATAGCGCGTCATCGGAGGCGAGTTCGCTTAGTGTAGCTGCCAGAAATTCCGGACGTATGGGCTTTATCCCTGGACCTTTCTCGACGTAATGCTGCACGAGGTTGTGGAAAGATTGCGTGTGCTCAAGCTGCTTGTTCAGAAAGCGGTCATCTGTTTTTTCGCGAACGGCTTGAAGCAACGTAGTAACGGTCGTCTTGATGTCACCAATAAGCCCAAGATCAATGGCCGTCCGGCGGCCAATATGTTTGGGATTCTTGTCGATCTGGACTTTTTTTACTTTGGCATCCGGAAGAAATTCTGAGAAGGGAAAGTCCGTGCCTAGCAGAAGGAGGAGCTCGGCTTCATGAATAGCGTTATACGTACCGCCATAACCGAGTAATCCGGTCATGCCAACCGCATTGGGATTGTCGTGTTCGAGCCATTGTTTTCCGCGGAGTGAATAGCCGACAGGCGCCTTTAGTTTGCGTGCCAGCTGTACCACCTCATCGCGGCCATCTCTACAGCCCTCGCCGCCGAAAATCGCCACCGTTTTCGCGTCGTTGATCATCTGCACTAACTTATTCAGATCTGCATCGGCGGGTCGCAAAACAGGCTTTGCGGGGATCTGGAACGACGTTGACTGTTCTTCGACGTTTGCTGAAGCGACATCGCCGGGAATTGAAATGACAGTCGGCCCATTTTCCAAAACAGCTGTCAGAATTGCCGTATTGATGACTGCACGGGCCTGCTCAGAATTAACGATTCTTGCGGTATACAGGGAGGCCATTTCGAAAAACTTATAGGGATTGAGTTCCTCAAGGCTGGATGTGTCTGTCACGCTTGTCTCTACATCGCCTGCAATGGCAATAATGGGTGCCCCTTCTTTTCTAGCATCCATAAGCCCATTGAATAAGTGGACGACACCCGGACCGGCCGTTCCGCAAACAACCACCGGATTACCTGTTAGATAAGCATCCGCAACTGCAGCAAGAACTCCATACTCTTCATGGCGGACATGAATAAATTCGATTTTGCCGTTGCGCCGCAGAGCGTCTATAACAGGATTTAACGCGTCTCCAACAATTCCAAAGCAGCGCTTAACTCCGGCTTGCGCCAGCATTTCCCACAATAGATCTGCGACTTTTTTTGACATGGTCTATTTCCTTTGGGCTTTATTTAGTCTGATAAAATTTCATGTAACGACTATGAGACTTGATGTCAACAAAACATACCTGGATTAGGCTCTGCAGAGGAAATGAAGAAAAGCGAGGGTGGATATACGGATCCCAATCACGTCTATAATTTGGCAGAACTCATCGATTTAGCGCAGCAAGCCAATCCTGACACACGAATCGCTTGAGAAAAATCGAAACAAGCTGCTTTTGATGTTGGACTTTCCTTGGCCAGTTATCTTCCGCAAATCAGCGCAGATGCATTGTTAGGGTATCAACATACAGCTCTCCCATTGCCAAAATTTGTTAACCCAACTGAAAAAATTATTATCGATACAACAGAAGTGTTTCCCTCCATGGTAGTTCAGTGGCTGTTATTTGATTTTGGGGTCTGTGTAAGAATATCTTAAATATTGCCCGATCTAAAAGTGCTGAGGCTCGAGAAGTGCTTAGAAAAACGCAAGATACGGCAATTCGCCAAGTCACAAAGGCTTATGATATGGTAAAAAGCGCATTAGCTGAGTATGATTCGGCCTTAGTAACGGCTTCGAACATAGCTTACGATTCAGCCATTGATTCCTATCGTCGGTTGGAACTTTTACAGATGCAGCGAAGGCCACTATAGAAAAAGCCCAAGCTCAATCTGTCCTTGCACACGCTTATTCCACAGTCCTCACCGCGGCTGCAGCTCTAGCTTTTTCAACAGGAGAGCTCACCTCAAGCGAAGGGCTCTAAATTCTTTCGTAAATCTATTTATTTTCATTCTTTGTATTTTTAGGGGACGGTTTGTTTTCTCCCCAATCGATTTGCATAGCATCTGGACGATCGGATATTTGTAGTGCTTGTGTCCTACTAAAATATTCCCAGGTCCAACCGATCAAAGTTTCAACCCGTTGCCAGACAAAAGGCATTAAACTGGCATGCACTCCCAACCAGGCGGCATAGGCAAGAACGCCTTCAATTTCATGACGTTGCTCACCGATCTCCGCAACCGCATTATTGCGTCCGATCATAGCCATGATTCCTTTATCGTGATAATGGAAGGGCTGAACTGGCTCATCCACGATTTGAGCAAGAATATTTTTGGCGGCCCAATAACCAGATTGCTGGGCTATAGAACCTAATTGCGGAAAGGGTTTGCCGGAAGATGTAGGAATATTGGCACAGTCCCCTAATACATAGATATTCGGAAAACCCTCTACAGTGAGGTCTGGTTTAACATTTATGCGCTGACCGGATCCTTGGGAAAGGCCGGTATGACTGGCAACATCTGCCGCTTTTAATCCCCCTGCCCAGATAATAGTATGGGAAAGTATCCGCGTCCCATCAGAGAGTAGAACGGCACCCGATTCGACTTCTTTCACAGAAAGGCCGAGCCGCAATTCCACGCCTCGTTTTTGGAGCTGCTTTGTCGCATAGCTTTGTGATTTTTCTGAAAACGCATTTAAAACTGTAGCGGCATGATCAACCAGATAGATGCGTGCGGCTTTAACATCTAAATCCGCATATTCTCTTGGCATAACATCGTTAAACATATCGCCAAGCGCACCGGCCATTTCGGTGCCGGTTGGACCTGCACCTATAATAACAAAGTTGAGGCCGCCTTTCTTCAATAGTTCTGGATTGCGATCCACATCTTCAAAGACCGTGAGGATGCGCGAACGCAACCTTTCGGCATCATCAAGTGAATAGAGGGGAAAAGCATATTGTGAAGCGCCCGGCGTACCAAAAAAATTAGCTTGAGAGCCTGTAGCCAATACCAGATAATCCCCTTGGTATTTTTCTCCTGTTTTGGTCGTTACAGTGAGAGTTTTAGGATCAACTGAAACCACTTCAGCCATTTTAAAGTCCACGTTAGGCCTATTTTTGACGAGCTCGCGAATGGAAGTGGCAATTTGTTCTGATTCTAAGGCAGATGTGGCCAATTGATAAAGTAGAGGCTGAAATTGATGATAATTATTTTTGTCGATAATTGTGATGTGTACATTCTCGTTTTCCACTAATTTTTTCGCGCATCCTAAGCCAGCGAAACCACAGCCGATGATAATCACATGTTTTTTTCGATCCATATTTTTCTCTTTCTGATTTTTATTAATCTACGTCTCGTCCTTGATTAGACCAAAAGCGATCACGCAGAATCCTCTTGAGTATTTTACCCGTACCGCTCTTCGGTAGCGGGGTGTCTGAAAACTCGATGCGGTGTGGAACTTTATAATGAGCTAAAGACTTCCGGCAGAACGCGATCAAATCTGCCGCGCTGAGGGTTGCTCCCGCCTTAAGTACAACACAAGCCATCACAAGTTCGCCCCACTTCGGATCAGGTACTCCGAAAACGGCCGCTTCGCTAACCGCCGGATGAGAGTAGATAACTGCTTCAACCTCACCGCAGTAGACATTTTCGCCGCCCGTAACAATCATGTCTTTCAAACGATCCATAATGAAGAAATATCCATCTGCATCCTGATAGCCGATGTCTCCGGTGCGAAACATTCCTTCGCGGAACGCGCGTGTTGTTTCATCTGGAATATTCCAGTAACCATGCATGACATTTGCGCCCCGAGCTACGAGTTCACCACGCTGTCCGGCTACGAGTTCCTTTCCTGATTCGTCTACAATCCGCACGTCAATCCCAGGACAAGATCGGCCACAAGACAGGAGCCTATCCGGCGTGTGCTCATGGTCCAGCAGACCCGTAAGGAATCCCGTTTCGCTGAGTCCATAGCCCTGAACAAGTTTTAAATTGGGTAGAATTTCGCGCACGCGATGAATGAGTTCGGGTGCCATGGGAGACCCGCCATACCCCAAGCGTTCCAAGCTGCTCAGATCATAGTTCTTGAGCTCTGAGAATTGAGTGAGCATATTGATCATCGTGGGAACCAATAGCGTGTAACTCACGCGCTCGCTTGCTACTATCTCGCAGAAGCTTTGCGGAGTGAATTTAGGAATAGTTACTTGATAAGTGCCAAAGGCCGGAGCTGCAAACAAGAGGGGAAAATCCACGATGTGAAACATCGGCGCAGCATGGAGATAGACTCCTCCTTCCTGGTAGGGCATCCAATAATTGAGGAAGTGGACATTTGCAAGGACATTGGCGTGCGTCAGTGCAACCCCCTTGGGACGGCCGGTTGTTCCGCTGGTGTAGACAAGGGCTAAGAGTGCTTCTGGGTTGTAAATAGGATCAGGGGGAATATCGCTCTGAACATCCAATGGTTCTTCATTGAGTACCAACTGCCAGGGAGTCTTCACTGTCGGGACTGGCAAGGAGGAGTGCCGAATCAGTCCTCGAGGATTTGCATCGGCGAGTATATGATCAATTTCGGGCGCTGTGAGCCGCGTGTTCAGTGGAACCGCGATCACCCCTAACCAAGCGCACGCATATGCAAGCTCGATGTACTCGGGTACATTGGGAAGGAGTAGGGCCAATCGGTCTCCACTGCCAAAACCGTGTCGGCATAACGCCCCAGCAATCTTCGCAACACGATCATGTAGCTCTCGAAAAGTTAAGCGCTTCTCGCCCGACATAATCGCCGTTCGTTCTGAATAGTAGCGAACGCCCCGGCCCAATGAGTGAGTATAAATCATTTTAGTTCTTTATTTTCGTGAAATCCGGTCGGCGTTTCTCAAGGAACGCAGTGAATGCTTCTTTGGCCTCGGCCGAACGCACACGCAAGGCGTACTCGTTATTTTCGACCTTCAACGCCTCCTCAATCTGTTCTCGTGAAGAGCGCTTCATGAGTCTTTTGCAGGCCTGTAGCGCACTGGCAGGTTTTTCAGCTAACTTTTGGGCAGTAGCCGTAGCCGTAGTCATAAGATCTTGGTTAGGTACGACCTGGGTCACAAATCCAAGCTCTGCAGCACGCTTGGCATCAAAAGGCAGTCCCAAGAAAATCAACTCGGCCGCATGAATGTATCCGATCTGAGCTGGGAGCGAGTAGCTTGTTCCAAATTCTGGTACCAAGCCCAAGTTGATGAAAGGCATTTGAAACTTTGCGCCTTCACCTGCGTAAACGAAATCACAGTGAGTCAACATCGTGGTCCCACCACCGATAGCTGCACCTTGTACGGCTGCGATCAGCGGCTTATCGAAATTGAGGAGCGCATCTTGCAAGCGAGATTGAGGGCTTTCACCTTGCCCTGGTGGGTTTTTCAGGAAGTCTTCTATATCGTTGCCCGCGCAGAAGGAATCTCCTGCGCCATACCAGAGCACGACGCGTATTCCATCATCCCTGGCCGCATCATTGAGAAGATCCGCAAGCGTCGTATACATGCTCATCGTCATCGCGTTCTTTTTTTCCGGACGATTCAATTGGATGCGCAGAATACTTTCTGAACGTTCACTGATAATTTCACTCATCGTCCACCTCCGGCAATAGTGCCGCTTGCGCGAAAGCCATCGATTTGCTTCGCATCGAATCCAAGTTCTTTGAGAACCTCTTCGTTGTGTTCTCCAATTTCAGGGCCCCGCTTTGCAGGTACCTTAGCGACATCATGCACTTGAATGGGACTGCTGATCGTGGACTTCAAATTTCCGCCAGCGCCCTCGAGAGGAACGATGATATTGTTCTCCCGCAATTGCGGGTCGTTGATGACTTCACTTGGTGTCTGCACAATGCCGAAGGGGATGTGAGCAGAATCGAAAACGCCTCGCCAGTGTGCCATAGGTTGTGAACTAAACACTTCATCCAGAATTGCCGTGAGTTGAGCCGCATTCTCTGCTTGCTTTGCCGCATCACTAAAGCGCTCATCCTTCAATAGATCTTCGCGATTAATACCGTTGGCTAAAGCCGGCCACCTGTCTGGCTCGGTGACAATCAAGAACCAGTGGTCATCCGAGGCTTTATACACATTGAATGTTGCATTCGGCGGATTCTTCCGATCGTGCAGGGGGTAGAATTTAGCGTCGCAAAGCGCACCCTGAATCGCGATACTGCTGGACCAGACTCCTGATGCAATAAGCGAAGTCGTAACATATGAACCCCTTCCAGTACGCTCACGCCGATATAACCCTGTTACGATCGCGGAGTACACGGAAACGGCCGTTGCATGATCTCCACTGCCGGCTAATGGTAGCGTCGGGGGAGCTCCAGCATCTCGCGTTAATCCCAGCAAGCCTGTTCGAGCCCAGTATGCAGTGATATCGAATCCCGGAAGATCGGCATCTGGTCCCTTATCGCCGTAGCCGGTGAGGTCAGCATAGATCAGACGGGGGTTCCACGGCGCAACGTCCTCATAGGTCAGCTTGAGTTTCTTGCGTGCAGGATGGGGGGTATTGACAATCAGGACATCCGCCCATTTAACGAGCCGTTCGAGAATCTTCCCCGCGTCGGGGGACTTCAGATTGAGGGCTATTCCCCGTTTGTTGCGATTGTCCAGATGCCAGGGATAGTTATCTTTGGAGCGCGGTTGCGGTGGGACCTTATACACAATGCGTTGAAGGTCGCCTGTGGGTGGTTCGACTTTGATCACATCAGCGCCAAAGTCGGATAAGATGACTGCTGCCCCAGGACCGGCGATAAAGCTCGCCAGGTCTACGACTTTCAAACCCGAAAAAATATTGTCAGTTGTCATGCGTGTTTCCTAAATAAATGGTTCTGCCTATTTCCCTTTGAACTGGGCTGCGCGCTTTTCAAGGAAAGCAGATGTCCCTTCCTTTTTGTCTTCTGTTCCGGCGCAGATTCCAAAAAAGGAAGCTTCTAGCGCCAAACCTTCGTCTTGACTCGTTTCCAATCCTTTGTTCACTGCCTCGAGCGAGAATTTCACCGCAAGGGGAGCGTTGGCAAAGATTTGTTTCAGGATGGTTTCTGCGCGCATGATCAGTTCAGCGGCCGGAACGACTTCGTTTACGAGCCCGATCCGATAGGCCTCCTGTGCATTGATCATCTCTCCCGAAAGAATGAGTTGCAAAGCCCGGCCTTTCCCTACCAGTCGCGGCAAGCGTTGCGTTCCGCCACCACCAGGAATGAGTCCTAATTTGACCTCCGGCTGGCCAAACTTTGCGTGTTCTGAAGCCAAACGGATGGTGCAAGCCATTGCCGTTTCACAGCCGCCACCGAGCGCAAACCCGTTGACTGCTGCTATTACCGGCTTGCCAAGATTTTCAATGAGGTTGAGGACCGCTTGTCCATAACTGCTAGACTTTTGTGCATCCACTGCGGTGACATGAGCGAGTTCGCTGATATCCGCTCCTGCAATGAAAGCCTTATCACCCGCTCCAGTGAGAATAACGCCCCGTATAGCGGCATCATCCCTCGCGTCTTGGAAAGCGGTTTGCAGGTTTTCCCAAGTTCTTTGATTCAGAGCGTTGAGCACCTTGGGGCGATTGAGGGTCACATAAGCGATGGAGCCCTTCTTTTCGTACAAAAGATTCTCAAGCATTGGTGGGGCTGCTGGTAAACTCATAAGATCTCCTCTTATATTAAAATGTCATTCGCATTACACAAAAGCGCTGAAGCCTGTAATGGCCTTACCGACGATCAGATTTTGCATCTGATAAGTGCCCTCGTAAGAATAGAGAGCTTCGGAATCAGCGAAAAAACGCCCCACTTTGTAATCGACTTCTATCCCGTTACCGCCCAGAAGTTCCCGGGCCCACGCAACCGTCTCGCGGCACTTGGCCGTAGTGAATGCTTTGGAAAGCGCCGCATGGGCATCGGTCAGCTTGCCTTCTTCCTGGAGTTGAGCCATGCGAACAATCATGCACTGGGAAGCTGTGATATTGGCGAGCATTTTGGCGAGAAGGTCTTGTACGAGTTGGAACGAGCCAATCGGCTTGCCAAACTGCAAACGCTCCTGGGAATACTTGAGGGCATTCATATAGGCGCCCATCGCGCATCCCGTCGCCTCCCACGCTACGAGATAGCGAGTCATGCGCAACACATGAGCGGTGTCGCGGAATGATTGGTCAAATTGGAGACGATTCTCTTCCGGTATCTTGCAGTTAGTCATCGTGATCAAACCGTTCTGAACAACCTTGAGCGCCATCTTGTTCTGGATCTTCTCAACGCTGAAGCCTGGTGTAGTCTTATTCTCTACAATGAAACCTTTGACCATATTGTCAGCCAAATCGCGCGCCCAGATGATTGAAATGTCGCACCAGGGGGAATTACCGATCCATTTCTTTTGACCATTGATAATCCAGGTGTCTCCTTCCCGTTTGGCTGTGGTCATTAGGCCCCCAGATGCTCCCGAACCCACCAGCGGTTCAGTGAGGCCGAAACAACCAATCTTTTCCCAGCGCGCCATGGGCGGAAGCCACTTCTGTTTTTGTTCTTCCGATCCGCCAAGGTAGATGGAACCCATTGCTAGGCCATTATGAACACCGAAAAAGGTCGCGATCGAAGCATCGAAACGAGCCATTTCCATGGCTACTAAGCCAAAAAGCAGCGCACTGCCGCCTCTGCAGCCATAGCCCTTCATGCCGATACCACCGATGTTGAGTTCCTTTATGGCCGGCACAAGCTCAAATGGAAACGCGTCTTCGACCCAATACTTCGTGATGATGGGATCAACCTTTGTTTCCATAAAATTGCGCACCTGTTTCACAACTGCCAACTCATCAGCCGGCAAAGTTTCGGCAAGTTCGTAGAAGTCACTATTTGGCGCCGGTAACGGTTTTGGTTGTTTAATATCTTTAGTTGCTGTTGGCATTTTATTGTCCTCTGCTTCGTTTAGGGTTTACCGCCTTTTGCACGCAAACGTAGAAGTCCGATTAAAATCTGGTTTTCTTCTTGCGCGAGTTCGTCCACGGAGCGATTGCCAGCTTCGCGCAATACTCCTTCAACGATTTTTTGCTTAAGTTCTGGTGTGATTTCTGGAGCTTTTAAAGTTTTGATCATCGCGGCCAGTGGATCCATGAGGTGTTCCATAAAGTGTTTGATCCCTCCTTCGCCACCGCCAAGATGCCATTGCAAACTCGGTCCCATGACTCCCCAACGAGGGCCCGGGCCATAACTCACCGCAACATCTGCGTCCTCGACACTGAGGACTTCGTCTTGGATCAAGTACATCACCTCACGGTAAAGCGCCGCTTGTAGGCGATTGCCAACGTGTCCGACAAGTTCCTTTTTTAAATGGATCGGTTTCTTTCCAATCCCTGCATAAAACGCGAGCGCTTGCTTAATTGCATCGGGCGATGTCTTGCTGCCTCCAACTACTTCCACTAACGGAATGATATGGGGCGGATTAAATGGATGTCCGACAAGCACTCGTTCGGGGTGTTTGCAATTGGATTGCATCACACTGGGCGTGATTCCTGAAGAACTCGATGCGATTAGGGAATCGACGGGGGTCACCTCATCCATATCGGCGAATAATTTGATCTTAAAATCCGGACGCTCGGGTCCATTTTCCTGCACGAAATCCGCTTTCGATAACGCCTCTTTCATATTGCTTGTAAAAGTTAGGCGGTCGCGGGAGGCGCCTGGTGCAAGACCAATAGTAGTCAAGTCCTTCCATGCTTCGTTAATGTATTTGCGTAAATTTTCTTCTGCATTCGGTGCAGGATCGGTGGCGACAACATCGAAGCCCTGCGCGAGATATTCAGCCGCCCAACTGGCGCCAATAACTCCTGTGCCAACAATGGCAATTTTGCGTATTGGTTTGGAATAGGACATAATCAACTCTCCTTTGGGGTGATTTCTGCGTAAGCAATACCTGTGATATTTCCTTGGGCGGCGAGCAACATTTTGGAATTTGACCCGTCGAGGTTGGCGCTATAGACTGAGCCCGCTAAGTCGGTCATAAACATCCGGCTATTCTTGAGATCCAGCGCAAGGCCAATACCCTCCATCAGATGAGTGAAGAGGATTTCTGGCTCTTTGCGCTTGCCAGAGGGCCCTTCTAGGGCGGCGCGATTCACGGTGTTACCACGCGGTGGATCGCCGCGATCTGTCCAATACAGCAGACGCGTAGTCGAATCAATCTCGAGATCGATCGGCTCAGGTAATTTGTCATAGAGTAATTCGATGTCCTTGCGCTGCGCCGCTGACTGGCCTTGGGGAATCTCGATATTTGCACGGAAGATGCGCCCCTCATTCGCATTGTCTCCCCCTTTTTGGGTCCAGTAAATCTTGTCCCCTTCAACATCGACTGCGATGCCAACGCACCACTTCGTCGCATCCGGCCCTGGTCGCTGATCGCCTTGGCTTGTATCGACGAGTGTTTCGATATTAGAGCCATCGATGTTCGCGCGCATCACACGCATCCCTTCGCGGTCACACCAATACAACTTTCCGCTTTTCTTCTCGATCTGAAGCTGTTTAGGAGTAAACGTGCTGCCCGGTGTAAGGATGTAGCGCACGTTCCGGCCATCCAGATCTGAACGGCAGATTGAGCCATCATTCGCCTTGGGACTCCCCATGTTAGTCCAGTAAATATATCCTGCTGCGCTATCAACGACTATCCCGTCGGGAAGTTTTGTGCTTTCAGTATTAATGATTTTGAGATCAGAACCATCAGGATTTGCCGACACCACTCTGCCGCTGGCAGACGCATCAAGGAAGAAAATGCGTTCCATTAAACCACTCTTTTTTTTCTCAGGGTTGTTCTTCTTGGTCTGTGTCCCTCTATTGTCTTTCAGGTGGCTATTTTCACGCATAGGTTTCTCCTTTTGCGCTGTATTTCCGATTATTGTGCTTTTCCTGGCTTGATATAAATTCGTGTAAATTAATACAAATTATTTTTTTTAACGTTTGAACTCAATGGATAAGGGGGACGCTCCGTTCTTTATATATCTATTTCTTGACGAAAAATAAAAAATATGGAGTAATCTTCGCTTTAACCTGGTTTTGAGAGATCTGTATGATTTCAGCTGCATTTGGCTCATCATTGATGAAAAGTTTCATTGCATTTTCTTTATTATTGCCCTTGACGATGCTTGAGGGCGTGTATATTAACCGCTTCACCACTACAGATAATGGAGGGATGTTATTCACAGGAAATACGCTAGGTTTGAGCAAACAGATTGATCAAAATGAGCCTGGACCTGCAGATTCGATAGGCGCTTTTATTACAATTGATACATCTCAAAAAGTAGGATCATATCCTCCTGGCACAACCTTGGATTGGCATCAAAATAGTTCTGCCGCTTTCCTGGATTTGCCACCTAATAGTACAGTTCTTTACGCGGAGCTCATCTGGTCGGGAAGTTATGGATTTAACGATCAGATCACTGGTACGACTCGCGATACTCCCATTACTTTTATTACACCTCAAGGAACTTCTTTTTCTATAGTGCCAGACCCAGTTACCAGCCAGCAAGTGCTCACTCCGGGTTTTAATTCGGCAGGAAATTATACAAGGAGCGCGGAAGTCACCTCCATTGTTCAATCTGGAGGTGCAGGTAAGTACATAGCCGGAGGCATTCCAGCTTCAGTGAGCGCCCTAGACAACACCCATAATGCTGCCGGATGGACATTAGCTGTTGCCTATCACGATGGCACCCAAACAACAAAAAATCTAACTATTTTCGTTGGATGTGAACAGGCATCGAACACGACAAATGCTCCTGCTCAAGTATCTGGTTTTTGTTCTCCTTCATCAGGGCCGCTTAGTGGAACCTTATTTGTAAGTGCTATCGAAGGGGATGCGAACAAACCTGGTCCTCACATGCTGTTCGGAAGCACTCCTTCTTTAACGTTAGCTGCCAATTCGCTATCCGGCGTCAATAACAACATTAATAACTTCTTTGGTTCACAAATCAATACGCTGTTTCCAATCCCTAGCACTTCTGCTTTACTGGACACAAGGGGGACATTTGGAAATTTCAACTCCAATTCTTTTACCGGTAATGTGCCTTATGGAAGCCGCCAAGGGTATGACATCACTGCTGTAGATGTTTCAAACTTGCTGGTCTATAGCCAAACAACAGCCTATGCTTTAGGTGTTACGACGAGTGATGATTATACAATCAACTCGCTAGGGCTGCAAATTCCTGTGGGTTCGCCTTCACTCATCGGATCAAAGACTGTCGATTCTGTACAAACTGTTTCCAGAAATGTTGGAGATATTGTTACTTTCAATTTTAGTTTTACCAACACAGGGACTGCTAATGCATCTAATGCTGTCTTTAAAGATATTTTGGAATCGGGGCTGACCTTTGTTCCGGGCACTTTCCGATATAACACGATTCTTCAGCCCGATCCAAATTTGAATACCGGATTTACAGTTGGAACAGTGAATATTGGGCAAACCTTTACAATCCAGTTTCAGGCCAAGATCACAGGGTATCCTCCTTCAGGGAATGTCATTTTTAATTCATGTGAAGTGGATTATGATTTCTCTACTTGTATAAGCGGCCAAACGATAAGTCTGGCATCAAGTTCCAACGATGTTGACATTCAACTCCCATTTATTGAAATTCCGAATGTTATTGCTACAAAAAGGGTGAATTCTTCCACAGCGATCCAGTCTGAAGTGGGAGCTGTTCTCACATTTCAAGTCTTTCTGACCAACAATGGAACAGGCGATGCTTTGAATGTCACCCTATCAGACCTTTTAGAGCCAGGTCTTACTCTCATTCCCAATAGCATTATTGTAGATGGGGTTACAGTAAATCCGGATCCGGACTTAAATACAGGAGTTCCCATCGGTACTATCGTTATCGGCGAAACCGTAAGTGTCGTTTTCCAAGCCACAATCGATTTTCCTCCAGCTTCTGGAACGCTTTTTTACAATCATGCACATATCGATTACCAGTACAAGGATAACAATGATGTGTTTTTTGATCTTGATACCGACAGCAATGTCGTTACAATCGATCTAGATCCACCTCCGGCCCATTTTCGTGGTGTCTTAAAAAAATGCAAATTTTTTGATCGTACCACCTATTGCTTAACGGCAACATGGGACGCTGTGGCCGGGCTGCAAGTGATTTCGTATAAAATTTATCAAAATGGAAACTTGGTAGCGAGTATTCCCTCCTCAAAGCCTCTTCTCTATAAAACCTGCTTTAAAAGGAAGCGGGATATAGGAGTCTATCAAGTTTCTGCACTTTTTCAAGGAGGGAGTGAAAGCGCACGTACAACATTGGTGATTGTTAATGACTAAAATATTTCGTTTTTTTCCGCTATTATTGAGTTGTTTATTTTTGAATGTCGGGAGTCTCTCTGCAGAAATCACCTTGGAAGCGCGCTGCGCTGCTTTCTTCCCAGCGAAACATAGGTTTAGAGACATTTATGGAAAATGTCACGCCACTTTTGGTGCAGAAGCCTCCACAACTATTTGCAACTGTTTCGATGTATGGGCAGGTTTTGATCAATTCAACAAAAAGGCGCATATCAGTGGATGTGGCCGTTCAAAAATTGAACTTTCAACGTTTAGTGCTGGGCTAAAAAAAGCCTATTTCCTGAATTCTTGCTTTGCAGGATACTTAGGGGTAGGATTTAGCGTAGCGGATGTTGTAGTTAAAAATTGGATGGATCAGGGGTCTATGCGAAGCCATAAAACTTCTTTTGGCGGGGTGCTCAAATCAGGAGTCTATCTTTTTGCAACGGAACGTGTCTTTCTTGATCTCTTCGCTGATTATTACTATCAGCCTGTTCATTATCGCCACACAACAAATTGTGGAGGCTTTAGACTGGGTGTGGGTTTAGGGGTCTCATTATTCTGAATCTGGAAAACGCTGTTTTGCTGATTTAAGAACTGCCGTTCAATTTCGGCTGCCCAATCTTCAGCAAAGAACCTACTTTCTCTAACAAAATCAGCACCTTTTGCAGGGGTATTAAGCTTTTTCGGACAAGGAGAGGTCTGGCTTTTATGGAGCGCATGGGATCAAAATATTATTTCTATGGATAGGAAAAGAAGGGGATATCTCAATCGGTCTTTTATTATAGTCAGCCCTATCTAAATCTTATTGAAACAGTCTTCCCAAAGATTTAAAATGCTTAAAGAAGCTATCTGCTTTTGCTTTCGTGACTGATTCGTGCCTATAAATTTGACCAGGGGTAGAGCTTGCAGGTGGAGCGTTATATACGCGCGTCCAAATGGTTTGCTTTATGAAGATCCCAGCACCATTTATGGCGGCTGCAACCCTCTTCATTTTCCCTTTGTTTGATGTGGTATCATACAATAACAAATCAAACCTGCTAAGTTTTAAAGTAGTATGGTCAGCCCCGGCTCTTGCAATTTGAGCAGCGACACCATCTTTATCAAGCAATTTAAATCCCACTTCTTTCATTGCAGGATCGGACGGGGAAAGTTTGGTTAATTCACAAATTTTTGAATGGGTGTTTAAAGCTACCGCATATCCAGTCCTATCCTTTCCACCAAAGCAATTCATTCCTGTATATCCATTTTGACTTTGCACAAATTGTGTTATCCCTAAAACAACAATATTTGGATCCAGAGTTTTATCCCTAGATAATTGATCGAATTTTGCTTTCAATTTTTTATAATGATCATTGGTGCCATATTTTTTTTCTAATTTGTTCAATGTTGAATTATTAACGGATAATTGCATCCCAGTGTTAACTGTAGTTGTTCCTTGAACACAAACATTAAAAAGCGCAGTATCTAGTGTTGTTTCTATGACACCAGATTTAGCACAACGTGGAAGCATGTGTATGATTCCTTCGTGGTCAATATAGCTACTTTGACCCTGTTTACAATCGAAAACAACTTTTGCTCCCTGCAACTCGTCAAAAACCGCTTTCATATCGAGTCCTTGCGTGCGTTCATGGATGACACACCCAAACAGTGTAACAGAATCCTTTGCTAAATCTACAAGGGAGGTTCTAGTATATAAAATCGATTTAGAACTCGCAGGATTTGTTTCTAAATGCAGCTGAAGATCTTGAAGAGCCAAGAGCTTTAAATAATTAGAGCGTTCTAGGATGACTTCATTTAATTTAGTTTCACTAATTTTAGCATTTTGGATGAGATTTTTTTCTTGATGGTCCAGTTTAGCAAAACCACTTTCGATTGTTTTAGCTTTTTGAAGCTTGTTTAAAACAGATTGAAGTTCCTGATTTGGTGGGGAGTCAATTAATAAAGATCCAGCGCCATAGCCAACGAGCGCTTTTGCTTTAACGTTTAAATAAACATCAGCGATTGAATTGCTGTCCTTACTATCATTACGAACATATAAATTCTCAAGCTCTCTTTTTCTATGAGAAGGCATATCTCCAAAATTTTGCAAATCTTTTAGATCTTTAAGCTCTTGCAAACTCACTTCACCATTTCTAAAATCAGTGATAGCTCCGGAACGCGATACAGTAGAAACTACTTTATTATTATTAACATCATAAACTTTCTGCATGTGGAGGTTAGTCAACACAGGGAGCATCTCTTTTTTAGCTCTTTCCCGTCCCAGTGCGTGAAAAGCAAAACGAGGCATATTTGGAGTCCCATATCTTATATCATCTTGTTCATGAAACTTGGATGCTTCGAGATGTTTTTGTGCCAGGGCAATCTCAGTCTTAATCTTTGCAATTTTGGCTTGATCCTTCAAAGAATCTTTTTGTTTATTCAATACCGCGATTTTTGTCTCTAATCCTTTTACCACCATAGGAACGGTTTCGGCCCTTACTCCTTGGTCTGTAAATCTTCGTCCATTGACTTCAAGTACTTGCTCAAAAACCGTAGCTTTTGAACTCTCAGTTGCTGACAATACCGGAAGCGAAGGTCGGGGAGGAGGTAAGTTTTCTGCTGGTTCATATCCTAGTGCTGACAAGGTTGTATTGACGTGATTGACAACAAAGTCTTGGACTTTTGCAAAAAAGCTAGTGATTTTTGAAGCATGATGCTCTATTTTAACGACATGGTGATGTTTATTCTTTGAAAATGTCTGTTCCGATAGATTTTCCTGATGAATTTGTAGGGAATGGGGCTGTTTTTCAAATCTAAGTTTTTCTTTGAAAGAACTCAGCATCGCCTGAAATACTTTAAATAGGGTTACAGGATCTTTAAAATTCAGGGTTATTTTTTCTGTTTTTTCCTTATTATTTCCATTTTCTTCATTGCGAATTGTCTTTGGATCGCTAGAAGTCCCATATCCAGGAGTACCCATAGTAAACATAAAAAACCTTATAGTTAATTAACTATAATTATACACTTTAATTAATATTGTGAAAACGTAGTATTATATTAAGTAAACATTATTTGAGGTTTTTAGGATTAGTTATCGTAAGTTCTTCTGTATCTTTCCGCTGAGACTGAAGTTAGATGGGTTATTGGTTGATGGGTTCGAACAGGACGGCTGGTGCCGGTAAAGATTGTTCTTTTATTTCTCTCAGGGCTGATTGAAATAAAAAAATACAAAAATTGTGTTAATAAAAATTAGTTGACGGAAAAACAAAAAAATTCTGGGATTTTTATCTAAGAAGGAAAGGTATAGTCAAGGATAATGCTAAAGAAACTTTAGATGAAAGGGCTTCCGCTGTGAGTAAATTTACAATGGTGACCAACGGAAAGAGGCTTGTAAGTGTGCTGAAAAGGGGTTCAATCGTGATTTAGAGGCGCAAGTTGGGTTTAAAGAAGTCAAACTTATAGACAAGACCCACGCCGATAGAATGGTTATAGAAATGGTGACCCCCTTGATGGAATTTGTACTCCAAAGTTAGCTCTGTATTGCAAAAGAATGGATAAGTTAAACCAGCCATCACTTGCCATGAAAAGCGATTCCACTTTTGGTGAAAATTAATACGGGAATTGGAAGAATACATGTGTTGAAAATCATGACCTACACCCGCCCCAATAAAGGGTTCGATATTCCAAAACCTACAACCCCATAAAGAGAGAGGCACATTCCATAATAGATTGGCCATGTAGGATGAAGTTTGCAAATGACCATGTTTAGAAGAGCCTTCTTTAAAGAAGTGGATTTTTCGGATTTCATTTCTTCTGAAAGCATATTCAAATTCTAAATTTATGCCATAACACGAAATATAACCCAACGAACCGGCGACAATATAGCCAGTCTCATAGGTGGATTTGTTTCCTTGGAATGTCGTGTCTTGCAAAAAATTCACACCACCCAAAAACTTCGCGTAAAAATTTCTCTCATCCACACAGCAAGTGTCTTCAGCGCACCATTCTTGAGCTTGTGCAGCAGCCCCCATTGACAATAAGAGCGGCATCAAAAAGTACAGAATATTCTTTTTCATGGAATGATCTCATTTCTTTTTTTTCAAAACATGTTTCAAAATGTGACTACCCCGTAATCCGACCATCATCCCTCCGGCGGCCGTGTTGATATTGGGAATCAATGGACAGATAGAAGTGTCGATAACATAAACGTTCTTTGTGCCATAAACCTTTGTGTTGCCATCAACGACCCCTCCTTTACTTAGAGGTGCCATTTTACAGTGCGAAACGAAGTGGTGGACATCGAGCGAAAGATTGCTGTTATTCTTCACGTATGCCCTCACGCTGTCATCACTATACCCTTGAAGAATCACTCCGACAATCGGATCAGTTAGAAGGGGTTGATAGTAAGGAGGGTCAAGGGTGGCAAGTTGATTTAACAGATTGCGAATATAGACCTGAACCGCATTTTTCATGTTCTCAAGGTCGACCGGATCTTGATAAAAGCCATCATCCGCTGCTGCAATTTGAAAGGAGTTATCACTTTGAATATTGACACTGCCTTCGCTTACCGGATTCAAAAGTTCAAATCCAATCACAACGACCGGAAGCGGTATCTGAGGTGGATTCGCCGGAAAGTATTCAAACAATATCTGCAACATGCGCGGGTCGCTAGCACTGCCTCCTACCACGGGTAAATAGACATTATGTATCGTAAAAGCATAGGGTGCTCCAGCTGGTATACCGTTCGTGTTGGGGTTTGCCAACAAGGAAATAAATACGAGCGGATGGTTTTGGAGATGTTTCCCCACATTTTCATTGATGAAAACGGGCTTGATCCCCGCTTTCTTTAACACTTTCTTAGGACCTATACCGGAAAGCTGCAATATCTTGCTGCTGTT
>Ga0153954_1000866_pt1 | contig 19802 bp, 19 predicted proteins | sample TSFL038MetaG_FD_102277 | JGI IMG/M metagenome (GOLD analysis project Ga0153954, IMG submission 102277) | Attine ant fungus gardens microbial communities from Florida, USA - TSFL038 MetaG | ecosystem: Host-associated > Fungi > Mycelium > Unclassified | place: USA: Florida, Wekiwa Springs State... | reverse complement strand
GCAAAATTGACGGGGTATTGGATGCCGAAGTGCAACTCTCATTCCCCCAAGAAGATCCATTAAACCCCGGTCAGTTCAAGGGAAAAATCGTCGCTTCCGTCTACGTGAAGCACTCTGGGGTGCTCGATGATCCCAACAGCCACCTTATTTCCAAAATTAAGCGTTTAGTGGCCTCGAGCATCACTGGGCTTGACTACGACAATGTGACCATAATCCCCGACCGCGCTCGTTATAGCGAATATGGGTCGATGGTTCCTGCCGGAGCGGAAGAGGAAAAACAGTACGTAAATATTTGGAGTGTGGTGGTTGCCAAAGAATCGGTTAGCCGCTTTAGAATCCTCTTTTTCTCTTTTGTCTTGTTGATCCTGGCTCTGTTGATGGCCATGATTTGGATGTTCTGGAAAATATTCCCCCTCTTGAAAAAATACGGGGGGGCTAAAGAGCTATTCCACCTTCATCCGATTAAGCTAGAACCTGCTGTTGAGGAAAAGAAGGAAGATGATGTTGTTGTGCCTGAAAAGAAAAAGGAAAGCACCGACAGAGATGTCGATGTGACATAGGTTAAAGCTGTATGCACTCAAAGCAGGCGCTGATCATTAAGGTTTTGCACAATACCTTCCATTCTGGAGAGCCTGGACACTTTTTTGATGTTTACTCTGAAGAAGATGCCCAAAAAGTCAAGCAGCTTGACATTACATCTACCGATACTTTTCCTTTTTTAGCGCAAGCGTTAGACCGGATCGAATTTATCCACCCATCCTGGTTACTATCGGTGTTAGCCGAGATGCCGGCGGAAGCGCATGGGGTGATCGCCGCTGCGTTGCCTAAGTTTCAAGGGCAATATTTAAGGGAACATTTAAAAATCATCCCTTCCGATATCACCTTGGCAGAACCGGTAAAAGCTTATTTGCTCAATCGTTTCGTACAGCGAATCCCTGGAGCTGCTGAAGTTTTAGATACTGCCTTTCTTCCCAAATCCCACCTCTCGCGCCTGTTGGAGTGGAAAAGGGAAGAAATTATCGAATTGTGCAATTATTTGGGTTTAATCGATTTGGCCAGCGAAATTCGCCATATCATCGATCAAAAAAAGTTGCAAAAAGTGTATAGTTGCCTCAACCCTAAAGAGCAAAACTATCTCAAGCAGGCGATGCAGCAGAAGGAAAAGCTTTCGACAGTAAGCCTCGGGCTGGATCGCTGGTCGGGGGATTGTGAAAGGCTAAGGACGGTGATTCAAACGCGCGGACTCATCCGTTTAGCGACTGCCCTCTCTGGAGAACACCCGGATGTGGTTTGGCAACTTTCCCATATTCTCGATAAAGGGCGTGGTTTAGTGCTTGTAAAGCATGTCTCGAGCAATCCGATCCGGCATTCCACAGCCCATGCTGTGCAGCAAGTATTGATCTTGATGAAAAAAAAGGTAACCCGTGAGTAAAAAAAAGTTATTTTCTCTCATTAGCGGCGAACGGCTTCACGGGGCGCAAAAACGCAAAATTATCCCTTCGGAGGATTTTTCTTCCCTCTTAGATGCCCAAGAGTTACTTGAGCAGGTCAAAAAAGATGCAGATGCCTACCGTCTGCAAGTCACCAAAGAATGTGAAATCCTCAAAGAACAGGCTCAAAAAGAGGGGTACGAAGAGGGATTTCGCAAGTGGGTTGAGCATATCGCTAGCCTTGAGCAAGAAATTGAACGGGTGCGTGGCGACCTAGAGAAAATGTTGATCCCGGTGGCTTTGAAGGCTGCCAAAAAGATCGTAGGGCGGGAAATCGAGCTTTCAGACGATACGATTGTCGATATCGTATCCAATTCCCTCAAAGCTGTGGCTCAACACAAACGGATCACGATTTACGTTAACCGCAAAGATCTCGATTCGCTGGAAAGCCACCGGCCAAAATTAAAAGAGATTTTTGAAAGTTTAGAAGTTTTATCATTACGGGATCGCGCTGATATCGCTCCAGGGGGATGCGTGATTGAAACGGAAGGGGGAATTATCAATGCGCAGCTCGAAAACCAATGGAAGGCTTTAGAAAGCGCTCTAGACATTCTCTTCAAGAAAAAAGAGGCGCCTAAATAAGGTTTATAAACACTCATGACACTCTCCCGCTCATTTAAACTTATTCTTACTTTATTCACCCTTATGGGTGTATTGTGTTTTTCACCTGAAAAGCTCTATTCCCAAGGCGCGGGTCCTCGCAGCGTATCCAGCATCAATACGCAAACACCAATCCAGCAAGAAATGAAGGCGCCTTACGACAATCTCAAGCGCCCATCCCTCATGACTCAAGCGGTTGCCCTAACCTTGATGTCGCTCCTTCCCTTTGTGGTGATGATTTTGACCTCTTTCCTCAAGATCGTGATTGTGTTATCTTTGTTGCGTAGCGCCTTGGGGGTACAGCAAGCGCCCCCCAACCAGATCATCAACGGGGTAGCCTTCATGCTGAGCTTATTCGTCATGTATCCTACTGCCTTGAAGATGTACGATGCTTCGGCAAATGTGATCAACGAAACGCGTGCCCCCGATTCGATCCTGTCCGCTGAATCCTCACAATACATTGTCGAAATTGCCAATCAGGCCAAAGAACCCTTACGCGATTTTCTTAAAAAGAATTCGAGTGTGAAACACCAAGCGCTGTTCTACCGGATGGCCTACCGGATGTTGCCTGAAAACTATCGTCCCACTTTAAAGCCGGACGATTTTATGATTGTGGTCCCGTCCTTTATCACTAGCCAGCTGAAGGAAGCGTTCGAGATCGGCGTATTAATTTACATTCCCTTCTTTGTCATCGACTTGGTGACATCGAACGTGCTATTGGCCATGGGGATGATGATGCTTTCCCCTGTCACCATCTCTATGCCTTTAAAGCTCTTTCTGTTAGTGATGTTGGATGGGTGGACCCTCCTGATCGATGGCTTGGTAAGTACCTTTAAATAAGTTAGAAGCGGAAAATATGTTTCAAACACAAGTTATCCAGTTAGCCTATCAAGGATTGCTGCTCATCTTGATCCTTTCCGCTCCTCCCATTCTGATCAGCATGTTTTTTGGGATTATTGTGGCCATTTTTCAAGCTGCGACCCAGATTCAAGAGCAAACCCTCTCGTTTACTATTAAGTTAGTTGCGGTGACCCTGACGCTCATGTTGATGGGGGGCTGGTTAGGGGCTCAAATCATGCAATTTGCCTCGAATATCTTTTTGCATTTTCCCCAATGGAGCGGGGGTTAGGCCCCCGGTAGCGCCATGGGTCAAGATTACGTCACAATGTTTCTCAATTCGGCCCTTTCAACAGGAAGCGGCATTGGCGTCATCTCCCTCTTATTTCTGTTTTTGGCCCGGATGCTTCCGATCATTGCTTTGGCTCCATTCTTTGGCGCACGCGTATTGCCCCATCCGGTCAAGGTTACCTTTGCGATCTCCCTCTGGGTGATTTTTTTACCCCAGCTTTTGCAAACGATTAAAAGCCCCCTAGATTTTAATTTAGATCTCGTTTTTCTTCTTTTTAAAGAAGTATTTGTGGGCTTTGCCATCGGATTTATTATTAGCATGCCTTTTACGATCGTGCAAAACGCAGGGATTATCATCGACCACCAAAGGGGGGGCGCAAGCTTGATGGTGAACGATCCTACGGTCCAAAACCAATCTTCTCCTTTAGGTACCTTGTTCAACTTTGTGTTGATCTACCTCTTTTTTTCGATCGATGGCCCCTTCATCTTTATCGACGCGATCGCCACTTCCTATGAGATCATTCCAGTGGATGCCTACTTCAATACCCACTTTTTCTTGAAGGGCTCTGGCTTTTGGCAAAATCAAATCAGCCTGTTCAACAAGGTCATGGTTTTGTCGATTCAGTTGGCTACCCCCGCCCTCCTCGCTATTCTAATGACTGACGTTTTCTTAGGGATAGCCAACCGCCTGGCCCCTCAGGTGCAAATCACCTTCCTGGGGATGCCGCTTAAATCTCTCCTGGCCCTTGCTGTCGTTTGCTTTGGATGGAAGCTATTCACCGAAGAGATGCAAAAGATGCTTTATGAGTGGCTGGCGATTGTGCGTAACACCATCCCGATGTTTAAGCCGCCGTAAAAACAAACGCGACTTGACTTTGATCTTCCATTTTTCAACGCAGAGGCGCAGAGCCGCCAAGACGCAGAGAAAAATAAAAATTACAAAATCCTGCTTCAATGTACCATAACAATGAATTCTCTCTGTGTCTCCCCGCCTCTGCGCCTCTGCGTTGACGTTTTAATTTGTAACTGGACTCATGCGGCGTGAGCGAAAAATTATTAAGTTAAAATTAAAAATTATGCTATCTCCAAGAGAATGGAAACGGAATTCATACTTGCGGGTATTCTTAGTCTCTTTGTCTTAGCCTACTTGGTTTACACCCTCATCTATCCGGAGAGGTTTTAATGCTTCTTTCCGAATGGATTGGCCTTGGGTTATTTGTTGCGCTACTCCTGTTGATCATCCCTCTTCTGGGGAACTACATCACTGCGGTATTCTCTGGTAGCGTGCAATTTTTAGCGCGTGTGGAAGAACTTTTTTACCGGTGGGGCGGTGTCGATCCCAAGCAAGAGATGACTTGGAAGGAATACATCGCTCAGTTGTTAATCTTTAATGCCATCGGATTTGTCTTTTTGTTTCTCCTCTTAATTTTGCAAAAATATCTGCCCATGAACCCTGCAGGGCTACCTGGCGTGCACTGGACCTTAGCTTTTAACATCGCCGCCAGCTTTGTCACCAATACAAACTGGCAATCCTATGTTCCAGAAACGACTCTCAGCCCTTTTTCCCAAATGGTGGGTTTGGGAGTGCAAAACTTTTTAAGTGCAGCTACGGGACTTGCGGCCTTAATCGCACTTTCGCGGTGCTTCCAGCGTAAAACGAGCGGTACGATCGGCAATTTTTGGAGCGATTATACCAAGGGTTTCCTCTATATTTTGCTTCCATTGAGCTTTTTCTTTGCTCTCTTTTTAGTCACTCAAGGGGTTCCGCAAAATCTCGGGGAGGTTGTGGAAGTTTCCACTTTAGAAAATCAGGTCCAGAAAATCCCTACAGGCCCCATTGCCAGTCAAGTTGCCATTAAGCAGATCGGAACAAATGGTGGTGGGTACACTAATGCCAATGGGGCGCACCCTTTTGAAAATCCCACGCCTTTGAGCAATTTTTTTGAAACATTGGCCCTTTTGGCTATTCCTGCAGCTACTGTCTATGCCTATGGAAAGTTGACTGCGGCGCGGCGACATGCCTGGATATTGCTCGGAGTAATGTTTGCGCTTTGGGGGCTTGGGTTAGCCATTGCGCAAGCCTCACAGTTAACACAAAACCCTATTTTTGGAGTGGCTCCCGTTCTAGAAGGTCAAGAAACCCGTTTTGGGAACCTTGCTAGTGTGCTTTGGGGAATATCCACAACAGGCACTTCGAACGGTTCTGTCAATAGCATGTTGTCGAGTTTTTCCCCTCTCGCTAGCGGTACAGCCTTATTCAACATGATGTTAGGGGAGATCATTTTTGGAGGGATTGGGGTAGGCTTGGGCGCCATGCTGATGTTTGTCATCCTCACGGTATTCTTGGCCGGCTTAATGGTCGGGCGCTCACCAGAATACTTGGGTAAGAAATTGGAAAAAACCGAAATGCAATGGGTCATGGTGGCGATTTTGACCCCTGGGGCTTTGATTCTTTTGGGAGCTGGATTTTCAGCGTTGATTCCAAAAGTTTTACAATATCTCAGCAGCCAAGGTCCGCACGGATTTACTGAATTATTATACGCATTTACATCCGCTGCGGCGAATAATGGGAGCGCCTTCGCGGGGATCAATAGTAACAACGACTATTTCAACTTAGTGTTGGGAAGCCTCATGATTTTGACCCGTTTAGCGATTTTGATTCCTCTTGTCGCTGTTGGAGGGCTTTTAGCGGCCAAAAAAACGACCCCTCCATCGCTCGGAACTTTTGAGATTGATAGCTCCCTCTTCTTTATCTTGTTGCTCTCGGTCATTTTAATTGTGGGGGGCTTGACTTTTTTCCCCTCCATTGCTTTAGGGCCATTGGTTGAGCAAATTCTCATGTTAAGAGGACAAACATTTTGAAAAAAAAGACCGCATCCTTATTTGACAAGAAACTGATTTGGGAATCGATTCGCGATTCATTTAAGATGCTTAGCCCCATGACCCAAATTAAAAATCCTGTGATGTTCGTCACTTACATTGCAGCTTGGGTGGTCACTTTATATATGCTCGCCCAAATGGTTTCAGAAGGTTTTTCTTGGTTTAATTTTCAAATCATGCTGTGGCTGTGGCTTACAGTTCTTTTTGCGAATTTGGCCGAAGCTGTTGCCGAAAGCCGCGGGAAAGCGCAAGCAGCGAGTTTGCGCCGGGCCAAAGTGGAAGCCTATGCGCGTCTGATTAAGGGTGGCGTTGAAGTCAAAGTCCCCTCCTCAGAGCTCCAAAAAGGGGATGTTATTGTCTGCGAAGTATTGGATGTGATCCCTGCTGACGGGGAAGTGATTGAAGGGGCGGCCACAGTAGATGAATCGGCCATTACGGGAGAATCGGCGCCTGTGATCCGGGAAAGCGGAGGTGACCGCAGCGCCGTAACTGCTGGGACACGGGTGATCAGCGATCGGCTTGTGATCCGGGTGACTTCCGAGCCTGGCAATAGTTTTTTAGACCGGATGATCCATCTCATCGAAGGAGCTCGGCGGCAAAGAACTCCCAATGAAATTGCCCTTCATATAGTGTTGTCGGGGTTAACCATTATTTTTCTTTTAGTGACAGTTTCCCTCAAGAGCTTTTCCGATTATAGCGCCACTCAGGCCCATCAAGATCTTTCCCATTTGATCACCATTCCCATTTTAGCTGCTTTGCTGGTGTGTTTAATCCCAACGACCATAAGCGCCCTCTTAAGCGCAGTGGGGATTGCTGGGATCGACCGCCTCATCCGGCGCAACGTGGTCGCAAAGAGCGGTCGTTCAGTTGAGGCTGCAGGCGATATCGATCTTTTAATCCTCGACAAAACCGGAACGATCACCATCGGAAACCGGATGGCGACTGAATTTCTACCCATTGCCGGTCTTTCAGAAAAAGAATTTGCGGAGATTGCACAGCTTGCATCTTTAGCAGATGAAACCCCTGAGGGGCGCTCTGTAGTGGTTTTGGCAAAATCGAAATTTAATTTGCGGGCGGAATCACTCGATACGGCTCACACCACCGTAATCCCTTTCTCGGCGAAAACACGGATGAGCGGAATCGATTTCAAGGATAATCAAGGGCAAGTGATTCGCTCTTTACGCAAAGGCTCGGCAGAAGGGATTAAAGAATATCTAAGCAGCATTGGGGGAACTTACCCACAAGAAATTGAAGCTGCTGTTGAACCGATCGCTAAAAAAGGGGGAACCCCCTTGTTAGTTGTCGATGGGAAAAAAGTGGTAGGCATTATCCACCTTAAAGATATTGTGAAAGGGGGAATCCGTGAGCGTTTTGCCGATATGCGCCGCATGGGGATAAAAACCATTATGATTACCGGAGATAACCCTTTAACGGCCGCTGCTATCGCTTCAGAAGCAGGTGTAGATGATTACGTGGCTGAAGCAAAACCGGAAGATAAACTTGCGCTCATCCGTCGTGAACAGGCCGGAGGGCGTTTGGTGGCTATGACAGGGGATGGTACCAATGATGCCCCGGCCTTAGCTCAAGCCGATGTGGGGGTTGCAATGAACACAGGCACCCAAGCTTCGCGGGAAGCCGGCAACATGGTAGATCTAGATAGCAATCCCACAAAATTAATCGAGATTGTCGAGATCGGCAAACAGCTCCTGATGACTCGTGGAGCCTTAACTACCTTTAGCATCGCCAATGATGTTTCAAAATATTTTGCCATCCTTCCAGCTATCTTTGGTGCTTTATATTCGACGCAAGGGGAAACGCACGGCCCACTTTCCTTGCTGAATATTATGGGCTTACACTCTCCTCAGAGCGCGATTTTGAGCGCTGTGATCTTTAACGCGATCATCATTGTGGCTTTAATCCCCCTCGCTTTAAAGGGGGTGCATTATGCCGCCAAATCGGCGCACGATTTATTGCGCAATAACCTTTTAGTTTTTGGTCTAGGTGGGCTTTTAGTCCCCTTCATAGGGATTAAATTGATCGACATGGCCATATATGCACTAGGAATTACTCCATGAAACCCTACATCCGCGTGTTCCTCATTTCCCTGTTTGTGTCTGGCGTTATTTATCCCCTTGTCGTCACAGGGGTCTCCAAGCTCTTTTTCAATAAAAAAGCGAATGGATCGGTCATAGAAGTGGATGGGAAAAAGGTGGGTTCAGAGTTGATCGGTCAAAAATTTGAACAAGAGAAATATTTTTGGCCGCGCCCCTCAGCTATTGATTACGACCCGATGAATTCAGGGGGGAGCAACTTGGGGCCTACCAGCCGCAAACTTCAAACGGATGTGGAAGCGCGCAAGCAAAAAGAGAAAGACTTTCCCGCTGAAATGTTATTTAGTTCGGGAAGCGGACTGGATCCCGATATTTCGATTGAAAATGCCTTCTATCAAGTTCCTCGCGTAGCAAAAGCGCGCAATATGTCTGTTGAAAAGATCAAGGGGTTGGTCGACATCCATGTAAAACCCAACCCTTTTGGGACTTCTTATGTCAATGTCCTTGAATTGAATGTGGCTTTAGACAAGCTCTAAGCAATCTTTCATAAACTGTTTCCCAAAGTCCGGTTGTGGGAAAATCGCCATCCACCCATGCTTCGGCAATATTTTCGGTATCAAGTTGCCTTAGAGCTGCGTAGAGGTGGTGAGCAGCCTCTTCCCCATTAGTGGAATGCCCCAAGTGGATTGCCCGCATCGGATAAATTCTGTCGGAAAAACCGATGATCACCCCATCTGTCGTTTGAGGGATCTTTTTGGTCATTTTTAAGACCGCCTTGGGAGAATAGTGGCGGTAGTGCTGGCCTGGGCAAAGGGGTTTAGCATCATCAATTTGTTTGAGGGGGTATCCTAAAACATTTTCAATCACTGGGATGGGAATTGCTCCCAAACGTCCTAACTTCCAAGAGGAATCTCGGTAAATCAAAATGGTGGATTCAACCCCTTTATCGCAAACACCCCCATCCAAATAGGGCAAAGAGGGGCCAAAATCGTCGCATAGGTGGGCTGCTTGGGTTGCAGAAGGGCGCCCGGAAAGGTTGGCAGAGGGCATTACCAGGGGAGTTGTTTGACGGATCAATTCTCGGGCGATCGGATGGCTGGGAATCCTAAAAGCAGCCGAGGGTAGTCCAGCGCGCGCATTTGGCGCAATTGTACCTTCTTTGATGGGGATAACAAGAGATAGGGGGCCTGGCCAAAAACGGGCGGCCAGCTCATGAAACAAGGGGGGGAGCTCCTTGCAAAAGGGCGCAATCTGATCGACATTGTGGACGTGGATAATCAGCGGATTGTCAGTGGGGCGCCCTTTTAAGCGGTAGATATCTTCAATTGCTTCTGGATGGTTCAAGGAGGCCGCCAAACCATATACCGTTTCAGTAGGAATCGCAACGACCTTTCCTTGGCGGATCAATTCTTTTGCTTGGGTAAAAGTGACTTCCATGAGAGAGCCTATCCTTAAAATAGTTTGCGGAGGGATTCATCCTATCCTTTTAATATTTTAACGCACGATTGCAAAGACGAAGCAAATTTGTCAATCTCTTGCGGCGTATTATACAAACCAAAGGATATTCTGGCAGTGCCGGAGATATTGAAATGCTGCATGACCGGTTGGGCGCAATGATGGCCGGTGCGGATAGCGATCCCTTGCAAGTCCAGCAATGTTCCAAGATCCAAAGGATGAGTTCCTTCAACTAAAAAGCTGATGATAGAACCCCTCTCTTTGGCTGCTCCGATAAAGCGAATGCCTGGGATATGTTCCATTTTTTGCAAAGCGTACTCCAAAAGCTGATGCTCCCACTTCTGAATTTCATCCAGCCCAATTGCGTTTACAAAATCGAAAGCCGCACCTAAACCGATCACTTCGGAAAACATCGGTGTGCCCGCTTCAAATTTCAAAGGAAGCACATTGTATGTGGTTTTGGGGAAGGTGACTTTCTCAATCATATCCCCTCCACCTTGATAGGGGGGAAGGGCATTTAAAAGTTCCTCTTTTCCATATAAGATACCCACGCCGGTAGGGCCGTAGAGTTTATGTCCAGAGAATACCAGGAAATCGGCATCCAGATCTTGCACATCGATGGGCAAATGGGGGGCGCTTTGCGCCGCATCGATTAAAACTTTGGCTCCTGCGGCATGCGCTTCGGCGATCATTTTTTTAATCGGATTAATCGTTCCTAAAGCATTGGAGATATGGCAAATTGCCGCCAACTTTGGTTTTTCCTTCAGCAGCATTTGATAGGCGGTTTGGTCGAGTTCTCCCAGGTCATTACAAGGAACGACCTTCAAAGTCGCGCCCCTCTCTTCGCACATCAATTGCCAAGGAACGATATTCGAGTGGTGCTCGATTTCAGAGATGAGGATGGTATCGCCAGGCTTGACGAAAGCCTTGCCGAAGGTGGTAGCAATTAAATTGATCGATTCGGTGGTGCCGCGGGTGAAGATCATTTCTTCCACCTTATTTGCATTGATAAAGCGGCGCGCCTTTTCCCGCGTTCCTTGATAACTTTGGGTCGAGTGAACCGCCAATTCATATACCGCACGATGCACCGTGCCATAGTGATTAGTATAAAAATCGGTGAGGGTGTCAATCACCCTTTGCGGCTTTTGCGCGGTGGCAGCGGAATCAAAATAGATCAAAGGTTTACCATGCATCGTTTTTTGCAGCATGGGAAAACTTTTGCGTATTTCTTCAATGTTCATAATACTGATCGCTGATCTGTTCTGCTCTTATCTTTATGGATTCCATGGGAATATTTTCTATAATTTCGTTGCAAAATCCCTTGACTAGGAGGCTTTTGGCTGCTTCAGCGCTAAAACCTCTTGTTTTCATATAAAAAAGTTCTTCCTCGCTGAGTTGCCCCACGGTAGTACCGTGCGAGGCTTTCACATCATCGGCAAAAATTTCCAAGTTGGGTTTACTTTCAGCGGCGGCCCCTTCCGATAAAACGAGGTTGTTATTGAGCTGAAACGCGTCTGTTTTTTGAGCGGCTTGGCGCACTAAAATTTTCCCTTCAAAGCTGGAATGGCTGTTTTCATCCAACACACCTTTAAAGAATTGGAATGAATGGCAATGGGGGGCTTGGTGGTCCATCAAGACATGGGTGTGCACCTCATTTTTGCCTTTACCCATCCAGAGGCCATAGAGCAATGCTTCCCCATTTTCGCCTTGCAATGTCACTTTATAATCGTAGCGTTGACATTCTGCACCTTGGGTAACATTTAAGGTCTTAAAAGTGGCATCCCCTTTTAGCTGGGTTCGGACAGCCTCAAAAAAGAGGGTTTTAGGAGGTTCTTGAGAGGAATTTTGCAAATAGCGGATTTTCGCGCCCTCTTCCAGAGTGAAATCGGTCACTGCATTGATCCAGTGGGAACCTCCGGAAAGCACTCCTTGGGTATTGCACAGCAACGCCTCGGAAAAATTCCCGGCAAAGAGATGGAGACGGGGAAACAGCATGAGCGGTTTTTGCTGCGTGTGGAGGATGTGAAGGATCTGGATCGGCTTCTCGACGATTGTTTTGGGAGGGATATAAATAAAGATACCCCCCTTTTGTAGGGCAGTATTGAGGATTGCAAAGGGATCAGCTTCTTCCTTAACGGCCTTATTCCAATGGTTTTGCAAGAAAGTCGCGAACGATTTGAAAGCCTCTTCAAGGGGTTGAACAATTACTTTTTGGGGAATGTCGCTGCGGCGCGACAAAGTGGGTTGATAACATCCATTCACAAACACCAAAACTGAATTTTGGCATTCGGGTAAGATAAAAGAATCTATCAGCGCAGGGTTAATGGCAGGGATTTCTTGGGGAGTTTCATAGGCGTTTTCATAAAGGGAACGCAAGCTAACATAGCGGAACACTTCACTTTTGCGGGTGGGCAAACCAATTTCTAAAAAATGGTCCCACGCCTTATTGCGCACTTTAGACAAAGGATCTTGGGGAAATGCATCGAAAGCGCATTGTAAGAGTTCTTGAAAATTATCGATTTCGGTCGAAGAGATCATTTGCCCACCCAGTCGTACCCCTTTTCTTCCAATTTTAAGGCTAAGTCAGGGCCTCCCGTTTGTACAATTTTTCCATCCACCATCACATGCACGAAATCGGGCTTGATGTAGTCCAAGAGACGCTGGTAATGGGTGATTAAAATTAAGCCTTTTTCAGGTGTGTGTAGGTGATTGACCCCCCTTGCGACAATGCGCATGGCATCGATATCTAGGCCTGAGTCGGTTTCATCGAGAATAGCTAACTTGGGTTGTAGGACTGCCATTTGCAAAATTTCGTTGCGCTTTTTCTCTCCCCCTGAAAATCCTTCATTCAAGTTACGCGTTTTAAATTCCGCTTTGATTTCCATCTCTTCCATTTTTTCGTCGAGAAGCCGCTCAAAGGCTTCGTTGGAAAGCTCGGTTTGACCGGTGGCTTTGAGGGTGCTGTTAAGAGCCATTTTTAGAAAAGGAAGATTGCCGACTCCGGCGATCTCAACCGGGTATTGAAAACTCATGAAGAGTCCAAGATGGGCCCGTTCTTCCGGTTCCAATTCTAAGATGTTTTGCCCTTCAAACCACACTTCGCCGCTGGTAACCTCATAGGCGGGATGACCTGCCAAGACTTTTGCTAAAGTCGATTTTCCGGCGCCATTGGGTCCCATGATTGCGTGGATCTCACCCTTATTTACCGTGAGGTTGACATCTTTTAAAATAGGGGTGCTGTCAGTTAAAGCGCTTAAGTTTTTAATTTGTAACATGTTTTAGTCTATCCAACAGAATTTTCAAGTTTTAGCGTCAGAAGTTTTTGCGCTTCCGTGGCAAATTCAAGGGGCAACTCTTGGATCACCTCTTTGCAAAAGCCGTTGACGATCATATGAATCGCCTCTTCTTTGCCGATGCCACGCGACTGGAAGTAGAAAATTTGCTCCTCATTGAGTTTGGAGGTGGAAGCCTCGTGCTCGAGTTGGCTGGTGGCATTGCCCACTTCAATGTAGGGGAAAGTATTGGCGGAGCAATTGGCTCCCACCAACATCGAATCGCATTGAGTGTAATTGCGCGCACCGCTGGCGCGAGGAACCACCTTGACGAGGCCACGGTAGCTATTGTGGGAGAAATCGGCTGCGATCCCTTTTGAAACAATGGTGGAACGGGTATTTTTGCCCAAATGGATCATTTTGGTGCCCGTATCGGCTTGCATTTTGCCATTAGTAAGCGCAACGGAATAAAATTCCCCTACCGAATTATCCCCTTGGAGAATACAGCTGGGATATTTCCAGGTGATAGCTGCACCCACTTCCACTTGAGTCCACGAAATTTTGGAATTCACTCCGGCGCATTTGCCCCGCTTAGTCACAAAGTTGTAAACGCCCCCTAAACCTGTTTTAGGATCGCCCGAGTACCAGTTTTGCACTGTGGCGTATTTAATTTGGGCATTGTCGAGGGCAATCAATTCAACGACGGCAGCGTGAAGTTGGTGATTGTCGTAGGCAGGCGCGGTACACCCTTCCAAATAACTGACGTAGGAGCCTTCTTCGGCAATAATCAAGGTTCGTTCAAATTGTCCTGATTCCTTATCGTTGATCCGGAAATAAGTGGAGAGTTCCATAGGGCATCTAACCCCCTTAGGGATATAGACAAAGGAACCATCAGTAAAGACAGCGGAATTTAAGGCGGCAAAAAAATTATCTCCAGCAGGAACGACAGTCGCCAGATACTTTTTAACTAGCTCGGGGTGGGTATGGATCGCATCAGAAATGGAACAAAGGACCACTCCGGCCTCTTCTAACTTTTTCTTGAAGGTTGTACCGATGGAAACAGAATCAAACACCATATCGACAGCGACATTGGTGAGCCGCTTTTGTTCATCGAGAGGAATCCCCAACCGTTCAAAGGTTTTCAATACTTCGGGATCCACTTCACTTAAATCGTTTTTGAGCGGTTTTCTTTTGGGTGCGGAATAGTAACAAATGTTTTGGTAATCGATGGGTGGGTATTCGGCATTGACCCAATGAGGTTCGCTCATTTCCAACCACTTACGGTAAGCTTTGAGCCTAAACTCAAGCATCCATTCGGGCTCTAACTTTTTGGACGAAATGGCACGGATCGTCTCCTCGCTCAAACCCTTGGGTAGGCTGTCGGTTTCCACATCTGTGGTAAAACCGTACTTATATTCTGTGCTGCTAAAAAGGGTTGGGGTTGACATCTTTAACCAATAATTTCTCGTGAATCTCTCTAAAAGTATTATATCCCAATTAGGATACCCTTAAAACAATAAATTCACAATGAAAAATAGAGGAGAAAAAGGGGTCGGGCCTGAAAAAGGGGCCGGGCCTGCATTCTTGCAATTCCTTTGAAAGTCTGCAAAGGAAAGGGATGAGAATTGCAAGAATGCAGGCCCGGCCCCTTTTTCGGAAGAATAAGAATGCAAGAATGCAGGCCCGGCCCCTTTTTTAGGGTGCTTGAAGTTGCGGCCGGGGGCCAGGCAAAGGCGCTGGAGGGCCTAATAGCCGGTCAGGATGGGGACCAAAAGGTACCACCTGTGGAATAGGCGCTGGAGCAATCACCACTGGTGGAGGTGGCGGCGGCAAAGGGATTGGCGGAGGGGGAGGAGGCGGAAAGTTATAATAACTCCATTCACGGTAGGTTTGCGGTTCACAACGAAGAGCATAAGAGGGACAATTGATCATTTTGGGAGGATGAGCCAATTGGCGGGCAAAATCGAGGGGTTCGGTGCGAATTTGATGCACCCCGCCGCAAAGGCCCGGATCTTGGATAAAATAGCCAATTTTTCCCCCTGAAAAGGTCACGTATTGGATCGAGTTGGGGGCAGGATAATTATACAGGCATTCCCCCACAAAATGGATTTCAATATCGACATTGTCGGTGGTAAAAGGGCACGGGCAAAGAAAGGGGGGTAAACGTCCGCAGCATCCATGGTTGATGGCGTCCAAAAAGGTGGCTAAAATCCCTAAAACGAGGTCGCGTGCGCTATCGATGGTGTTGGTTTGATCGCTTTCAAAATTTAAAGTGATGTGGTGGATTTTACAATCCATATGTCCGCTGTGATTGACCAAGCGCAGGGAAGGATTATTTTTTTCGATCATCTCCACATATTCAGTCACAGTGTAGTTAAGAAAAGTGGCGTAATTTTCACGGGCGCCAAAATCGCGAAAGTCAACTGTGTTGTGGATGGCGAGAAAAAAAGGTAAGCAAAGGGTTAGCCAGGTCATAGATCCTCGAATCTTCAGAATTTCCGATTCTAATGAAGTATGCAATTGGGGTAAACGTCAAATAAGTCCATGCCGCCAAATCCCATGCTGCACCGTCGTGGGCTTGCCAACATGTCTTTTAATTGACGCTTACCAAAGACCTAGCAAAAATTTTGCTAATCATTATAGTAAAATTTTTATTTGCAATGAGGCGCTATGGCACGTTTCCTTTTTTCATCCACTTTGGCAGCATTTCTTTGTGTTCTCCCGGCTATCTTACCTGCTCTGGCGGAGACATATCACGATGAATATAAGGGAGCGCGTGAGCCTGCTTTTGAAAAGATTTATGTCAAACAATGCGATTTGTGCACCTTTTGCGACGGAACCTACTACTACGATGAAGCCGGTGAACCCCACAAGGTGGGTACCGTTTTACATGACGATCAAGGGATGTATGTTCTTTTGATCAAGTATCAATGCCCGTTGTGCGGTTTAAGTTGGGATGATAAAACCCCTGACGACGAACATGGGTGCCCTATCTTGAAAAGGCGTTACCACAAGTACATTTGGGATTGAAGATAGGGGTACTGAGCGGTTAAAGCTCCACCTTTTCTGCTTCTTTTTTCTTTTTGTATGCTTTAATTTCTGGCGCAAAGAGCTTTTCAAGGGCTTGCTGCAGGGCATCTTGATCGATCGCTTTTTTGCCTTTGCGCGCGGCTTGAAGAGCGGCTTCATGGAAAATATAGGCTACATCCGCCATGGAATGCTTTTTCAGGAGCTCTGGAAGGAAAGAGGTATCTAAGTCCTTGTCAAAAGGGTATTTTTGTAGTTCATAGGACACGATTTCAGTCAATTCAGCTTCTTTTGGCTTAGCGACGTGAATGATTTGATCGAAACGCCCTTTGCGCAAAATGGCTGGATCGACAGTCTCAAGGCGGTTGGTCATGCCAAAAACGAGGACTTTATTTTGTTTTGTGTATTGGAGATGGCGCAAAAATTCAGTGGTCTCCTCCACACGCATCGGATATTCGTCCTGCCGCTTTTGAAGATAGGTATCCATTTCATCGACAATAATAATCGACGGTGCAGTGGAAGCAGCTTTATTAAAAATATTGGCAATCGTCATGGCCGATTCATGGATATAGGTGCTGCCGATGGTGGATGCGTTAATTTCGTAGATTGGAATTCCTAAATAGTCGGCAAGTGCTCTCACCGCATAGGTCTTTCCACATCCGGGAGGGCCTTCTAAAACGACATTGCCCGGCCAAGTGACATGGAAGGGTGCATATTTGGCGGGGTTTTGAATGATGTCGATGAGATCGCGAAAATGAGTTTGTAATTCATGTCTTCCAGCTAGAATAAAAGGCCCTTCTTTTTTTGTGCTGGTTTCAGGAAGGGTTACGAAATTAGAATCAGAAGTTGTTAGCGAAACTTCGGTTTCTAAACGGGAGAAGCAATAGCACAAAACAAGGACCGCGCCTGCTAAAATTGTGCAATAGTGAAACACTTCTTTATAATCAGTCGGTTTTTCATTCATATTTAATTAGTTTAAGTACTTGAATGAAAATTGTCTATTTTATTCTCTGTAATATGCCATTTTTTAACGCAGAGACGCGAAGGCGCAGAGAAAGGGGTGAGTATCCTTTTTCTCTGCGCCTCTCCATCTCTGCGTTGATTTTTAAGGATTCACCATGATTAGGGATTTATCCCCTTCACGGTAGTTTAGATAGTCTTTCAAGATTTTGGCATGGTCAAAAGCCAACTCTTTCCAAGGGATATCCTCGATTTTTACCAAAAAGGCGGCAGCAGCATCATCCCCTGCAGTGGGCATGTGAAATGTTTTGGCAAGATGGGTTACTTCTACCGAATGGTGACGAAAATCGCGCGTGGGATCTGAATAAACGTGGAACTGCTTTAAATCGTGCAGATCGAGGTTCACTTCTTCTTTCATTTCCCGTCGAATGGCGGTCTCCACTGTTTCCCCATATTCAACTTTTCCACCCGGTAAGGCTTTTCCCCAAGGAGCTTTGCCCCTTTCGATCAAGACGATCCCTTGAAATTGGTTGTTGTCATAGACCTCGATAATAGCAGCGGTGGTCAAAATAGGGGGCTTGTGGGGGGCAGGTGTGGGTTCTGCATGCATTTGCAAGGGCAAACAGACCACTAAAAAATAAAGAACGAACTTTAAATAGACTTTGAACATCCTCATTCCTTTTAGTAGAGTTTTGCAAATAATTTTAAGATGAGTTTTCTTTTTTGGCGACGATTTTTCTTTTTTGTTTACGGAAAAAAGAAGTTGATTTACATTTTCGACAATTTTTAAAAATCCAATTTTCACTGCAGCAAGGAGGCTAGTATTGTGGAAAATTCAGAAGATCTTCCCCAAAAATGGTATCAAATAGTCATCGATGGATCACTCCCTCACTGGGGAGATGGAATTTGGGAAATTATAGAAAAAATCAGCAAAAAAATATGCGCCAAGTTTGGGGTAATGGAATATCTCGAAGGGCACCCCAAGAAAGGAAAGGTGAATAGTTTTCTTGCGCTAGAAGAGATGCAATGGGAGCCGGTCGATGTGGTGGATTTGTTGCGGTATATGGAAAGCGTGGGAGATCTCGATTGGGGCGATTTTTATCTCTTTCACCAAAAACCCTGGAAATGGGAATGGGAACCACAAGAAGATTTTGCTACATTGGTGGGGCATTCCGATACAACAATTAGAGTCATCGATGGAAATTTATTTTACATCCATACTCCCTATAAGGAAGTTGTGGAGATGATCAAAGAAGCTTACGGCTCAGTTGAAAGCATTAAATTTTCTGAGCTTGAGTTTCATACCTATCCCTATTGAAAGAGGTCGGTGGGACTGCGCTTGGGACAGAAGGACAACTAGTGTTTTATCAGATCGCTGCGAGTCGTTAGTTGGGCCCGTCCCATCAGTCCCATCCGTCCCCTCTTTGGCTTATCCCTTTTAGATCTCGATTAACCGAAAGCCTTCCGGAAAATAGAAGAGGATATCCGTTGCTGTTAAGCAATACGAGGTCATTTCGAGGGCGGCATGTTCGCCAGCAAGGCCATGAATGTATACCCCTAAGCAAGCGGCGCGATGGGGATCGAGCCCCTGCGCTAGAAGTGCGGCGATCAGCCCAGTTAAGACATCGCCGCTCCCAGCCGTGGCCATTCCAGGATCTCCTGCAGGGGAAATAGAGATCGGTTTGCCCGGATGGAAGATAAATGAAGGGCCCCCTTTAAGGATGAGCGTGCACTCTTTTTCATCCACGTAGCGCTGCACCTTGTCTAAGAATTCCCGGTCGATCCCTTGGGGTTTGGGCAGCTTGGTGATGCGCAGCAATTCCCCCAAATGGGGTGTAAGAACAGAATTAGCGGGCAGGGGAACGTCATTTTCACTTAAGAAAAAGAGCGCATCGGCATCGATCACGGAAGGTTTTTGAAATGTCGGTAGAAGATCGCGCAGCAAGGTGGTCACCTCAGTCGTGCGTCCTAAACCAGGTCCTACAAAAATAGCTGAAGCCTTATTGAGCCACTCCACAAGCGATTGAGGATGGTGGGGATCGTAGCCCGTTTTTATAATTTCGATGGCGCCGGCAGTGAGCAACTCTTCCATTCCTTGGGGGTAAAGAAGACGCATCATCCCAGCCCCGCCTCTAAGGGCAGCCTGAGAAGAAAGCAGGGCAGCACCGGGCATTTCGGGTGAACCTGCCCACCCCACAACATAACCTGCCTGATATTTATGCCGGTTTCTCACTAAGGAAGGAAGCTGACTATAAAGATCTTCCTTGGTCAACATGATGAAATCGGCTGCGCTTTCATCAATATATTGTGCCGGAAGTCCAAAGTCCACATAACGGAGCTTGCCGATGAAATTCCACCCTTCTTTTAAGAAAAAGCCAGTCTTAGGCAAGCCTAAAAAGGCTGTTTCAACAGCACTGATACAAGATTTAGAGGCTTTCCCTGTTTCTCCATCTAGCCCTGAAGGGATATCGACAGCAATAATGGGGCGCCCTGAGCGGTTTACGTGTTCGATGACGCTGGCATAAGGTTCATTGACTTCGCCGTGAAAACCGGTCCCAAAAAGGCCATCGATGAGAATTCCTTGAGGGGGGAATGCTAGGTCGTTCAACGATTCAAAATGGCGGATTTTGCCCCCTTCATCTAAAAAGCGGCGGTAATTTTCTTTGCAAAGATGGCTACATTCTTCAAGAGGTGCAACCTGTAAGGCGAGCACTTCATAGTCGAGGTGGAGCAAGTAGATCCCCGCTACATAGGCGTCGCCACTATTGTTTCCTTTTCCGCATAACAAGACTGCTTGCCTGTCGAGTTGATACCGTTCGGCATAATCATGCACGACGAGGGCAATGCCGCTGCCTGCTTCTTCCATAAAATCAGATTCTGAAGACCCTCCTCGATAGGCTTGAGATTCCATATGGGCCATTTGTTTGGAGGAAACGACT
>Ga0153954_1000865_pt1 | contig 19804 bp, 16 predicted proteins | sample TSFL038MetaG_FD_102277 | JGI IMG/M metagenome (GOLD analysis project Ga0153954, IMG submission 102277) | Attine ant fungus gardens microbial communities from Florida, USA - TSFL038 MetaG | ecosystem: Host-associated > Fungi > Mycelium > Unclassified | place: USA: Florida, Wekiwa Springs State... | reverse complement strand
GGTAGCTGGCTATTTGGAGAGCTCGCGAATAGCGCGGGCGGGGCGGGTCAACGCCTGCCTACCCCGCGCCGTGATCATCAGCGATTGAGGCCGTCTTGCCGCGTGGCTTCGAACAGGAACCAGGTGCGCCGCTCGGCTTCGTCGATCCATACTTCCAGCAGGCTCGCAGAGGCGACATCACCGAATTCTTCGCAGACCCCATGGACTTCCCGCATGCTCGCGGCGAGCCGCTCATTATCGTCACGAAGCTCGGCCAACATGGCATGCGGCTCGACATAAGAGGCGTCGTTGTCGAGGATTCTCTGCTGTCGGGCGATTTGCCCGATCGAGCGCAGGGTCGTGCCACCAATCTTGCGGCTGCGCTCGGCGAGTGGATCTGTCATGGCGAAGATCTGGTCGCCGTGCTCGTCCAGCAGGAGGTGATAGTCGCGGAAATGCGGGCCGCTCATGTGCCAATGGAAGTTCTTCGTCTTCAGGTAGAGCGCGAAGACGTCTGCCAGCACGCCATTGAGCGCCGCTGAAATATCCCGGACGGCCTCTTCGGTGAACCCTGAAGGTGTACGAAGCTGTTCGCGGTCACGAGCGATCTTCGGTGAAACTGCGCTGCTCATTGGAGACTCCTTTTGTTAAGGAACACCACTCTAATGTGAGCCTGACCAATATGGACGTCTTTCACATGTGCCTGATATCTGCGTGTTCGCACTTTCGTTGCCAGAGACCGGGGCATGTCATCGGTCGGCTTGGCAGCGCAAGCTCCATTGATCCGGAAGGGGCCGCCCGCCGTGCGCGTCGGGGCAAATGGCTCCCACAGTCCTGTAAAAGATGCTCGTGATACGCCGCCGTATCAATGGCCTTGTCCGAGTTGCCAGATCAGGCGTCTGGAACGCGTTCCTGAGCCCGGCTAGAGACCGCCCAATGCCTTGCTGATGCTACCCATCAAAGCGTCGGCCGCATACGGCTTGCTGAGAAAGCATATGGCGCCGGCCGCCTCGACCTGGCGGCGAACGCGCTCCTCCGGAAACGCCGTGATGAAGATGATCGGGAGGTTCCGCCCTTGCTTGAGTAGTGTCTTCTGCAACTCGGCGCCGCTCATTCCTGGCATTTGAATATCTGTGATCACACACGCCACATTCTGCGTGGCAACCGAGTTGAGGAACTCCTCGGCGGAGCCAAAGGCTAGCGTATCGATTCCGTAAGACTGCACGAGATTCTCGGTCGCGGTGCGGACCTCCTCATCATCATCTATGATTGCGATAGTTCTTGCTACGGTCAACCGGGGAATCCCTTGTCTTGGCTGAAGCAACAATGGCATCAACCGCCACTAGACCGGCTATATGGCGAATTCTGACACGAAAAGTAAGCTATACGGTGGTTTGTAATGGATCAGCCAGTTCCGTGGATTCCGAGCACGGCGGCCAGCCGGGTTAGCTCCGCGACCGAGGTCACTCCCATCTTTTTCATCATATTTCCGCGATGTATTTTTACAGTGATTTCGGCCAATCCCATTGCAGCGGCAATCTGCTTGTTAAGCAAACCTTTTGTCACGAACCACATGAGCTCAGACTCCCGCGGCGTCAGCGACTTGTAGAGTTCCCTCACACTATCGAGCGCTCCGTCCGCCTGGCGGCGCCCCCTATCGCGTTCGATTGCATTCGATACCGCATCAATCATGTCCTGATCTCGGAACGGCTTTGTCAGGAAATCCACAGCTCCAGCCTTCATCGCCTTTACAGACATCGGTATGTCGCCATGCCCGGTCATGAACACGATCGGCAAACGCACGCCGGATCGGGCGAGCTGGCACTGGAACTCAAGTCCGCTGATGCCGGGCAATCGAATGTCCAACACAAGGCACGAAGGGGCGTTCGGTAACTCCGAGTCAAGCATCGCCGCAGCGGAGCCGAAGGTCGACACCTTGAGCCCTACCGAGCCTAAGAGGTTCGCAAGCGCGTCACGCAAGTCAGCGTCGTCATCCACTATGATGACGACCGGCTCGTCCGCCGGCGCTTCCTTTTGTGATCGCACCGCCTCCCGCATCATGCGTTCTCCTGAACAGTCACGGGCAGTCGGATGGTGAATGTCGCCCCTGGTCCATCGTTTCGCGTTGCAATGATCCGGCCGAGATGCGCTTCCACGATCGAACGCGAAATTGACAACCCCATCCCCATACCGGTCTTCTTCGTGCTGTAAAAGGCGGTAAATAGCTTGCTCATGGTTGCATCGTCGATTCCACTTCCGGAGTCAATGACGTCAATAACGACATGCTCAGGGCACCCCTCCCTGGAGGTTTCGATGCGCAGGATCCGCGTCCGTTCTTCGACGGCCTCCATCGCTTGCACGGCGTTCATGACGAGGTTGATGACCACCTGCTGAAGTTGGATCCTGTCACCAATGATCCGCGGAAGTGCTCGGTCCAGCACAAGCTGGAGCTTCACCTGGTGGCTGCGAATTTCCCGCTGCACGAGAAGCAGCGATTCGTCGAGCAGCGCATTGAGATCCACCGGCGTGTATTCAGGCTCCGAGCGCGACGCAAGCGCCCGCAACCGGGCAATAACGTCGCTGGCCCGACGTGCATTTGCGATCATCTTCTGCAGCGAATTATGCACGGCCTCAAGATTGGGTGGTGTGCGAGACATCCACCGCAGTCCAGCTTCTCCGTTGGTAACGACAGCGGCGAGCGGCTGGTTCACTTCGTGGGCGATCGAGGCCGTAAGCTCTCCGAGAGTGGTGATCCGAGCCATGTGCGAAAGCTCTGCTTGGGCGCGGTGTAATGCGTCCTCGATCCTCCGACTGTCCTCGATATCACTTGCGACGCCATACCATCTGATGATCTTGCCGTTTTCATCGTGCAGTGGTGCCGATCGCAGGAAAGTCCTTCGGTATTCTCCACTTGCCGACTTCAGCCGCGTCATGATTTCGTAGGGCTTCCCGGCCGCGCGGAAGCGCCTGACCTTTTCCCCATCACTTGCCTGGTCATCAGGGTGAACGAGCTCTCCCCATTTGGTCGCTCTCAGCTTCTCCATACTCCAGCCCATGTCCGACCAGCGCTCATTGACATAAATGACTGATCCAAGATCGGGCCCCGTGCTCCAGAGCAACGCTGGAATCGTGTCAACCACACGACGCAGTTCCTCTTCGCGTGCGCGCAGTTGCTCATTGGCTTGCTCTTGCAGTGTGATGTCGTTACTTGTCTCCATGATGGCTACGGGCTCGCCGCGTACGTTGCGTTGTAGCGACCATCGGTTGGCTACAATGACCGGCGTTCCGTCTTTTTTTACCCGCACCAGCTCGGCCTCCCAGCTGTCAGCCTGACCGGGTCTGGATGCACTCCTCCCGCGATTATCTGGCGTGGAGTCGGTCTTAAGCAAGTCCACGGCAATGCATCCAATCGCCTCCACCGCGGGCCAACCGTACAACGCCTCGGCACCTCGGTTCCAGTAGGTGATGCGGCCTTCGGAGTCGGTGACGTAGATTGCATCATGCGTGAGCGCGAGAAGCGCAGCTTGTCGTTTGAGACCGGAGGTCACCGCGAGATTCTTCAGCACGACAGAGGTCGTCAATACAATGGCAGAGACGCTGACGCCGCATCGAATGACCGCGTCCGTCTCGATCGCGGGAAGATGCCCAACCATGAAGCTGGTTAGCGTCAAGATTATGCAGGCCGCGGCGACGACGAGCACACCCAGTCGATCGAGAAACTGGGCGCTCAGAATCACCACCAGGACATAGAGCACAGCAATTGCGCCACCTTCCGGCACAAAAGTGTCGAAGACAAAAATGGTCGCTGCAAGCAGAACCGAGCCAAGCGGATAGATTGGAGAGGTGTGTTGAATGGGCACTTCGACCGGCAGCTCCCACCTCCCTCTGGATTTGGCTTTGCCCAATTCCAGCATGCTCATTTTCGCCACTCCTATCCCTCCTCAAGTGGCCTGTTTGATACGTACGAGTTATGCGCAGCCGTGCTGGCGAGCGACGATCCGTCGCGACTGAGCCATGACGCGTCGGCAAGGGCAACAGTCGAGACGCCACAGGCGGCCGTGCACAGGTTGTGTATGTCTCGAGAAGCCATTACCATGATTCCGCTGCCGATCGACATGTCACGGACGTCGACGATGAAGAACGCAGCCGATCGACACGTCTGGCGCAATGGCGATCGTCCTCGGAGAGGCCCTGCCAGCCCAGGCAAGATCGGTCTCCGCAATAATGCTGAGAGATTATGCAGCGACGCCATTGCTTCGCAGGACAGGATAAGGTGCAGCGGAGGCATCGCGGCGCTGCCTCCTCAGAGGAGACAGGCTCTCTGCGGGTCAAGAACATCACAATACATACTTTGATTTCGGTCGTGTCAGTCTGAGATATACGATCTGAAACCGCAGTATGATTGCGACATATTCACTCGATCGGCAGGATCAGACCGGTGATCGTTCAGTATCCGTGAGGTAATAGCGTCACATCACTCAATGGATTCTCCGCTCCTATGAGATTTAGACTCCATTCAGTCTATGGCGCCTGAACCGACGGACCAATTGCGCGAGCATGATGTGCTGATGGGAGCGAGGCCGATGTCGCAGTATCTGGGTACACATTCGAGAGCAACCCCTTCTGAACCGTACTTCGCCATGCATGCAGGTGCTGAGGTGGTATATGGCGGTGGAAGCGACGTGGCCGCCCATCCGATACCTAGCGAGTCGTGTGACAGGCTGCGTAAGGCACCGATCCGGATCGATTTGCCACATCTCGACGTGGTGTTGTCGATATCCGTTGAGGGACGCAGTTCGGCGACTTCCCACCACGTCGAGCAAACGGCGCCCAAGGCGACGACGAAACTTGACGTCATGCGCGATCCAATCGTCGAACAGCTGTTCTGTGATTTCAATCGTCCCGAACTTCGACCATCCAATTTGAGTGGCGTCTATACGGATGCCGTTCGGCTTGCTGTTCTCGCACGCTGGCTGGGCCTGTGCTGCTCGGACTCTTCCACGCTCTATGCCAAACAATCGCCGGCCGCCCTGCCAAAATGGCGGTTACGGCGCGTCATCGACCATATCGACGAAAACATCAGCGGCCCCACCAGCTTGGCCGCCCTCGCGGAGGCTGCGGGCCTCAGCAAAATGTATTTTGCCGCCCAGTTTCGTGCGGCGACCGGCCTACGCCCACACGAATATGTCCTGCGCAGACGGGTCGATCGCGCCAAGCACCTTTTGACGGAGACTCAGGATTCAATCGCCGAGATCTCATTCAGCGTGGGTTTCCAGACGCAAGCGCATTTCACAATGGTGTTCAAACGGATTGCCGGAGCAACTCCCGGCCAGTGGCGGGCTCTCGGCACCACACTCTCCGAACGTCAGCAAACAAAGGACGCGTTTGATGTCTACCACAGTGGAGCGTCGCTCGCTCGACCGCGATCTCAGTGAGTTTGCCCAGAAATGGGGCTGGTCTGTCGCCCTAGGTATTGGGCTACTCATTGCCGGCGGATTCGCGAGTACGACCCTGATTTCCGCCACGCTCGCTTCGATTCTCTACATCGGCGCCATGATGTTGGTGGGCGGAGTGTTGCAGCTGCTGCACGCTTGCACTGCTGATGGCCGGCAACATCGGCTTCTTCTTGTCGCCGGCGGTGTGCTCTACGCCATCGCTGGCGGGATCTCCATTTACGATCCCGTCATGGCATCAGTCGGGATATCACTGGCCGTCGGTGTCCTTCTGATGCGGCCGGCGCCGTTCGGATCGCATTTGCGGTGGAGGGCCGCAGTCACCATGGGTGGCGATGGATGGCAGCCAGCGGCGTGCTAACCTTGGTCGCCGGGGCTGTCGTTGTTGCAGCCTTGGCCAGGGATCGGAATCTGGCTGCTCGGTGCGATCCTGACTGTCGATTTAATATTTCAGGGTTGGGGCTTCATCGCGTTCGGCCTAGCCCTTTCGGTCCATAGCAAAGGCCGCGTGATCCAGACATCCTGGACGGTCATCATTTTCACGTCGTTGAGTGCCGGTCGTCTGCGACGTGCGTAGCTGCCAGGCGACCTGGTGGACTATAGCGGCCGACGCTACCAATGTTTAGTCGGTCACAACCCAAATGAGGTCATTTCGATTTTTTCGTGCGATTTTGAAAGACGACCGGAACATTGCGGTGAGGAGTGAAAGCGGACAATTGTCGCCACTGTCGAATTCTGGCGGCCTTGTCCGGTCCTTTGTCAAAGGAGCGGGGCGTGACCGAGAAGAAGAGCATTGAGCGCTATAACGAACCGGCCGGCGGGTGGGGGGCACTCAAGGCACTCGGCGAGCATCTGGTCGAACAAGGTATCGCCGTAAAGGGTGCGAAGACCCTCCTGCGCATGAACCAGCCCGAGGGGTTTGATTGTCCTGGCTGTGCGTGGCCCGACCCCAAGCACACATCTTCCTTCGAATTCTGCGAGAACGGTGGCAAGGCAATCGCCTGGGAGGCAACGGCCAAACGGTGCACGCCTGAATTCTTCGCCGCCCATACCGTGACCGAGCTTTCGGGGTGGAGCGACTATGAGCTTGAGATGGTCGGACGGTTAACCCATCCTATGGCTTATGACGCGGCAACCGACCATTATGTGCCAGTCAGCTGGGAGGCGGCTTTCGCTACAATCGGCCGGCAACTCTCGGCACTGCCCGATCCGAACATGGCGGAATTCTACACGTCCGGCCGCACCTCCAATGAGGCAGCGTTCCTCTACCAGGTCTTCGCCCGCGAATACGGCACCAACAATTTTCCCGACTGCTCGAACATGTGTCACGAGGCCACCAGTGTGGGACTGCCGCAGTCGATTGGCGTCGGCAAAGGCACCGTCCTGCTCGAGGATTTTGACAAGACCGACTGCATACTGATCTTCGGGCAAAACCCGGGCACTAACAGTCCACGGATGATGACGACGTTGCGAGCCGCATCGCACCGCGGCGTCCCCATCATTTCCTTCAACCCTTTTCGTGAGCGGGCGCTCGAACGTTTCCAGGCGCCGCAGAATCCGATTGAGATGGCGTCACTGACGTCGACCCCGATCAGTTCACGACTGCATCAGGTGCGCGTCGGCGGCGACATCGCGGTCATCAAGGGCATGATGAAGGTCCTCGTAGAGGAAGACGAGCGCGCGCGCGCCGAGGATCAGATCGAGACGCTCGATTGGGATTTCATCCGCGGTCACACGGTGGGGATCGATGATCTCGCTACCGACGTGAAGGCCGCACTCTGGGAGGACATCGAGAGCCGCTCGGGCCTGACACGGGCCGCAATCACCGAGGCTGCGCATGTCTACATGAAGGCCAAACGCACCATTCTTGTCTTTGGCATGGGTCTCACCCAGCACCGCCACGGTGCTCGCAATGTGCAGCAACTTACCAATCTCTGCCTGCTGATGGGCAACATCGGTAAGGACGGAGCCGGAATGTGCCCTGTGCGCGGCCACTCCAACGTTCAGGGCGACCGCACTGTCGGCATCACCGAAATTCCGACCCAGGACTTTCTTGACCGCCTGGAGCATCGCTTCGGTTTCAAGCCGCCATCGGCGCACGGCCACAATGTCGTGACCGCGCTCGAGGCGATGGTGCGGGGCGAGGTCCGGGTGTTCATCGGCATGGGGGGCAATATCACAGCCGCAATCCCGGACTGGCGCGTGACCCATCAAGCGTTCCGGAACCTCGATCTGACCGCGCATGTTTCGACCAAGCTCAATCGGAGTCACCTCGTCCATGGCCGCGAGGCATTGATCCTGCCATGCCTCGGACGCTCAGAAATCGACGTGCAGGCAACAGGACCACAGTCGATCACCGTCGAGGACTCGATGTCGATGGTTCACGCTTCGGCCGGAAAGAATCAGCCGGCGTCCGAGTACCTGAAGAGTGAGCCGGCGATCATCGGCGGAATGGCGCGCGCGACACTGGGCAGCCGATCGGTCGTGGAGTGGGAAAGCCTCGTCGGTGACTACGATAAGATTCGGGACGCCATCGAGGCGGTCTTTCCGATTTTCCAGGGATACAATGCCCGTATCCGCGTGCCAGGCGGGTTCCATCTGGTTTCGACAGCGCGCGAGCGCATCTGGGCGACGCCATCCGGAAAAGCAAACTTTCTCGTCTATCGCGGGCTTTGTGAGGATCCCGATCCCAAGGACGATGACGTCTTGTGGCTCACAAGCGTGCGTAGTCACGATCAATACAACACGACGCTCTATTCACTTTCCGATCGTTATCGCGGCGTGTTCGGCCAGCGCGACGTCGTGTTCATGAGCGCCGAGGAGATCGAGAAGCGCGGCTTCACGGTCGGCGAACGGGTCGATCTCGTCGCCGTCTCCAATGATGGTGTCGAGCGCGTGGTCCGCAATTTACAGCTGGTGGCCCATGCCTTCCCCGCGCGAAGCTGCGCCGCCTACTACCCGGAGACCAATCCGCTCGTGCCACTGGGGGCACACGACCCGCTGAGCTTCACGCCCTCCTACAAGGGGATTCCCATTCGGATCGTGAGGACGAAATCCGAAACGAAGGCAGCCTGATCATGGACCCAGTTGTCCTCTCGCGATTCCAGTTCGCATTCACTATCGGCTTTCATATTCTTTGGCCGACGCTGACCGTCGGCCTGGCGGTCTTCGTCGCCATGCTGAGTGGGTTGTGGTGGCGCACTGGACGTATCGTCTATCGCGACCTCATGCAGTTCTGGTTGAAGATTTTCGCACTCGCATTCGGCATGGGCGTTATCACGGGCGTGGTGATAAGTTACGAAGTCGGCACAAATTGGGCCGGCTTCTCGCGCACGGTCTCGAACGTAGTTGGTCCGTTGTTCATGTATGAGGCGCTAACCGCGTTCTTCCTCGAGGCAGGCTTCATCGGCATCGTGCTCTTTGGCCAGGGGCGCGTCAGCAAGGGGATGCATTTCTTCGCCTGCTGCATGGTCGCAGCCGGCACGCTTCTGTCTGCGACCTGGATCATTGCGTCGAACAGCTTCATGCAGACACCTTCAGGCGCCGTGGCAGACGCCCAGGGGATCTTCCATGCCGTAGACTGGTGGGCGGTGATCTTTTCCCCATCTTTCCCTTATCGCCTGGCGCATATGGTCTGCGCGAGTTTCGTGACAGGCTCCTTTGTGGTGGCAGGTGTATCGGCTTTTCATCTTTGGTGCGGTCGGTATCCAGCCGCCAACAGGCTGGCGTTTTCCATGTCGATGTGGATGGCACTGATCCTCGTGCCGGCGCAGATTTTTCTCGGCGACCTGCATGGGCGGAACACGCTCCAATACCAACCGACGAAACTTGCCGCCATGGAGGGGCTTTGGGACACGACGCGTGGACCGGCGATGACGGTGATCGCGTGGCCCGATATGAGCGAGGCGCGCAACCTTTACGCCATCGAGGTTCCACATCTGGCGAGCTTGTACCTAACCCATAGTTGGGACGGAGAGGTGCAGGGGCTGAAAGCCGTCCCGCCCTCCGACCGTCCCAACGTTCCGATCGTCTTCTTCGCCTTCCGCATCATGGTCGGAATTGCGATCATCCTGCTCGCCACGGCGATTACCGGAGCGGTATTGCGTTGGCGTGGCAAGCTCTACGACACGGGCTGGTTCCAGTGCGTTACGATGGCCACAGGGCCGCTTGGTTTCATTGCCGTCCTTGCCGGCTGGACGACAACCGAAGCGGGCCGCCAGCCTTGGATCGTTTACAACCATCTGCGCACGGCCGATGCGGTCTCCCCCGTGACGCCTCATGCCGTGGCGCTGACACTCGCCGGCTTCTTCGTCATCTATCTCACGCTCCTTCTGGTGTTCATTTGGTTCGCTGGCAGGATCGCCTTGCGAGGACCGGTGACCAGCGACAAGACCGATCCGCGGCAGGTGCGACCAGGTCTTGATCGAAGCGCGCCGACGGTCGTTGGTGCGCCGCCCGCGGGCCCGCTCCCCGAAAGCATGATCGGAGCTCACACGCCATGATCGCCTCCCTCATTCCTCTCCTTCCGGTGATCTTCGCTGGCGCCGTTGCCTTCTGCGTGGTCGTTTACGTGCTTGCCGATGGTTTCGACCTCGGCATCGGCATTCTGTTCTTGCTCGCGCCGCGCGAGGCGGACCGCGACCTCATGATGGCGAGCGTCGAGCCCGTCTGGGATGGCAACGAGACCTGGCTTGTCATGGGGGGCACGCTGCTGCTCGCTACCTTCCCCGCTGGTTACTATGTCGTGTTACCGGCTTTCTACCTGCCTATCATCGTGATGCTCTTCGCTCTTGTCTTTCGGGGCATTGCGTTCGAATTCCGGTTGCAGACCGAGGCGTTTCGGTGGGTCTGGGATCTGGCGTTTGCTGGTGGCTCGATCGTAGCGACACTTTGCCAGGGGTTTGTCCTCGGTGGACTTATCGGCGGCGTTGATGTCGGCAGCAATGGCATGTATGCCGGTGGTGCCTTTGACTTTGTAACGTTTCTTGGCCTGGTATGCGGCGGCGGTCTGCTTGGCGGCTATGCCCTTCTCGGCGCGGGCTGGCTCATCTGGAAGACGGACGGGCCAACGCAGGTGTTTGCGCGCGAGGTAGCGCACGCGGCGCTTATCCTCACCGCGGCAATGATGCTCATCGTCAGCGCCTGGAGCGCTTGGAGCACGCCCGAGATCGCGACACGCTGGTTCGACTGGCCGAACATCGTGTGGCTGGCGCCTGTTCCCGTCCTGACGGCTGCGATATTGGCCATTATCTGGCGACGCATCTGGACGGGTCCGGAATCGGGCACCTTCGTGCTCGCGATTGTCGTCTTCTTCCTCGGCTTCGCCGGTCTGGTCGTGAGCCTCTGGCCTTATGTGGTTCCGCGCCACGTCACGGTGTGGGATGGCATCGGCGACCCGCAAACCCTCCTTTTCGTCGGTGTCGGCGTCGCCGTCATCATCCCGATCGTGCTGGCTTACCAAGCTCACGCCTACTGGGTGTTCCGCGGCAAAGCATTTCATCAGGAAACCTACGGCGGGTCAGAGCAGGTCGCACACTGGGAAAGCCGGTGACCGCTGGTGCGTCGGTTGCTGCGACGCGGCCGCCCGTGCATTCGCAGATTTCAAACGGTACGAGCAAGGGTTGGGGATCCCCGATCCGGTCCAGCGGCCGGCCACTCGCGGCCTACGCCATCGCGCCCGGCCTGAATCTTCCGCCAGCACATTGCCTCGGCGTGCCATGCCGTCGCCCGTCAGCATCCTCGAGGTGTCGTTCTCCGAAACGGAGGATCCTAACCTCCGGCAGATTCCACTCCGCGTAACACACAGCCTAGGGACGCGTGCGATGCGGCGAGCGACGATCATATCTGCTGACGGGCAGGCGCAGTCGGTGTGCAACTAGCCGCGGACTAACCTAAGCCAAAGCGACGATCGATGGAGAAGCGACCCGGACCTGTGACATAGAGCAATAGCAGTCCACCGACGATGCTGACGTTCTTGAAGAAGTTGATCTCCGCATCAACGGCTTGCTGCCCGCTCATGCTCCAGAACCTGTGACCCACCAGTGCCGTGATCATCGTATATACGGCCAACAACACGGCCAGCGGTCTTGTATAGACACCAGCGGCGATTGCCAATCCAACACCCAACTCCATGATCACTGCGACGAGAACGGCAACGTCGGGCAGAGGAAGGCCGAGCTGGCCGAAATGCGCAGCCATGCTTCCATAGCTTCCGATCTTTTCGTAGCCAAACAAAATGAACAGCAACATCATCGATAGTCTTGCCGCCAGGATCAGTTGGTCAGATCCTGCTTTTTCGCCGCAGTTAACAACCATTCGGCCTTTCCTTCTTCAGTGTTGACATCTTCCCGCAACCGCTTTGTCGTGCACGCGAACACTCCGCGGTCGTCGATGAGACGATTACGGGAATGCGTCTTCTCGATGATCAACATTTGATCGCTTGCTATTCTTCACACGCTCACGTTGATCGCGTTGGCCGGACACAGAGTGCGTGTCACGAAACTATCGGCATGTTCGGGGTCCGGAAACGCATACGAAGGTTTCGATAGAATAGGCTATTGTATTGTTGCGTCGTGAATACTCCGGCGCAACTTCGCGGCGCAAGCGAGAGGTAATGATTTGATTCTACTGCTTGAAGGATTCGGATCGTTGACTTTACGGGTGTCCAAGCCCGGCCAGGTCAATCCGCGGCGGGACTCACCATCTGTCGATTCGTTTTGCCCTCACTGCTGATCGCTGCGAGATCACCTGACTTCTGACTGTGGCGACCGACGGGAAAGGTTACGCGGAACGTCGCTCCAGTGTCTTCATTGTTGAAAGCTTCTATTCTACCGCCGTGAGATTCAGCTATAGAGCGACAGATGGAGAGCCCCATGCCCATTCCCTGGGCCTTCGTCGTAAAAAACGAGGAAAACAGTTGAGCTTCTGAAGCTTGTCCAATGCCAGGACCGGTATCGCGAATTTCCAGAATTGCGCTATCATCTAAATGACGGGAACGGAGCACCAACAGACGCCGCGGCTCCGGCGTTGCCAGCATCGCCTCAAAACCGTTCATGCATAGGTTCATAAGTATCTGCTGAATTTGGATTTCATCCCCGCGCATCATGGGGATGTCTGGTGTAAGATCCGCTGATAGACGTATATGGCGCTCATCTGCTTCGCCATGTAGCAATTGAATTATATCGTTGATGATCTCGTTTAAATTGACCCACTTGAACTCTATTTCTGCTTTCTTTGTCATGCTACGGGTTCTTCGGATCAATTCAGCAGCCCGCACAGCATTACCGACGGCCCGCGTTAGACATATCCGGACCTGGTCCAGTTCGGGCGACTCTCTGTTCAGCCATCTCAAGCCAGCCTCGCCGTTGGTTTGGATAGCTGCGAGTGGCTGATTAATTTCGTGCGCAATCGACACAACGAGTTCGCCCATCGTCGTAAGCCGCGCTACATGCGCAAGCTCAGCCTGGGACTTCTGTAGATTATCTTTGGTGAGCTTAGCGACGGTGATATCCATGATGGCTCCTGACACCCGCAGCTTGCCGGTCTTCTCAAATTCCGCCTTCCCCCGAATGGAAACATGTTTGACCGAGTCATCTGGCATAAGCATCCGGTGCTCGAATTCGATCGACTGCTTAGGTTCCGATAGCTGATAGAATCCGGTTTCTGCTAACGCCGCGTCATCGGGATGAATGCGCTTCAGCATAAGCCAGGTACTCGGTGACACCGGCTTGTCGTATCCAAATATGCGATAGGCCTCGGCGGACCAAAATACGCCGCCATCCGGCGAAAGGAAGCTGACGCTGCCTGTTCGGCTTAATGCCTGTGCATCGGCAGGGTAGGCCTCGCTTTCATTAAGTTTCCGCTGAGAGCGGTGCTGGGCCATTCCAAGCAACCACACCATAAGGATGGCAACGGTATAGATTAAGAACCGTGAAAACTCCTGCCCCTCCAGGCCGAATGAATATATGGGCCTCAAGAAGAAGAAGTTCAGGCTGACAATCGCAATGCCGCAAGCCAGGAGGCCAGGGATGATGCCGAACCGCCAAACACAGAATGTCACCGCCAGTAGCATGACGGCAAAAGCGACGGGAATGTCATAGCTGGTCAGAACAAGGGCGGTGAAGATCGCGATCGCCATTGAAAGAACCATTGTCCCGTACCGCGCGACTACCACCCAGCTAGCACCTGCGACGGGAAACGAGCTCATGATTCAGCGGGTTATGATCGCACTCACTTTTGAGAAGAGACGGCGACGGTCGGCGCCAGATCTCGAGTGCATCATCCATTCTCGGACTACGGACCTCAACTGCTGTCTCAGCGGACAATCCCACATGCTCTGTCCCCGGTTGGACCGATCGAATCGGGGCATTCAGACGGCGGAGCGGTACGAGAGTCATTAAGCCACTTATTAAAATTCCTGAATCGGGTCTGATCGACACACGCGGACGGGGGTTCTATCCTGGCCCAGGCATCTTTCTTGCCGCGGGGAGGGAGGTGGGTGCTCGACAGGCCTGGAAAGACGACGCGGTTCGGTCGCTGCGAGGTGATCCATGACCAACGGGAGCTTCTGGTCAATGGAGTCCCGGTCGACCTCGGCAGCCGCGCCTTCGACATCTTGGAATTGCTGATCAGCGCACGCGGCATGTTGGTGTCCAAGGACGAACTCCTGCAGAAAGTGTGGGCAGGAGCCGTTGTCGAAGAAAACAACCTGCAGGTGCAGATTTCAGCGCTCAGACAGGCGTTGGGCGATGATCGCGGGCTGATCAAGACTGCCTCGGGCCGGGGATATCGTTTGCTCATCAATAGGGGCGCCGGCTCGCAGGCAACCGACCAAGCTTCTGCCACCAACCTTCCGGTACCGGCCTCGGAATTGATTGGGCGTGATGCGGCGGTTGCCGATGTTGCGGGCCTGCTCGCCGAATGCACTACTGTGACTCTGACTGGCCCGGGAGGCATCGGCAAGACCCGGATCGCATTGGCAGCTGCGCATGCGCTGCTCCCGGCATATCCCGATGGCGTCTGGTTCGTTGAGCTCGGCCCCTTGACCAACGCGGAGCTGGTTTCTGATGCGGTTGCGGCGGTCCTGGGAATTGAAGCCACCGGAACGGGTCTTTCGCCTGCGCGAATCGCCAAGGCCACCGCATCCAAGCAGCTCTTGGTCGTGCTCGACAACTGCGAGCACGTCATAGATCGCGCGGCGGAAACGGCTGAGGCGCTCGTGCGCGCGAATCCCAATTGCCGCGTCCTGGCGACGAGCCGAGAGCCGCTGCGCGCCGAAGGCGAATGGATCTATCCTGCTTTGCCGCTGGAGGTCCCTGATATTGGGGCGCAGGACCTCGCTGATTGGCAACATCGCGGCGCGGTTGGACTCTTCCTTGCTCGGGCGCGAGCCGCATCCCCTGCCTTTTCGGCCGATCCATCGAGGATTGGGACTGTCGCCGCCGTCTGCAGGCGTTTGGATGGAATACCTCTAGCGATAGAGCTTGCCGCATCCCGGGCAGCCACCCTTGGCCTTGACGAGCTCGCCGGGCGGCTCGACGACCGTTTCAACGTGCTGACGTGCGCGCGACGAACGGCGATGCCCCATCAGCAAACCATGCAGGCGACGTTCGAGTGGAGCTATGGTCTGCTGCCGGAGAGAGAGCGCGTCATCTTTCGCCGCTTAGCAATCTTCGTCGCGGGATTTACGCTGGACGCGGCTATTGCCGTCGCGGGTCATCCCGGCACGGATTCGCTCGCCGTGATCGACGGTATAGCTGCGCTAGCGGCAAAGTCGCTGATCGCCTCGGACGCCGCTGAGCCTGTTCAGCGCTGGCGAATGCTCAATACGACGCGCGCCTATGCGCGTGAGAGACTGAATGAAAGCGGCGAGTTTGAGGTCGTAGCCAGGCAGCATGCCGAATATTACCGGAATCTCTTCGCCCGAGCGGAGGTCGAAGCCTATACACGGCAGGCCTCCGAATGGTTGCCGATCTATCGCAACGATCTCGACAATCTCCGCGAAGCATTGGATTGGGTCTTCTCACCGGCCGGCGACGCCTCAATTGGCGTGCGCCTCATGGCCGCGTCCTTGCCGCTCTGGTTCCAACTATCGCTGCTAGGGGAGTGCCGCCGACGTATAACGACGGCGATCTGTCATGCCGGGTCTGACCTGGACCCGATGTCGCGCCCGCTCATGCAACTTCAAACCGCACTTGGAAGCACACTGCTCAACACGGCTGGTGCGGCGCAGGAGACGGACGCGGCCCTCGCGAAAGCGCTCGAGCTCGCAAAGCAACTGGACGATGTGGACTATCAGCTTCGCGTGCATTGGGAAATCTGGACAAGACGTTTCAACAATGGCGAAAATCGTGCGGCACGGGAGGTCGCCGAACGATTCCTGACGCTTGCGACTCGCGCCGAGGAGCGGAGCGACCGATTTGTCGGCGAGCGACTGATGGGCACGGCGCTGCATTACCTGGGAGACCAGCCCGGTGCCCGACGCTACCTCGAAGAAGTGCTCTACAACTACGCCGCGCCACGAAGCGTGCAGCATATTGTCAGGTTTAAATTTGATCAGCGTGTGCTGGCTCGTGCGATGCTGGCGCGGGTCTTGTGGCTGCAGGGATTCGCCGATCAGGCCATGCGCATGGCGCAGTCGAACCTTGATGATGCACAAGGGGGCGGCCACACGCTCTCGCTGTGCTATGCATTGGCAGAGGCGGCATGCCCCATCGCATTGTTATCGGGTGAGCTTGCCGCTGCGACGCAATCCATCGCTATGTTGCTGGATGTCGCGACCCGGCACGGCCTGACGTTCTGGGAGAATTGGGGGCACTGCCTGGAAGGAGCGTTATTGATTCGGAGTGGCCATCCCGCCACAGGAGCGCGAACACTGCGCGGCGGCCTCGATGCGTTTCGCGAGAATGGATGGGCGCTGCGTGCCCCTGAGTACCTGGGTATGCTCGCGGAAGCCCTCGCATCCGACGGGCACATCTGCGAAGGGGTGCGGACGGTTAAGGCCGCACTCGCCAAGGCAGAGCAGGACGAGGAGCGTTGGTGCTTTCCAGAGCTGCTGCGCGTCAAGGCCCAGCTATTGTTGCATGAAGGTGGGGACGCGAATCTTGCGGCCGCCGAGCGAGGTTTTTTGCAAGCCCTGGCATGCGCACGTCAGCAAGGCGCGCTTTCCTGGGAATTGCGGGCGGCGATCGGCGTCACTCGTCTTCGATACAGAACCAATCGACCTGCCGAAGCGCGCCAAATACTCGCATCCGTCTACAATCGGTTCACCGAGAGTTTCGAAACCGCAGACTTGCGGTCTGCCCGACAACTCCTTGGCTGAACCCTAAGCGGATCATGTTCCCGCGCTCTCCCGTGTTCTGGCATGAACTCGAACGGTCAGAGAGAATCGCCGGAGCGTAGCCAAGAACCTTCCCGTTTCTATTCCGGTTTCGAAAACCCCTGACTCGTAATACGGCAAATCGGAAGTTCGTCGTGCGATCCCAAAAGACAACCAATCAACATCCGCTAAAAGACACGATCTGCTCCAACGCGACAAGCAGCTGAGCAACGTCGCAGAGAGGCTCATCCATCGTGAACACTTTCGCAGCCGCGCACTCATTCCGAACTCGGCGCGTTCTGGGAGCTCGACGCCGTCGGCATGCTCCACTCGTTTTGGATTCAGAATATCATCGCCAGTTGACAATGAACTCAACGTTCTCCTTGAGACGCCGGCCGCAAAGCGCCGTCGGCCCGTTCGCCTCGCGCTGCTCGGCGCTCGGACGTGCAGGTCTCAGTTTGCAGATTGGCACCGGCATCGTGAATATGATCGGCAGAGATTTCAGCCCAAATCAGGAGGATCGCCAAGCACTGATCGCTGTGGACGCCAAGGTGGAGCTTGCGACGGCCTCCAACGCTGCCGTCGCCAGAGCGATTGTTGTGGTTGAGGAACTCGTCGGGCTCTTCGAGCCGGCCATTCCCGTTATGGGCCGTCGGTATGTCGGTCCAGGCGCCGGACTCATGGTTTGCTCACATACTTGCCGGGCGCGCCGGCAGCTTTGTGAGCACGTCGTGGTGGGCATTTGGAACAACCCAACCGAGAGGAACTATATACGCCAGTCAAGGCTCTCGACTTCGATCGGTCTGTCGCATCTCGAGATCATCGAGGCGAAGAGCCCGTCTCAGCGCAAGACACCTTGACCGCGTCACGATCGGCGACCGACCAAACCCCATCGCCGGGCTCCCGATCGGGACAGTCAGCCAGTAACTTCAGGAGTAAGGCATGGATCTGCAACTCACCGGCAAGACCGCCATCGTGACCGGCTCAACGGCCGGTATCGGGCTTGAGATTGCCCGCACACTCGCCGTTGAGGGTGCCAACGTCGTCATCTGCGGCCGTTCCCAAGCCAAGCTGGATGCCGCCGCGGCCGAACTCGGCGGCAAGGTCCACGCCGTGCTAGGCGACCCAGCCACCGCGGCAGGGGCCCAAGCCCTGATCGCCGCAGTGCCGGAAGCGGATATTCTGGTGAACAACCTGGGTATCTACGAATCGAAATCCTTCACGGAAATTACCGATGAAGACTGGCTGCATTTCTTCCAAGTGAATGTCCTGAGTGGTGTTCGCCTTGCACGGCACTACCTGCCAGGCATGCTGCGGCGCGACTGGGGCCGCGTCATCTTTGTCTCCAGCGATTCAGCGCTCGTGATCCCACCGGACATGATCCATTACGGCATGACAAAGACGGCCCAGCTCGCCATTTCCCGCGGCCTCGCGGCCGCTACGAAGGGGACGCGCGTGACCGTCAACGCGGTCTTGCCCGGAACAACCCGTTCGGCCGGAATCGAGGAGTTCATGCGCAGCGTGGTCAGCGACCCGAACCTTTCCGCAGAAGCAATGGAGCGCGAGTTTTTCGCCAAGGAACGGCCGACATCGCTGATCCAGCGAATGATCGAGCCAAAGGAGGTCGCGAGCCTCGTGGCATACCTGGCGAGCCCGCTCTCTTCGGCAACCGACGGAGCGGCGCTGCGCGTGGATGGCGGCATCACGCCGACCATCGCTTAGCCCCTTATATTCGCCGAGGCGCGCGGTACGCAGATGTGACGGCTCGACATGCCGCTGCGTCAGGCTCGGAGTAGCCAGCGGGCCTAACTCGTCTGAAGCGCAGCCTATCCATTTTGATCACAGAATTTTCGTGGAGTTTGTGTGGAGATCCGTCACGAGGCATGGGCCATCCACGGCACAGCATCGTGCATTTGGAGTACTGGTGGTCGAATTCGGAAGAGGCCTGCGACGCTGCTCCATATAAAGCGCCCGCGCTCAGCATTCGGCCAGTGGTGCGTGCCGCACCTGCACCCCGCGCTGGACATCCGCTGCGATCACTTGGACATGTGGAGCATACGATGCCGACCTTCCTGACGAAAGACGGAACCGAGATTTTCTACAAGGATTGGGGCACCGGGCAGCCGGTCGTATTTTCTCACGGATGGCCTTTGTCCGCGGACGCCTGGGACGGTCAGATGCTCTTCCTTGCCAGCCATGGCTACCGGGTTGTTGCCCATGACCGGCGGGGCCACGGACGTTCGGCTCAGCCCTGGTACGGCAATACGATGGAGCAATACGTCGATGATTATGCCGAGATGCTCGACCGGCTCGACCTCAAGGCTGCTGTTCTGGTCGGTCATTCGACAGGCGGAGGTGAGGTAGCCCATTACATCGGAAAATACGGAACGGCGCGTGTCGCCAAGGCGGTGCTGGTCAGTTCGGTTCCGCCACTGATGTTGAAGACGCCCTCCAATCCTGATGGCACGCCCATCGAAGTATTCGACGACATCCGCAAGAGCGTGGCCGAAAACCGTGCCCAGTTCTACAAGGATCTGACACTTCCCTTCTTTGGCTATAACCGGCCCGGCGCGAAGGTCTCTGAAGGTATTCGGGAGTATTTTTGGCTACAAGGCATGCAAGGCAGTGTCAAAGGTCACTACGACTGTATCCACGAGTTTTCGGAAATCGACTACACCGACGATCTCAAGAAAATGACTGTACCGACGCTGGTGGTGCATGGGGATGACGATCAGATCGTGCCGATCGCCGCGTCCGGCAAGCGTTCAGCGCAGATCGTGCCCAATGCGACGCTCAAGATCTATACCGGCGCACCGCATGGGCTGCCGCTCACACGCCAGGATGAGCTCAATAAGGACCTGTTGAGGTTCATTGGCGGATAGTTCGCCGCATGGCGGGCCCGCCGATGCGGGCCCGCCATAAATCCCTGACCTTCTCCGCGATATCGCTGCACGGAATTCGCCATGGCTCATCATCTGGATTCGCCGCTCGCGCGGCAAGACATTCGTCTCGACATCACTGATCTCTATGTCTTCAAAGGAGAGACCGGCACCGT
>Ga0153954_1000864_pt1 | contig 19834 bp, 20 predicted proteins | sample TSFL038MetaG_FD_102277 | JGI IMG/M metagenome (GOLD analysis project Ga0153954, IMG submission 102277) | Attine ant fungus gardens microbial communities from Florida, USA - TSFL038 MetaG | ecosystem: Host-associated > Fungi > Mycelium > Unclassified | place: USA: Florida, Wekiwa Springs State... | reverse complement strand
GCGCAACTTCTCGGTGTCGGGATCCAGGTCGATGTCGATCTTGCGCATCCCGCCGGCAGTGGCGGTGTCGACGACCTGTTGGGGGTACGCGGAGCGGGAGCCGAAGGAAGCGGCCAGTATCAGCGCCCGCCGGTAGTACACACCCGCGTCGTGCTCCCAGGTGAAGCCGATTCCGCCGTGCACCTGGATGCAGTCCTGGGTGCAGTGCTGCGCGGCGCTCGGCGCCAGGGTGGCCGCCACCGCCGTCGCGAACTCCACCGTCGAACCGGCAGCGTCCCAACCGTTCTCATTCGCCTCATCGATGGCGCGGGCGGCATCCCACACCGCAGCGGTGGCCCGCTCGGTGTCGGCGATCATCTCGGCACACTTGTGCTTGATCGCCTGGAACTGGCCGATCGGCCGACCGAACTGCTCCCGGATCTTGGCGTAGTCGGCCGCGGTGTCGGTGGCCCAGCGGGCCACGCCGACCGCCTCCGCGGACAGCAGCGTCGAGATCAGGGCGTGCGCGCGCGCCGCCGTGAGGTTGCGCAGGACCGCACTGTCGTCGACCTCAACGCCGTCGGCGCGCACATGGGCGATCGGGCGCAGGGGGTCCACACTTGCCACCGGCTCAAGCTCAAGCTGGTCGGCGCGCAGCACCACCCATACCTCGGACCCGTCGACCGTCACGGGCAGTACCAGCAACGACGCCTGGGCGGCGGCCGCAACCGCGCGGGCCTCGCCGCGGACCACCAGCCCCGACTCCGTAGCGGTGGCGGTCAGTCCGGGGTTGATCGTGTAGCTGGCGATCACCTGTCCGCTGGCCAGCCCGCTCAGCTCGGCGGCGGCCGGGTTGTTCGCGGCGATCAGAGCGCTGGCAATCGCGGACGGCACGAACGGCCCGGGCACCGCGCCGTAGCCGAACTCGGCGAGCACCACCGCCAGTTCCAGGATTCCGAAACCCTGCCCGCCGGCATCCTCGGCCAGATGCACACCGGCCAAACCCTGCTCGGCGGCGGCCCGCCAATACGGCGGTGGATTCACAGTCTCGTCGGGGGACTGATCCATCTGGGCGTGCAGCAGCTCGGCCGGCACGGCCCGTGTCACGAAGGATCGCACGGAATCGGCGAGGTCCTGGTGCTCAGAAGTGATCGCTATCGGCATTGAGACGCCTTTCGGTGTGTACGTGTAGTTAATCTAACAACCAGTCGGTTGGTTGACTACGTGGGCAAGGGGCTGACCGTCGCGCAGCCGGCGGCAGTTGTCGACAGCCGCCGCCAGATAGCGCCGCATGGTGTCGGCGGTATACCAGCTGACATGCGGGGTCAGCACCACGTTCTCCAGCCCGAGCAGTGGATTGTCGGCCGTCACCGGCTCTTCGGCGAACACGTCGAGGCCCGCGCCGGCCAACCGCCCGCCGCGCAGCGCATCGGCCAGCGCGGCTTCGTCGACGATCGGTCCGCGCGCGGTGTTGACCAACACCGCGTCGGGTTTCATGCGGGCCAGGGCGGCCCGATCGATCAGATGATGGGTGGCGTCGGGCCCGGTCGTCAATGGAACGTGCAGCGAGACGATGTCAGAGGCGGCCAGCAGTTCCGGCAGGGGCCGCCAACCGGGCGTGCCGTCGTCGCGGGTGCTGGTGTGCAGCACCTGCGCGCCCATGGCGGCCACGATCCCGGCCACCCGCTGGGCGATGCTGCCGAAGCCGACCAGGCCGACGGTGCAGCCGCCGATGTCGCGGCAGCGCTCGCCAAGATCGGGATCGGTCGGCCAACCGCGGACTTCCCGGGTCGCGCGATCCAGCGGCAGCAGCCGGCGCAGCACGGCGAGCATCAGCAACACGGTGCCCTCGGCCACGGAGGCGGCATTGGCGCCGGGCATGTTCGCCACCGCGATGCCGCGCCGTGTTGCGACGTCGACGTCGATGGTGTTGATGCCGACACCGAACTTGTGCACCAGCCGCAGCGCAGGCCCGCTTCGCAGGTCGTCGCCCGAGAGCGGCCGCAGCACGTGCCAGAGCACTTCGGCGTCGGCCAGTTCACGGTGGAACGTGTCGTCATCGTCGGCGGCGCACCACCGGATGTCCAGCCAATCAGACTCAGGTGCAACGAATTCCTCGACCTTCGGGCCGGGAATGAAGTGCGCCAGGACTCTCAATGCCATGCTCAGGAATTCTCCTCGGTGTAAATCGCCCGGTAGAACACGTTGGCCAGCGTGCGAATACACGCTGTGTCATCAGGGTCCTCCGGACCAGTGCCGTCGTAGCGGGGCGTGGCGAGCTGGACGTAGCAGAACTGGTTGAGCATCGACACGATCGCCACCGCGAGCAATTCCGGGTCGTCATTGGTGCAGTAACCCTCGGCTTGGGCGCGCTTGACCGTTTCGGTGATGTGTCCGACGGGAACCGCGCAGATCTCCGCCCAGTACCGGGCGAAGTCGTCGTTGACCATCGCCAGTTGGGAGACGCCGACCATCTCGGCCAGCCGGTTGCGGTAGGTGTGCCAGTGCGCAGCGGTGGCCTGCTCGATTCGTTCGCGATTGGTCAGCCCGTGCCGCACCACACTGGAGGCTCGCTCAGCCGCCTCGTCACGGAATCGCAGCGCCCACTCCCGGACCATCGCCTCTTTGGAGTCGTAGTAGTTGTAGAACGACGCCGCCGATCGGCCCGCTTCGGCCGCGATGTCGGCGATGGTGGCAGCCAGAACTCCCTTGCGGGCGATCACCGCGCGCGCCGCCGAGTCGATCGCGGCCTGGGTGCGTCGGCCCCGGCGGGTGGGCAACGGGTCGCGGTGGCCGGACTGCTCGGGGCTGGTCGACACCGGAACACACTTCCTGTCTGGTAGGACTGGATCAAATATGAATCTGATGTTAGATTCAGTTTCAGGTCTTGACCAGAGGAGTGTCCGCAGATGATCAAGCCGCACGGTGTCAACACCGAGTTCGAAATCAGCGGGATCAACCACGTGGCGATGGTGTGCTCCGACATGGAACGCACCGTCGACTTCTACAGCAACACCTTGGGCATGCCCCTGATCAAGTCGCTCGACCTGCCCGCGGGTATCGGTCAGCACTTCTTCTTCGATGCCGGTAACGGGGACTGCGTGGCCTTCTTCTGGTTCCGCGATGCCCCAGACCGGGTGCCCGGGATCTCCTCGCCGGCCGCCATACCCGGCATCGGCGAGATCACCAGTGCGGTGAGCACGCTCAACCACCTGGCCTTCCATGTGCCGGCGGACAAGTTCGACGCCTACCGCCAGCGGCTGAAGGAGAAGGGCGTGCGGGTCGGCCCGGTTCTCAACCACGACGAGTCCGAGTGGCAGGCGAGCCCGACGTTGCACCCGGGTGTGTATGTCCGCTCTTTCTACTTCCAGGACCCCGACGGAATCACGCTGGAATTCGCCTGCTGGACCAAGGAATTCACCGGCGACCAGGAGCACGTCGCGCCCAAGACGGCAGCCGACCGGCGGGTTCCGGCGGCTACTTGATCGTGGTTGGGGACGGATCGTCGGGCTGCGGCTGTGGTGGATTTCCGGGACTCAGTCCGACCGGCGATAACAGTAATGAGAGCTTGAGTCTTGAAAGCTCGTGCGGCTGACCTCAACCGGTGACGCACGATAGGTGCAGCAGTCAGTGAATGTTGTTGTTCAGCGTCAGCCCACATGATCACGTCGCCGTGGCGATGCGTGATGGCTCGATCGACAAGTCGGCGGATCGACTCGTCATCGCAACGCAACTCGGCGCACCCGGCTAGGACGGTGGCCGCGCAGCAATGGTCCGCGGCGTCCAATGCCAACACCGCCATGCGGTATGGCTTGTCCGCCAGGTTGTTTTCGCGGCGGACGTCACCGAGATGGCAGCGCGTCACGTTCCCTCCAATAGGTGGGCGGTATCAGGTCAGAGTCTTGATCATGTTGGTGGTCCCGAGGTAGCGGATGGCATCGCAGCCGCGGGCGAGCATGGTCAAGATCATCTGATCGCCTCGGTCGGTTGTCGCGGCGAAGGCGTATCCAAACGTCGTCAGGAGTGGTACCTGCAACATCGAGATCCGATAGTCGTTCCAGCACTCCGCGGCGGAGTAGCCCACGACCCCGAAGCGGATCAGGCGCTGGTGATAGGCCGCGACGAGCTCAAGCTCGACGACTTCGCGAAGGTCGGTATTCAAGCTGGTCCCGAGGAAGTAGGCGAGGTCGCGTGTCGGTAGGCCGACGGTGATCGTCTGCCAGTCGACCACCGTGACCGAGGTCTTGTCCGGATTGAACAGCAGATTGTCGAGTCGGAAGTCTCCGTGTAGGAGACAGAATCGTTCCGGACTGATGCTCAGCCATCGCTCAACGAGATCCGCCGATTCGATGAGTGTCGCGCGGTCTTGCGCGCTGACGCGGCCGCCAAGGTCGGACAACGTCTTGTCCAGGGCGGCGTGGGCAAGTTGGCCCATGCCGCGGGCGATGTCGGCGTCGGCTTTGGGCATCGTGACGTCGTCGAAGGTCAGCCAGGATGGATCGCACCACCGAGGTCCGTGCAAGCCCGCGAGCGCCTCGACGGCCAGTAGGGCCTCGGGTTTGGTGCAGCCGAGAATCTGGTCGCCTTGAACAGCTGGGTCTAAGTCCGACATCAGCAGTACGAACTCCGTTCCGTCAGACCCGATCGCGCAGTAGTAGACGTGCGGAAGCGGTATCGCGACGGTGTTGGCGACCCGGGTGTAGAACGCGTATTCGGCCCGATATCCCAGCGCCACTCGCTGACGAACTTCTGGTTGCTGTGAAGGGAGTTTCGCGATGAACGATGTGGGGCCGTGCGACGGCTGAGGGTAGACCGGCGTTATGCGGTAGGTCGCGCCGGTTTGCCCGGTGCCGACGGCATCGACGCTGACCGAAGCGATATCGCGCTGTAGCACTGAGCCCAACCAGTCGGCAGTGATCTGGGCCGGCCTGGCGGGAAGGGGAGTCTGCGCGGTCATGATCCGCTCCTGTCCGGTGAGCGCCGCCGGGAGGCGCCGTTTGCCGGTATGGCTTGGCTGTCACGACTCGTGGCCGCCAGGGGATGTGTCGATGCCATTCCCTCGATAAGCCATGCGACGGTGGTGGCGAATACTCGCGGGTCGTCCCACTGGCCCGGTGCTGTCACATCCGACAGCGTCATGCTCACGGTCGCATGTGTCAGGATGCCGGCGGCCTGTACCGCTTGGCGTCGGGTGAATCCGTCGCGCTGGAGTACGGCGATTAATTGGTCGGCATACTCGACGATGACGCCGCGGTCCGCGGTGGTCATCAATCTGCACATGTCGGGATGATCCAACAGGGCTGCGCGCAGCGCCATGCACCAGGATTCGACGGCCTCCGGCCATGCTGCCTGAGTGGAAAACGCTAGTTCCAGCTGTGCGAACGCCCTGGCCACAACTCCGCGGACCAGTACCTCATGGGTGCCGACCTGGCGATACAGCGTCTTGTTCGAACACCGCAGCCGTGCCGCGAGGTTCCGGATCGTCAACCCTGCGGCTCCTTGTTCGGCCAGCACTGCCAGTGCTTCGTCGAAGATCTCGTCGGCGCTCAGCAAGGGTTTGGGCACGTGTGCGGTGTTCCTCTCCTGATGGACTGGACAGTCTCACTTTTGGACAACAACGTTACCTTAAGTTAGAAAACGATGTTATCTTAAGTATCGAATTGCTGGCCGGGCATCTCGGCCAACCGCTCTGGCAGGCCTCGATGCGGAAGGACAGCTGTGAATACTGCAGCGCGACCTGCTCGTGAAGTGGTTGAGGCGTACAACCTACTTGCCTGGAACAACCGGGATTTGGCGCTGGCCGCGCAGTTGCTGGCTGACACAGGCGTCCGCCACGATGCCGGAAATGTGCAGACCTTGACGCGGTCTCAAGCTATGCAGGGGATCGCCGACACGTGGAAATTGTTCACGACGTCGCGGTTTGAGCTGAACCTCGTGGTGGCAGGCGATGATGGGCAGTACGTGGCAGTCGTATACCAGGGCACGGGGACGCTGAAGGGCCGCAGCGATGTCCGTGTCGGAGCCATCGAGGTCTACAGCTGCGGCCACCAACAGGGCGTGTGGGCATGACGCAGGTGTACGACGAACTCGGCTTCTATCTGCTGGGCGGCGCCGCCGGCGAGGGCCCTGCAGCACTGGTCCAGCAGGCGCGACGTGGCGAAGACCTCGGGTTCGGCACCGCATTCATCTCCGAGCGGTGGAATGTCAAGGAGGCATCCTCGCTTGTCGGCGCCGCATGCGCGGTAACGTCGCGGATGCGCATCGCGACCGCGGCTACCAACTGCAACACTCGCCATCCGCTGATCACGGCATCGTGGGCCACCACAATGCATCGGCTGTCTCGCGGTCGGTTCACACTCGGCGTCGGCCGTGGCATCTCAGCGCTCTACTCCGCGTTCAACATCCCGGACGTCACCACTGCCCACATCGAGGACTGGGCTCAGGTGATGCGCCGACTCTGGCGCGGTGAAACCGTCCTCAACCACGACGGACCAATGGGTCAATACCCGGTGTTGTTCCTTGACGGCGACTTCGACGAGGACATCAAACTCGGGTTGGTGGCGCTCGGGCCGCGGACCCTGGCGCTGGGCGGCCGCGCCTTTGACGACGTCATCCTGCACACCTACTTCCCTCCGCAGACGCTGCGCCGCTGCGTTGCCATCGTCAAAGCGGCGGCAGAGCAAGCCGGCCGCGACCCCGATGCCGTACGGGTGTGGTCGTGTCTGGCCACGGTCGGTGACCACCTATCCGAACCGCTTCGCCTGCGTAAGACCGTGGGACGTCTCGCAGGCTATCTCCAGGGATACGGCGAGTTGCTGGTCCGCATCAACGACTGGGATCCCGCTGTCTTGCAACGCTTCCGCAGTGACCCAGTGGTCACCTCCATTCCCGGAGCAATTGACGGGAGGGCCAGCGTCGACCAACTTGAACACATCGCCGAACTGTTGCCCGAGGAGTGGCTCGCTACTGCCGCAACTGGAACGCCGATGCAGTGTGCGGCCCGCATCCGCCAGGAGCTGGACTACGGCGCCGACCGCGTCATCTTGCATGGCGCCACCCCCGACGAATTGCAGCCCATCATCGCCGAATACGGTCGGGCCGTGGAAGTTGCCCCAGAATGAGGCGAAGTCCAAGATCGAAACGCTCTTCGGCATCGCCGTCCATGATCACTGGCAATGCCCTCGCGGTAAGTGGGAACTGAACGTAATCAACTTTGGAACAATGATTTTCGGTGAACTGGGTGGTGCGTGCAATCAGGTCTTGCTCTTCGATGCAGAACCCGACAACGAGATGGCGGAGCCGAATGGTCCGTTGTGTGGCCTCAGGTCGCGGGGTCTGGGGTGAACGTACCGGCGAAGCCAATTCACGCATCGCCAATGCGGGCGCAGTCGGGAGCAGCACCAGATTCTCGCTGAGCCGCAACAATCGCCCCACTCGTTCGGCCGCCGCCAGCTCCCGGGGCCCCGGGGTCGCGCAGCACCAGGCGGCCCGAAAACATCAGCGGCAGCGGGTAGCCCCCCAGGGCTCGGACGCCTCCGCTGATCAACCTGGTCGCCGCAGTGGTCCTCGGCCGATTTTGGCGCGATAACGACCGGTCAGACGAGAAAAACGTGTCGAGCGCCTGGGTAGCATGGCCCCGAAGGAGGCCGCGATCATGACGAGCCAAACCAAGCCGGCGGTGGGCGGGCACATCTATGAGCCGGCCGGCGTGGAGATCCACTCCCGCAACGTCGAGTTCGACTGGTCACAGACCCCGCTGCACTGGATCAAAGGCGAGCCGGTGGCCTCCGACGTGGTGAGCATCCTGCACCTGATCCTGCCCGAGGGCGAGCGGTGGTTCTGTGAGGTCTTCAACGAGGCGCTGCCCTACGTCAAAGATGAGGATCTGGCGCGCGCCATGCGCGGCTTCATCGGCCAGGAGGCCATGCACGCCGAGTCACACGACAAGGCGGTGACCGAATTCCTGGAGGCGCGCGGCGTCGACACCGGGCCCATACTGCGGCAGTTCGAGTACTTCTTCCGCCGCCTGCTCGCGCCGCGCAGCCAGCGGTTCGCCCGGACCCGGTACAACGACATGGTGCAGCGGCTATGGCTGATCGCCGCGATCGAGCACTACACCGCGATCCTGGGCGATTTCGTCCTGAACTGCGCGTGGGACGACTACGACGTCGACCCCACGATGGCCGACATCTGCCGATGGCACGGCGCCGAGGAGATCGAGCACCGCTGTGTGGCCCACGATGTGGCGAACTACTTCCACCCCGGCTACCTGAACCGGTGCCGAGCCATGCTGGTCGCGCTGGTCTATCTGGTGTTGATGATTCACCGGGCGATCGGATTCACGTGCCGCTCCGACGCCACCATCAGCCACTCCTATCTCTGGCTGTGGCGTCAGTACCTGCGCGGCTCGCGGCGAAACATCCTGCCCCAGCTGCGGCAGGTGCTCAAATACACCGTTGTCTACTTCAAACCGTCGTTCGACCCGGCGTCCATCGGCTCCACCGCGCAGGCGGTGGCTTACCTGGCGACCTCGCCGGCGGCGCGAAGGGCGCGGCGTTGACGTCGCGACACGACGCGGCCGGATCACGATTCCGTCCGCTCGGCGAGATCCCCATCGACGTGCCGCCGCAGTTGTACGGGCGGTGGCGCCACGACCCGCTCTTGCGGGTCTCGAATCTGCTGGCCAAGATCGCGTTCCCGACGTTCAGCGTGTTGATGCGGCGCCGGAAGCTGGCCGAGCCGGAGCGCACCCGCGAGTTGCGGGTGGCTCAGCGTGAGATCGTCGCGCACGACAAGGACGTGGTGGCGCTGACCCTGGTGGCCATCGACGACAAACCGCTGACCCGCTGGACTCCGGGTGCGCACCTGGACCTGCTGCTGCCCTCGGGGCGGATGCGGGAGTACTCGCTGTGCGGGGACCCCGCCGACTCCGCCAGTTATCGCATCGCGGTGCGCCGCATCCCCGACGGCGGTGGCGGGTCGATCGAGGTGCATGACAGCCTGCAGCCCGGCGCCACGGTCACGATCAAGGGGCCCCGCAACGGCATGCCCATGGCGGTCCCTGGTTTCGGTTCGCCGGCGCAGCGTCTCCGATTCGTCGCCGGCGGTATCGGGATCACCCCGATCCTGCCGATGATGCTCGCCGCCGAGCGGCTGGGCCTGGACTGGTCGATGATCTACACCGGCCGCTCCGCCGACACCACTGCGTTCATCGCCGAGGTCGAGCAGTTCGGCGACAAGGTGACCGTCCGCACCGACGACACCCACGGGCTGCCGACGGCCGCCGATCTGATCGGGGATGCCTCGGTCCCGACGGCGCTATACGCATGCGGCCCGCCGGCGATGCTCGAGGTGCTGCGCCAGGGACTGATCGGCCGCTCCGACGTGGAGCTGCACTACGAACGATTCTCTGCCCCACCGGTTCTCGATGGCAAGACGTTCACCGTCACCCTCATCAGAAGCGGTACTACCGTGCCCGTCGACGCCGATCAGACCGCGTTGGCGGCGATTCTGCGGGTCGAGCCGGCCACCCCGTATTCGTGCAAGCAGGGGTTCTGCGGGACCTGCCGGGTGCGGGTGCTCGACGGCGAGGTCGACCACCGAGACCAGACCCTCACCGATACCGAACGTGCCCAGGGGGACATGCTGATCTGCATCTCCCGCGCGGCCGGCGACCACCTCACCATCGACGCATGACCGACGTGCGATCAACCGGCTACTTCCACGGCGGCGGTTGACGTGCGATGAGGTGGAACTCTGATAGGTTCCTCGATCACCATGAACCTTTCTCGGTGCACTGCCCGCAACACATCTCGCGCGGTGGCCGTGTGTGCTGCCGCAGTCATCTCCGCCGGGCCGGCGTACGCGGATCCTCCGCTGCTCAACGGCGAATACCAGGGTGCTGACCAACAGTTCGCCTGGACGATCGCTACCAGCTGTAGTCAGGCCGACTGCAACGGAACCGTGTCCAGCAATCAGGGCTGGACAAGTCCCATGATCCTGATCGATGGGCACTGGCAGTTCAGTGTCACCAAACCTGATGGGGCGATCTGCGCGGACGGCAACTACGCGCCCGCGACCATTCGGGTGTCGATCGACCCGGTATCGCTCAGCGGTGTGGTCACGAACAGCTCCAATGGCGAATGCCCGGGAAGTACCGTGTCCTCCACGCCATTTCAGCTGCATCAGCTCGGCTGAAGGTGCGAACCCGACCCGGGATGATGGAGCGATGAGTCGGATAACGCAGCGTCGGCGGGTCAGCCGCCTGGTCGCCGGGGACGCTACGCAGCGGCCCGAGACGCTGGCGGTCGAGGAACCTCTGGAGATCCGTCTGGGCGGGGTGCCGCTCACCGTCACGATGCGCACACCGGGATCGGATGTCGAGCTGGCGCAGGGTTTTTTGCTCTCGGAGGGGATCATCGCCGGACGTGACGACGTGGTGAGCGCGCGGTACTGCGGCGAGCCGGAGAGCGCCAACACCTACAACGTGCTCGATGTGACGCTGGCGCCGCACGTGCCGCCCCCGGTGGTGGACATCTCCCGCAACTTCTACGCCACCTCATCCTGCGGGATCTGCGGCAAGGCCTCACTGGACGCGGTACGCCTTGCCAGCCGGTATAACCCAGGCGACGACCCGGTCCAGGTTTCCGCGGCGTCGCTGACCGCGATGCCCGACCAGCTGCGTTCCGCGCAGGACGTCTTCGCCAGTACCGGCGGTCTGCATGCCGCGGGGCTGTTCGACGTCACCGACGGCGTGATGCAGGTGGTTCGCGAGGACATCGGCCGGCACAACGCCGTCGACAAGGTGATCGGCTGGGCGCTGGAGCGGCGCCGGGTGCCGCTGTCCGGGACGGTGCTGCTGGTCAGCGGGCGGGCATCGTTCGAGCTGACCCAGAAGGCAGTGATGGCCGGGGTTCCCGTGCTGGCCGCGGTCTCGGCGCCGTCGTCATTGGCGGTCGACCTGGCCGGCGAATGCGGGCTGACGTTGGTCGCGTTTCTTCGCGGTGACTCGATGAATATCTACAGCCGGGCCGATCGGATCACCGGCTGATCCGGCGGGCGGGGGCGTAACGCGCAATCACGCGTTAACCCGGGCAAATCGCCCGCAATCGCGGACACAAACTGCTGATTTATGTCGCTTTTTCGAACTAGGAATTAAGGTGAGCAGACTGAGTAATCCCTGGTCGGAAACCCGAGGAGATGCCCGATGGCCAGTCACCGTCAGGACCGGAGTCGCCGGACCAACAGGCGCCCGATCATCGCCGGCATGACGACCGGAGCGTTCCTGGTCGCCGGGTTGGCGCCGATCAGCCTGGCGCCGGCCGCACATGCCGACTTGTGGGATCTGTTCGTCGACCCGACAGGCGATGTTTTCGCCGGCGGCCAGGCCACTGACGCATTCGGCGACTTCACCGATCTCAGCGCCAGCCTGGGGATCGCCGAGGCGGGCCCGCTCGACTTCTGGCAGTCGATCAACGATTCGCTCCAGGAATGGCTCGCCAGTGCTTCGGGCATGCAGCTGGCCGAGATGATCAACCAGCCGTTCGTGTATCTGTTCGGGCGCGACCTGATCGGCAACGGCCTCGACGACTTCACCGACGCGAACACCTCGTTGTTCGGCAGCTCGGGCATGTTCGGTGACCTCGGGGACGGCGGGTTCCTGTTCGGCAACGGCGGGGCCGGGGCGGCGGGCGAGGCCGGCGTGAACGGCGGCGTCGGCTGGGCGGGCGGTTCGGCCGGAATGTTCGGCGACGGCGGCGATGGCGGTGCGGGTGCGGCCGGCGCGGCGGGTGGTGCCGGCGGCGACGGCGGCAGCATGTTCGGCAACGGCGGCAATGGGGGCGCCGGTGGTGATTCCACCGGCGTCACGGTGCCCGGCGGTGACGGCGGCGCGGGCGGTAACGCAGGGTCCTGGTTCGGCAACGGTGGGAATGGCGGCGATGGCGGCCTCGGCTTGCTCGGCGTCCAGGGCGTGTCCGCTGGGGCCGGGAGCGCTGCCGGTAACGGTGGCGCTGGCGGTAACGGCGCATCCCTGGGCTACGGCAACGGTGGTAACGGCGGTGCCGGCGGCACGGGCGGCGACGGCGCTGCGGTGAGCGGCAGCGGCGGTGGTGGCGGTGGCGGCGGCGGAGGAGGTGGCGGCACCTCGGGCACCAATACCGCGGGCGGCAACGGTGGTCGCGGCGGGGCGGGTGGCAGCGCCGCCCTGATGTCCGGCAACGGCGGCAACGGCGGTGACGGCGGCAACGGCGGCTACGCCGGAATCAGAGGACCCGACAGCCCCGGCGGCCAGGGTGGCGTCGGCGGCCAAGGCGGCGCGGGCAGCATCAGCGGGACCAACGGCGAAGCCGGCGCTACCGGGAACACACCGGGCAGCCATGGCGGTGGCGGCTGCGTCCCCAACCCAGGTGGCGGCGGCCCGGGCGGTCCGGGTAGCGGTACCGGTTGTAACTCCGGCTAAGCGCCGCGGGACGTCTCCTGGACCGCCCAGTCGATCGCGGCGGCGATCGCCCAGCCGAGGATTCCGGCCACCAGGCCGAACCCGAGGTGGAAAAGCGCCTTGTCGCCGATGCCCGCCATGGCCGCGTGATGGCCGCCGATACGCCCCGTCGCAATCGGAACAGCAAGCGCGACAAGGTGTATCGGAGCAGCCGCCAGGGCGACCAGCCACCGGCGGCTTCGTATGGCTGGGTTGGTTGTCAGCAGGTAAAGGAACGCCGCGGCGCCCAGGTAGCGAACTCCGGCCCAGGGGCCGGGGCCGGACTGCAGCAGCATCGTGGCTGCCGTGGACGCCGCACCCACCGCGAGCACCGTCGACGGCCTTCGGGCGGTGAGGGCCACCACCACCAGCAGGGTCAGCCACACCAGGCCGCGATGCCCGGGCAATCCCAGCGGCATCCGCATCTCAGAAGACAGCGTGATCACCGCGACAGCGGCAGCCGGAAAAACGACGTCGCGGGCCAGGACCAGGCCGGTGGGTGTCCGCATGGTCCACGGCATCACGGTCATCGCCTCAAGGTAGGCCCGACGGCCGGAGCACACAACCTCATCTGAGGGTGAGATCGCGGCCATGCAGCTTGAATACGTATCGAAGCCTGCCTACGGTCATGCACATGCGGTCATCTGCTGGGTGCCGGTTGGGACTGGGTTTGGCGGCGCTGCTCGTGGGCGTCGGAGTGGCAGGTTGCGGTGCCGACACCAATACCGGCGCGGCAACGGGGTATCACCTGGTCGTCCGCCAGGACGGCCGAATACTGCACGAGTTCGACCTGGCCCGGCTGGCCGGCCTGCCACAGACCGAGATACCCACGCCGCAATCTCACGGCAGCCCCGTGCAGCGAGGCCCTGCGGTGCGCGCGGTTCTGAACGCTGCCGGAGCCACTGCGGTCCACAGCGTTCGGTTCGAAGGACGTGACCCGGCGCAGACGCTGACCGCCGCAGAGCTCACCGACCAGGTCGTGTTGAGTTTCACCAAACGCGACACGGTCAAGCTGGCGGGGGTGGACCTGGATCGCGACCGGTGGGTCCGTGATGTCAGTGCTGTGGTCGTCAACCCGTGACGGTCTTTGCCGGCGTCGACCTGCTGATCGGCATCGACGACACCGATGACCAATTCAGTCCCGGTACCGGCCGGCGCGCCCGAGCGCTGTTGCGGGAGTTGGCCGCTGCCGGATTGGGCGGCGAGGCCGGCGCCACCCGGCATCAACTCCTCGTCGACGACCGGGTCCCCTACACCTCGCACAACTCCAGTGCTTGCCTGGCCTGGCGCAGCCCCGGCGCCGACCCACACGCAGTACGCGACGAGATCATCGGCTTTGTCGCCGGATTCCTGGAACGGGTCTGCCCGCCGGCCGCGGACCCCGGTCTGGCGGTGGCGATTCCGGCGGATCTGACCGACATCGACCCGCTGGTGGAGTTCGGTCTGCGGGCCAAACGAGAAGTGCTGCAACGGGCGCAGGCCCACCGCCTCGGCGATGAACTGGGTGTGCACGTGTCCGGACACGGCGGCACCCACGACGGGGTGTTAGGCGCCTTGGCGGCGGTCGGTCTGCAGCTGTCCGGCAACGACGGCCTGTTCATCACGTTGCCCGGACTGGGGAAGCTGCCCACCGAGGCAACCGTCGACGAGCTCCTGGCCAGCGTGCCCATCGACGACACCCGTGACGGCAGCGGCCACCGACCGGCCCCGGGTGAGCTGATCGAGTTGGGTGACTGGGTCCGTCCGGTTCTGCTGGAGGGGTGCGCCGTGCTGCTACTGGACCCACCCCTGCGGTGCTCCGATGGCCGCCGTCGTTGGCGGACCGCACCACGGTCGGTGGTCAAGAAGCATTGAGGTATATCCGCAGTTACGGGATCATCGAGGGTCTCGCTAGGCATATCGTGACTGGATCAGCTTCATTATTCCGCAGGTAGGTTTGGCGGCGTAGTGGCCGGAAGGGGGTTCCGCCATGGTCCTGCACGTTGTGCCCGAGGGCTTGGCTGCGACAAGCGCGGCGGTCGAGGCAATCACCGCGGCGCTGGCGGCGGCGCACGCGACCGCGGCTCCGTTGATCAGCGCGGTGGCACCGCCGGCGATCGATCCAGTGTCGCTGGAGGCCGCGGCGGAACTCAGCGCGCAGGGCAGCCAGCACGGGGTGGTCGCTGCGCGCGGCATCGAGGTGTTGGGCCGGGCCGGGGTGGGGGTCGCTCAGGCCGGGGTCAACTACCAGGTCGCAGACACCACGGCGGCGTCGGTGTTTGGGCAATAGCGGTGCGGTGATGTCGGCCCCCGTCACCTGGATGGCGGCCCCGCCGGAGGTGCATTCGGCAATGCTGAGCACCGGGCCGGGGCCGGGGCCGCTGCTTGCCGCGTCGGTGGCCTGGTCGACATTGAGTGGTGAGTACCTCAGTGCCGCAAGTGATCTCACCACCGTTCTCAGCGATTCTCAACAAGTCTGGGCCGGTCCGACCGCCGACGCGTATGCGGCAGCGCATCTGCCCTACTTGGCCTGGCTGCAGCTGGCCGGCACGCTCAGCGCTCGGACCGCCGCCCAGCACCAGGTGATCGCGTCGGCGTACACCAGCGCCTTGGCGGCTATGCCAACCCTCGCCGAGTTGACCGCCAACCACACCACCCACGCGGTGCTGGTGGCGACCAATTTCTTCGGGATCAACACTGTGCCGATCGCGGTGAACGAGGCCGATTACGCCCGGATGTGGACCCAAGCGGCCACCGTCATGAGCACCTACCAGGCGACCACCGAGACGGCGCGCAGCTTGGGGCATACCAGCGGCAGCGCACAAGCCGGGGTGGCAGCGGCCGGAGACGGTACCGGTGGAGGGGGAGGGGGAGGCAACGGCGGTAACAGTGGGGGCGGTGGCGGATCCTTCGACCTGCCTACCCCGGCCGAGATCTGGCAGATGCTCTTCGGCTCCGACGGCCAGCAGGTGCCCGGGCAAGGTCAGCCCAACTGGAGCCCCGCGGAATTCCTGCAGAACCTGTCCAATTTCGTCAATGGCAACGAGAAGGCACTCGCCTGGCTGCAACAGAATTTCCAGGGCGTGCTGACGCCCGCCCAGTGGTGGCAGCTGACGAGCTACTTCGTGGCTTGGCAGACCTATCGTGCGGTCAACTGGACGCTGCGCAGCCTGCGCTTCCTGCTGCAAATATCCCCACTGCTGGCGGGCGTCGGGTTGAATCTGGCGATCGGCAGCCTGGGGGCAGTCGCACCGCCAGCCGGCCTGGCCGGCCTGGCCGGTATCCCCGCACCGGCGGTGCCGGCGCCGGTAGCGCCGGCACCCGCTGTGGTGGCGCCGGTCATGCCCGGCGGAGCATCGGCCCCAGCGCCGAACCCCGCCACGGTGCCGGCTTCGGCGGCGCCTCCTGCCCCGGCCGCGACGTTGCCCGCGACCGCTGTCCCCGCCGGCACGGGACCGCCACCACCGGCGGCGCCGCCATTGTTCGGCACCGAGGGCACATTCCACAGCTACCTGGTCGGCTGGCTTCCCTCATCTCAGAGCGCCGCCGGCAGTGCGGCCGTGAAATCGGGCCGGCCCGCCGCTGGTGCGGCGGCCGTTGCGGCCGTTGCCGACCCGGTGGCCGCCACGGCACGGCACGGCAGCCGCCGGCGCGGCAGGTTGATCGACCCCGGCTATCGCTACGAATACCTCGAGGAAGATGACCCGGATCTCCATCAAGCCCGATCTAGTGCAGCGGGCTTCACTGGAACGTTCGGCAAGATCGGGTTGGCGCGGGCCGGCGGTCTTGCAGACCTGACCGGAAACGAGTACGGCGGAGGACCCACGCTCCCGATGCTGCCTACCTCCTGGGAACGCCAGGTCGCGGCTCCGCCGGCGTTCTTGTCCGGGAGTGCTGTAGCCGCTCTCAACGATGCGCGCAACGGACGGTCCTGGCCTCCATGGAACCCGAACGGCGCGGTACGCGACTAATCGATAGTTGAGAGGAGTGCGGGGATGAGTTTGTTGGATGCGCATATTCCGCAGTTGGTGGCGTCGGAGTCGGCGTTTGGTGCCAAGGCGGCGTTGTCGGCGCAGGCGTTTCATGTGGCGGCTGATGCGGCTGCGGCTTCTGGTTATACCGGGGTTTAGCTGGCGGGCCAGGGAAAAGGAGCAGACTGATGTCGCAGATTATGTACAACTACCCGGCGATGTTGGCCCATGTGGCTGAGATGAATGGGTATGCGGGCACGTTGCAGGCTGTGGGTGCCGATATCGCCAGTGAGCAGGCGGCGTTGTCGGCGGCGTGGCAGGGCGATACGGGTATGACGTATCAGGCGTGGCAGGCGCAGTGGAATCAGGTGATGGAGGAGTTGGTGCGGGCCTATCACTCGATGGCCATGACGCATGAGACCAACACCTTGATGATGAACGCGCGCGACACCGCCGAAGCCGCCAAGTGGGGCTGACAGACCGCCAGCTCTGGCCCGTTGCGGCCGGTTTCGTCGGCATTCATCGGGCAACCCACCATGCGCGCCCCGGCGTAGGGTCCGTGGAGTGCCTCTAATGCGTAGTGAAGGTGACAGCTGGGACATCACCACGAGCGTCGGTTCGACGGCCTTGTTCGTGGCTACCGCTCGGGCGCTGGAAGCCGCCAAGCCCGATCCGGTGGCAGTCGATCCGTATGCGGAGCTGTTCTGCCGGGCTGCCGGCGGGGACTGGGCGGCCGTGCTGGATGGCAAGCTGCCCGACCACGAGCTGTTGTCCAGTGATTTCGGGCAGCACTTCGTCAATTTCCAGGGTGTGCGGACCCGCTACTTCGACGACTACTTCAGCGGTGTCGTAGAGGCCGGGGTGCGTCAGGTGGTGATGCTGGCGGCCGGACTGGACTCTCGTGCTTTCCGGTTGTCCTGGCCGGATGCAACGACGATCTTCGAGTTGGATCAGCCGCAAGTGCTTGGCTTCAAGAGCTATGTGTTGTCGCAGCGCGGCATCCGTCCCAAGGCGCAGCGGCGTGAGGTCGCCGTCGACCTGCGTGAGGATTGGCCCCAGGCGTTGCGTGATGCCGGCTTCGACCCGACCCGGCCCTCGGCATGGATCGCCGAGGGCCTGCTGATCTACCTCCCCGCTGTTGCTCAGGAGCAGCTGTTCGCCGGTATCGATGGCCTTGCTGCTTCGGGCAGTCACGTCGCGGTTGAGGACGGCGCCCCGATGCCCCAGGAAGCGTATGAAGCCGCCGTTGCGGCCGAAGTCGAGGCAGGCGACGACGCCCGCATCTTCCATCGGCTGGTCTACAACGAGCAACACGCTCCGGCGGATGAGTGGTTCGGCGCTCGGGGATGGACCGCGACGGTGACGCCGTTGGCCGATTGCCTGCGCCAGTTGGGTCGCCCCCTCCCGGGGCTGGACACCCCGGCCGGTCAGATGATCCAGCGGAACTCGTTGATGTCGGCAGTCAAGAGGTAGGGGCGGCCCGTGGCCACTGCCGGGAACCGCTGTGGAAGACGAACCCCGCATGGGTGTAGCGTGCGAGGCAATCGAAAATGATTTTCAATAAGGAGTCGGTGATGAGTTGGGACGACGTCGGTGCGTCAACGTCCAGATCGCGGGCCGGAAAACGGCCTACGGCAGTGATGGAAGTCGCTCTACGGCCGTACCGTTCGATCTCGACAGTTAGCTTATGCAATGCTAACTTCAGCCGGGTTGGTTCAAAGAAAAATAGCGAAGGGGCGAGCCAAGCATGAATAACGGTGATGCGGCTCTGCTCACCCCGCAACCCCGGGTCGACGAGGAAACCCTCAGCCGGTTTGCCACCTGCTGCCGCGCCCTTGGTATCGAGGTTTACCAGCGCAAACGTCCTGCGGACCTGACTGCTGCCCGCACCGGTTTCGCGGCGCTGACCCGGGTCGCGCACGAGCAGTGCGACGCCTGGATCGGCCTGGCCGCCGCCGGCGATCAGTCGCCGCGGGTGCTGGCCGCCATCTCGCAGACCGCCGCCACCGCGGGCGGCCTGCAGCGGCGCCTGGACCTCCAGCAGGGTGCGCTGGGCTTCCACTACGACACCGGCCTGTATCTGAAGCTGCGTGCCACCGAGGCCGACGACTTCCACCTCGCGCACGCCGCGCAACTGGCGATGGCCGGCCGGTGCGCCGAGGCGAACGAGGTGGTCGCCGAGATCACCCAGCGGCGTCCCGATTGGAACGACGCTCGCTGGATGGCGATCGCGGTGAATCACCACGCCGGGCGCTGGTCGGACATGGTCAAGCTGCTGACTCCGATCGTCAATGACCCGGACCGCGATGAGCTGTTCACCCACGCGGCCAAGATCGCCCTCGGGATCGCCCTGGCGCGGCTGGGCATGTATGCCCCGGCGTTGTCTTACCTGGAGGAGCCGGACGGGCCGATCGCGGTCGCCGCCACCGACGGGGCCCTGGCCAAGGGGCTGATCCTGCGTGCGCAGGACGATGAGGAATCCGCGGCCGAGGTGTTGCAGGACCTCTATGCCGCCAACCCGGAGAACGAACAGGTCCAACATGCCTTGTTGGACCACAGCTTCGGGATCGTCACGACCACCGCGGCCCGGATCGAGGCGCGAACGGACCCCTGGGACCCCGACACCGAGCCGAGCGCCGAGGACTTTGTCGACCCGTCCGCCCACGAACGCAAGGCCGAACTGCTGGCCGAGGCCGAGCGCGAACTCGGCGAGTTCATCGGGCTGGCCGAGGTCAAGAACCAGGTGCAGCGCCTGAAGAGCTCGGTGGCCATGGAAGTGGTCCGTAAGCAGCACGGGCTGGCCGTCGGCCAGCGCACTCACCACCTGGTCTTCGCCGGGCCTCCTGGGACGGGTAAGACCACCATCGCTCGTGTGGTGGCGAAGATCTACTGCGGGCTGGGGCTGCTGAAGAAAGAGAACATCAAAGAGGTGCACCGTGCCGACCTGATCGGTCAGCACATCGGTGAGACCGAGGCCAAGACCAACGCCATCATCGACAGTGCGCTTGATGGTGTGCTGTTCCTCGACGAGGCCTATGCGCTGGTGGCCACCGGGGCCAAGAACGACTTCGGTTTGGTGGCCATCGACACGCTGCTGGCGCGGATGGAGAACGACCGTGACCGGCTGGTGGTGATCGTCGCGGGTTACCGGGCCGATCTGGACAGGTTCCTGGACACCAACGAAGGTCTGCGGTCGCGTTTCACCCGCAGCATCGACTTCCCGTCCTACCAGCCCCCGGAGCTGGTCGAGATCGCGCACAAGATGGCCGAGCAGCGCGACAGCCGTTTCGAGCAGTCCGCACTCGAAGACATGCAGGCGCTGTTCGGTCAGCTGGCCGAGGCGACGCACCCCGATGCCAATGGCGTCGCCCGGCGCAGCCTGGATATCGCCGGTAATGGCCGCTTCGTGCGAAATGTCGTCGAACGT
>Ga0153954_1000863_pt1 | contig 19888 bp, 20 predicted proteins | sample TSFL038MetaG_FD_102277 | JGI IMG/M metagenome (GOLD analysis project Ga0153954, IMG submission 102277) | Attine ant fungus gardens microbial communities from Florida, USA - TSFL038 MetaG | ecosystem: Host-associated > Fungi > Mycelium > Unclassified | place: USA: Florida, Wekiwa Springs State... | reverse complement strand
CGCCCAGATTGGTTCATAAGCAACGATGAGCTCCGTTGTGCCGGGCGCGTGCGGCAGGGATTTCTCAAGCTGTTCGGCGACCCGGTCGAGAGCATGGCCCGCGGTGCGCTCGGCTTCGGTCTCGCCGACGCAAAGGATCACGTTGAGACCGGCGCCCTGCGCCGCCACCGCCTTGGCCGAGACGAGCGCATCGGTTTCGCCATGCTCGAGACGGCGCTCGGAATGGCCGATGATGACATAGGTCGCGCCGGCGTCGCGCAGCATTTTGGCCGATATGTCGCCGGTATGAGCGCCGCAGCTTTCCGTGTGGCAATCCTGGCCGCCGATGGCGACCGCCGAGCCGGAGCAGAGCTTCGCCGCCGCGCCGATCAGCGTCGCCGGCGGGCAGACCACAATATCCGCCAGTCCCGCGTGACCCGCCGCAACCGAATCGCGAATCGCCGCGACCTCGCCAAGATCGGCGGTGAGGCCGTTCATCTTCCAATTCCCGGCGACCAGCGGCCGCGTTTTGCCCGACATCCTTTGCCCCGCGTTTCACTAGGCCCTAGCACTCCCGGCCGGAACGGCAAAATCTGCAGTTTGACAGACGCCAAATCCGCGTTTTGCCCGCATTGCCAGCCCGCCAACGCCTCCCTATAGTCCGGCCCCCAATCGACCCCCGGTTGCCCGGAGATTCAAGAAAATGCTCGATGCTTTGCGCGCCTCCAGCCAGACATGGATTGGCCGCACGATCATGACCATAGTGATGGGTTTTCTGATCATCGCCTTTGGCTTTTGGGGGATCGCCGACATTTTCCGCGGCTTCGGCGCCAACACTTTGGCGCGCGTCGGCTCGGCCGAGATCACGCCCGATCAATTCCGCAACGCCTACCAGACGCAATTGTTGCAGATGCAGGAGCAGGAGCGCCGCGCGATCAGCAGCGAGGAAGCGCATGAACGCGGCCTCGATCGGCAGGTTCTCAGCCGGCTTCTGAGCGACACGGCCATGGACCAGGAGGCACATCGCCTGGGCCTCGCCTTGCCGGACAGTGTCATCGCCCGTCAGATCATGCAGGACGATGCGTTCAAGGGACCGGACGGTCAGTTCAACCGGCAATTGTTCGAGGAACGCCTTCAGGACAATGGCATGACCGAGCAGGGCTATGTCAGGACGGCGCGCGCCTCGGCCTTGCGTCAGGACATCGTCTCAGCCCTGACCGATGGCCTCACGCCACCACGGGCGATGCTCGATATCATCAATCGCTATTACAACGAGACGCGCAGCATCAATTATATCGTCCTGCCGAAATCCACCGCGGGCACCCTGGCGGCGCCGACGGACGCCCAGCTCAAGAGCTATTACGAAGCCCATCGCGAGCTTTACCGGCAGCCTGAATATCGCAAGATCAGCCTGCTCGTCGTCGATGCGAAAACGCTCGCACAGGCCGAAAGCGCGGCGCATCCGATCACCGCGGCCGAGATCGAGAAGCACTACAACGACATCGTGGCGACGCATTATACCCAGGCCGAAAAACGCCAGATCCAGCAGATCGTCTTCCCCGACCAGAAATCGGCCGATGCGGCGGCAGCCAAACTTGCCGGCGGCGAAACCTTCGACGCGCTCATCGCCGAGCGCAAGCTCGCGCCCAAGGATACCGACCTCGGCACGGTCACCGAGACGAGCCTCGTCGATAAGGCAGTGGCGGCCGCCGTCTTCGCCGTCCCCTCTGCCGGCGGCGTGACGAAGCCGGTCAAGACCGACTTCGGCTGGGCGCTCCTGCGCGTGCAGAACATCACACCGAAGTTCGTCATTCCGCTGGTCGCCGTGAAGGATGCGATTGCGAAAGAACTTGCGCAGGCGCGGGCGGAAAAGCAGCTGAGCAAGATTCACGACGCGATCGAAGATCAGCGCGCCTCCGGCAAATCCGTCGCCGATGCAGCGAAGGCCGTCGGCCTCACCGCGCGGACGGTCGATGCGATCGATGCCGAAGGCCGCGACAAGGCGGGCCATGCCGTGCCCGATCTCGGCGAGCCGCAGGCGCTGCTGAAAGCTGTCTTCGGTTCCGACATCGGCGTCGATAACGATCCCATTCCGACCAAGGACGGCGGCGCCATCTGGTTCGACGTTCTCAATATCGATCAGGCGCGCAACCAAAGCTTCGATGAAGTCAAAGCGCGCGTCACGCAGGATTGGACGGCCGACGAAACCTCGCGACGGCTTGTCGACAAGGCGGTGGACCTCGTCAAGAAGCTCGACTCCGGCACGCCGCTCGCGACGATTGCGACCGCGCAGGGCAATTTGCCGGTCAAACAGGTCGATGGGATCAAACGTTCGGACCCGCAGGGCTTGGCGAGCGGCCTGCTCGACGAGGTCTTCAATCGCGCCGTCGGCAAGGCGGGCTCCGCCGAAGCGCAGGACGGCAGCCGGATCGTATTCAAGGTCGCGAGCGCCAGCGTGCCGCCCTTCGACGGCAAAAAATTCGACTTCCGCAACGTCCTCGATCAGATGAAGACCGCGCTCAATGACGATATGACGGCGCAATTCGTGACCGAGCTTGAGACAAGCCTTGGGACGCAGATCAACCCGCAAGCCTGGCAGGCGGTCTCCGGCTCATCGTCCGATCAGCAATAGTCCCATGTTCACACCTGCTTACGACGTCTTTGCCGCGGCTTATGAGACCGGCGCGCCGACGCTGCTCGCGACGCGGCTCGTCGGCGATCTCGAGACGCCGGTCTCGGCCTTTCTCAAATTATCGACGAGTCGAACCGGCCGTCTCTTTCTGCTCGAATCCGTCGAAGGCGGCGGGGCGCGCGGCCGTTATTCGATGATCGGCCTTGATCCCGATATCATCTGGCGCTGCCACGGCGATCGTGCGGAGATCAATCGCAACGCGTTGCGCGACCTCGACGCCTTTACGCCATGCGAGGCGCCGCCGCTCGATGCTCTTCGCGCACTCATCGCCGAATCGCGGATCGACGCGCCAGAGGGCTTGCCACCCATGGCTGCCGGCGTCTTCGGCTATCTCGGTTACGACATGGTGCGGCAGATGGAGCGGCTGGCGCCGGCCAAACCCGATCCGATCGGCGTGCCGGATGCGATCATGCTGCGGCCGACGGTGATGGTCGTCTTCGACAGCGTCACCGATGAAATTTTTGTCGTGACGCCGGTGCGGCGGGCGGCCGATGTGTCCGCCAAAGTCGCTTATGAAAAAGCCATCGAGCGGATCGAGGCGATCGTTGCCACGCTCGAAGCACCATTGCCGCTGGCGGACTTCGCGACCGATGCGCCGGCGGCGACGCCGGTTTCGAATACGTCCGAGGCACGTTTTCACGCCATGGTCGAAAAGGCCAAAGATTACGTCCGCGCCGGTGACGTTTTTCAGGTCGTGCTGTCGCAGCGATTTACCGCGCCTTTCGCCCTGCCCGCTTTTGCGCTCTATCGCGCGCTCCGGCGCGTCAATCCGGCACCGTTTCTTTGCTATCTCGACTTCGGCGATTTTCAGATCGTTTGCTCGAGCCCCGAGATTCTGGTGCGCGTGCGCGACGGCAAAGTCACCATCCGGCCCATCGCCGGAACGCGCTGGCGCGGCAAGACTGCGGCCGAAGATTTGCGGCTCGCCGACGATCTTCTCGCCGACGAAAAGGAGCGCGCCGAACATTTGATGCTGCTCGATCTCGGCCGCAATGATGTCGGCCGCGTCGCGCGGATCGGCAGCGTCGAGGTGACGGAGAGATTCGCCATCGAGCGCTACAGCCATGTGATGCATATCGTCTCGAACGTCGATGGCTCGCTCGATCCATCCCATGACGTGATCGATGCGCTTTGCGCCGGTTTTCCGGCGGGCACCGTCTCCGGCGCGCCGAAGGTGCGGGCGATGGAAATCATCGACGAATTGGAGACCGACAAGCGCGGCATCTATGCCGGCTGCATCGGCTATTTCGGCGCGCATGGCGATATGGATACCTGCATCATCCTGCGCACGTCGGTGGTGAAGGACGGCAAGATGCATGTGCAGGCCGGCGCCGGCATCGTCTATGATTCCGATCCCGCTTACGAGCAGCGTGAGACGGTCAACAAGGCAAAGGCGCTGTTCCGCGCGGCGGAAGAAGCGGTGCGTTTCGCGGCACGGACGAAGCGCGGGCAATAGCTCCGCTCGCGAAAAATTGCGCCGAAAATTGCCGCCACATGTTTGATCTTGCGCAATTTCGGCTTGCGCGCTCGCAACCATCGACTGGGCATCCGATATCAGGTCTGAACCATTCCAAGAACGGATCAGCCGAAAGAGGATCAGCCATGTCGCAGCTTGAAACCATCACGATTCCGGGCACCGGCTTGCAGCCGACGCGCGTCGCGCTCGGCACCTGGGCGATCGGCGGCTGGATGTGGGGCGGCAGCGACGATGCCGATTCGATCCGCACCATCCAGAGCGCGATCGACCGCGGCATCAATATCGTCGATACCGCGCCGGTCTATGGCTTCGGCCATTCGGAAGAAATCGTCGGCCGTGCGCTTGCCGAAGGCGGCCGCCGGCAGAAAACGATCATCGCCACAAAGGTCGCGCTCGACTGGAAGGACGGCAAAGTTTTCCGCAACGCCAGCAAGGCGCGCATCGAAAAAGAGATCGAAGATTCGCTGCGCCGCCTGCAGACCGATGTGATCGATATCTACCAGGTCCATTGGCCGGACCCGACGACGCCCATCACCGAGACCGCCGAGGCGCTTGGCAAGCTTTTCAAGGCCGGGAAAATCCGCGCCATCGGCGTCAGCAATTACGATGTCGCGCAGATGGAAGCCTTCCGCGCCGTTGCGCCCCTGCACACGATCCAGCCGCCGCTTAATCTCTTCGAGCGCGGCGCGGAGGCGGATGTTCTGCCATATGCGGCCAAGCACGGGATGGCGACGCTTGCCTATGGCCCGCTCTGCCGCGGCCTCCTCGCCGGCAAGATCAATGCCAGCTCGACCTTTACCGGCGACGATCTCCGCCGCAACGATCCCAAGTTCAAGCCGCCGCGCTTTGGGCAATATCTCGCGGCCGTCGCGGCGCTCGGTGCTTTCGCCAAGACGAATTACGGCAAGAGCGTGCTCGATCTCGCCGTGCGCTGGGTGCTCGACCGCCAGCCCCTGAGCATCGCGCTCTGGGGCGCACGCCGGCCGAGCCAACTCGATCCGGTCGCCGAGATTTCCGGCTGGACGCTCGATCAGGCGGCGCTGGCCGCAATCGACAAGATCCTGGCCGAAACGATCCACGATCCGGTCGGGCCGGAATTCATGGCCCCGCCGGCGCGCCAGGCGGCTTGACCTCTTAGCGCCCGCGGCTCAAAAGGCCGCGAGAGGTTCCCATGCCGACCATCACCCTGATCGACAATTACGACAGCTTCACCTTCAACCTGGTGCATTACCTCGGCGAGCTTGGCGCCGAGGTGAATGTGCATCGCAACGACAAGGTGAGCGTCGACGAGGTGATCGCGGCAAGGCCCGACGCGATCGTGCTCTCGCCCGGCCCCTGCACACCGCATGAGGCCGGCATCTGCCTCGACCTGATCAAGGCCGCCAGCGCCGACATTCCGATCTTCGGCGTCTGTCTCGGTCATCAGGCGATCGGCGAGGTGTTCGGCGGCGAGGTTGTGCGGGCGCCGGTGCCGGTGCATGGCAAGATGTCGGAGATCAGCCATGGCGCCGAAACGATCTTCCGCGGCATCAACGGGCCGTTCCGCGCGACGCGCTATCATTCGCTCGTCGTCAAGCGCGAGACCTTCCCGGATGCGTTGAAGATCACCGCCGAGACAGACGGGCTTGTCATGGCGCTTTCGCACAAGACCCGGCCGGTGCATGGGGTGCAATTCCACCCGGAGAGCATCGAATCCGAGCACGGCCATCGCATCCTGGCGAATTTTCTGGAACTCGCGCAGGAATGGAACAAGGCGCACAAAGCCGTTTGACGTGGCCCGCGACCACCGCCTGGTTCACAATCCTGACATGCGGCGCGCTTTATCTGTCGCCGGTCGGCCTTTCCCTGATGACGACGCTGGCAGCCGCCGGATGCTCTCGTAGATCATGGGCTCGCGGATGATGACGAGCCGGTGGCTCGCAGCTTCTAGAGCCGAATGGGACGGGTCGTGTTCTTCCTCGCCGCCGCGCCGATCGCGGCCTTAGCCGGACTTGCCATCGCCGCCTGGGCTCGGCCACTTGCCGGGATCAGGATAGATCACGAGCGAGCGAGGCGCCGTCTAAAGCCTTGCGCTTGCGCGCGCAGCAGAGCAATGAGACGCCATGGACGCCTTTAAGCCACTCATCGCGAAAGTTGCGACTGGCGCGAGCCTCAGCCGCGGCGAGGCGGAGCATGCGTTCAACCTCCTGCTCGGCGGGACGGTGACACCGGCACAGACCGGCGCCATCTTGATGGGGCTGCGGGTGCGTGGCGAAACCGTCGACGAGATCACCGGCGCGGTCGCCGCGATGCGGGCGAAAATGCTGCCGGTGACAGCGCCGGTGAACGCCATCGATATTGTCGGCACGGGCGGCGACGGCCACGGCACCTATAATGTCTCGACCCTGACCGCTTTGATCGTCGCGGCCTGCGGCGTGCCGGTCGCCAAGCATGGCAATCGCGCCGCCTCGTCAAAGTCCGGATCGAGCGACGTCTTGACCGCACTCGGCGTCAAGATCGGCCTGTCGCCAGAGGAAGTTGCCCATTGCCTTGACGAGGCCGGCATCGGCTTCATGACCGCGCCGGTCCATCATGCCACGATGCGCAATGTCGGGCAGATCCGCGGCGAACTCGGCACCCGCACCTTGTTCAACCTGCTCGGCCCGCTCGCCAATCCGGCACGGGTCAAGCGCCAATTGCTGGGCGTTTTCGCCAAGGAATGGCTGGAGCCTCTCGCGGAGGTTCTGCGTAATCTCGGCGCCGAGCGCGTCTGGCTGGTGCATGGCTCGGACGGCCTCGACGAGGTGACGACCACCGGCCCGACCTATGTGACGGCGCTGGAAAATGGCGCGATCCGTTCCTTCACTATCAAGCCCGAGGACGCAGGCCTCAAGCCCTCGGGTCTTGCCGATCTGAAGGGCGGCGATGCGGCCTATAATGCCGCAGCGCTCAACGCCGTGCTGCATGGGGCGCGCGATGCCTATCGCGATATCGCCGTCTTCAATGCCGCCGCGGCGCTCGTCGTTGCCGAAAAGGCGACGGATCTGCGCGAGGGCGCGGCGCAGGCCGAAGCCGCGCTCGATGCCGGCCGCGCCGCCGAAGTGCTGGCCCGCCTCATCAAGGCCTCGCACGGCAGCGCCAAAGGGATTTGACATCAAGCAAGGCTTGCTATTTTGCCTTGACGCCGCTTCGTGGCAGAGTGCCAACGGGGGCGGTTGAGGGTGCCCATGGCTGACATTCTGAAGCAGATTGAAGCGTATAAGCGCAAGGAAATCGTAGAAGCGAAATTGCGCATGCCGCTGTCCACGCTGGAGCGCCGGATTGAGAACCACGATCCGCCCCGCGGCTTCGCCCATGCCATCGAAACGAAACTCGCCGAAGGCCGTTTCGCCCTCATCGCCGAAATCAAGAAAGCCAGTCCTTCGAAGGGCTTGATCCGCGCCGACTTCGATCCCCCGGCGCTCGCCAAGGCTTACGAACAGGGTGGCGCGGCCTGTCTCTCGGTCCTCACCGACACCCCATCGTTTCAGGGCGCGCTCGATTATCTCGAAGCGGCGCGCAAAGTCGTCCGCCTGCCGGCGTTGCGCAAGGATTTCCTGTTCGATCCCTATCAAGTCTATGAAGCGCGCGCTTATGGCGCCGATTGCATTTTAATCATTATGGCCAGCGTCACCGACGAAGAGGCGAAACGGATCAACAAGACCGCGCATGATCTGCGACTCGATGTCTTGGTCGAAGTGCATGACGAGGCTGAGCTCAATCGCGCACTTGAACTTGAGAGCCGGCTTATCGGCATCAACAACCGCGATCTGCGCAGCTTCGAGACGAAGCTCGAGACTTGCGAACGGCTGGCCGAGAAAATTCCCGCCGACCGGATCGTCGTCGCCGAAAGCGGAATCGCGACGCACGAAGACTGCCTGCGTCTGCACAAATCCGGCATTGACACGTTTCTCGTCGGCGAAAGCCTGATGCGCAAGAAGGATGTGACCGCGGCGACGCATCTGCTGCTGTGCGGCGACGACAAGGAACGTCACGCCCCGGTCGCCCACAAGGCACATGGCTGAAATGGCAAAGCTCAGCCATCTCGCCGAAGCCGGCCAGGCGCATATGGTCGATGTTTCGGAGAAACCGGCAACCGATCGGCTCGCCCGCGCCGAGGGCTCAGTCGTGATGCGCCGCGAGACGCTCGATCTCGCGCTGGCGGGCAATGCCAAAAAGGGCGACGTCTTCGCCGCGGCGCGGATCGCCGGCATTATGGCGGCGAAGAAGACGGCGGACCTCATCCCGCTCTGTCATCCGCTTGCGCTGACCAAGGTGACTGTCGATATCGAGGCGGACCCGGCGCTGCCGGGCCTGCGCGTCTTCACCGAAGCGAAGGTCAGCGGCCAGACCGGGGTTGAGATGGAGGCTCTGACCGCCGCTTCGGTCGCCTGTCTGACAATCTACGACATGCTGAAAGCGGCGGATCGCGCCATGCGGATCGAAGGCATCGCGCTTGTCGAAAAAACCGGCGGCAAATCCGGCCCGTTCCGGCGCGGTGATTGAGCGACATGAATGCCCCTCATCTTCTGCCCGTCGCCGAGGCGCGGGCGCGCGTTCTTGCCGGCAATGGGCCGCGCGGCCACGAGCGCGTGCCGCTCAGTGAAGCGCTCGGAAGAACCCTGGCCGAGCCGCTCGTCGCGCGCCGCACGCAACCGCCGTTCGCCGCTTCCGCCATGGATGGCTTTGCCGTGAAAGTCGCCGATCTCGCCACGCTGCCGGCAACGCTGAACGTCATTGGCGAGAGCAGCGCAGGCCATGGCTTTGCTGGCGTAATCCAGCGCGGCCAAGCCGTCCGCATTTTCACCGGCGCGCCAGTGCCGCAAGGCGCCGATGCCGTCCTGATGCAGGAAGATGCGACGCTCGATGGCGACCGGCTGACGGCAACGCGTGCCGTCGTCGAAGGCCGGCACATCCGCACCACCGGCATCGATTTCAAGCAGGGCGAAAGCCTTCTGCCGGCAGGCACGCGGCTCGGACCCATCGACATTGCGCTGGCGGCGGCAAGCGGCCACGCCGAAATCACCGCCGTGCGCAAACCCCGTGTCGCGATCCTGGCCACCGGCGATGAACTGGTGCAACCGGGCGAGGCCGTCGGCGCCGATCAGATCGTTGCCTCCAATTCCTTCGCCATTGCGGCCTATGTGCGCGAGAGCGGCGGCGAACCGATCGACCTCGGCATCGCCAGCGACGATTTTGCCGCGCTCGAAGCGGCTGTGCGCGCCGCGCGCGAGGCAGAGGCCGACGTATTGGTGACATTAGGCGGCGCTTCGGTTGGTAAGCACGACCTTGTCCGTTCGGCGCTCGCAAAGGAAGGCATGGAGCTTGGCTTTTGGCGGATCGCCATGCGGCCCGGCAAGCCGCTGATCCACGGGCGCCTGGGCGATATGCTGATCCTCGGGCTGCCGGGCAATCCCGCCTCGGCGATCGTCTGCGCCCTGCTCTTCCTCGTTCCTTTGCTGCGCGCATTGAGCGGCGATCCGCATGCGGGCGATGATCCGACCGAGCCCGCAATGCTCGGCGCGCCCGTGCCAGCGAACGGACTGCGCGAGGATTATCTGCGCGCCAAGCTGAGCCGCAGTGAGAATGGCCTGCCTGTCGCGACGCCGCATGAGTTGCAGGATTCCTCGCTGCTGAGCATTTTCGCGCAATCGCAATGCCTGCTGGTGCGTCCGCCGCAGGCGCCCGCGGCAGCAGCCGGCGACGTGTGCCGAGTCATCAAGCTGTCGCCGGCTCGGGGCTAGAAGCCTCCCGGATAGGCCGGAATAACGGGCCCAAGATTGACGGGGGCAAGATTGACAGGGCCAAGCGGCCGCCTAAGCTCGCAGCAAGGCCGGCCAACGAGTCGAGCTAAGACTGGGGAGAAATGATCATGGGCCACATCATCTGGATCATTTTCATCGGCTTTGTTGCGGGCCTGCTGGCGCGCTGGTTCTCGCCGGCCCCGAACAATCCAAGCGGCTTCATCCTCACCGTCCTGCTCGGCATCGCCGGGGCGTTTCTCGCCACCTTCATCGGCCAGTGGATCGGCTGGTATCGTCTCGATCAAGGCGCCGGCCTGATCGGCGCGACGATCGGCGCCGTTGTCATCCTGTTGATCTGGCGGCTGATCGCCGGCAAGACTGGCGATGTCGGCCCGACCGCGACGGGGCCGCGCCGCTGGCTCTAGAGCGGGATGCGAAAAAGTGTCTGCGGTTTTTCGCGAAAAATCCCGCTCTAAACTATTAGAATCGATCACGTTTATGATTTCGGATCGATTCGATCCGAAATCATCATGATCTGAGACACGTGTGGATTAATCCTGCATCGCAGGGCAGGCGCGGACATTGCTTGCCGAATCTGCTGAAGTAGGTTCTCGGCAGATTGAGGAGAGCGATGCGGCAAAAGCTTTTGGCAATTCTCGCGGCACTGGCGCTGCAAAGCACCGCCGCGCAAGCCGCTGGTCTGCTTGACCGTTCAGCCAACCGCCTGCCCGATCTCGTCGATCAGGACAATGGCGGCAATCTGCTGAAGCGCATCGAATTCGTCGAAAAGCACCGCAACGATTACATCTACCGCCTGCCGCTCGAATGTTTCTCGTCCTGTACCTTGCTGCTCGGCATCTCAGGTGCCTGTGTCAGTCAGGGCGCGGTGCTTTATTTCCACGGCGCGACGATCGACGGCAAGCTCGCGCCCGCCTATCTCAACAATTACGCCGCGAGCTATTATCCGGCCAATGTCCGACACTGGGTCGACGCGCACCACGCGTTGCAGAGAACAAGCTTCACCAAAATGACCTGGCAGCAAGCCGCGGCCATCGGCATCAAGCTCTGCCCCTAAGTCAGATGCGCGGCGCGCCGCCTTTATGATCCCAGACCGCCTTCTGGCGATGTTCGGCTGCGATCCGGCGCACGGTGCCCGTCGTCGAGCGATAGATTAAGGTCTCGGTGCGGATCACGTCCTTGTCGAAGGCGACACCCGACACCAGCGCACCATCCGTCACGCCTGTGAGCGAGACGATCACATCGCCGGAGGCAAGGTCGTTGAGCTGATATTTGCGGCGTGGATCGCTGACGCCCATGCGGGCGGCGCGCTCAACCTTGTCTTCCGTGTCGAGGATCAGCCTGCCCTGCATCTGGCCGCCAACACAGCGCAAGGCGCCCGCCGCCAGCACGCCCTCGGGGGCGCCACCTATGCCGAGATAAAGGTCGATGCCGGTTTCGTCGGGCCGCGTCGTGAAGATCACGCCGGCGACATCGCCATCCGGGATCAGCCGCACCGGGCAGCCGATGGTCCGGCAGGCTTCGAGAATTGCCCGGTGCCGCGGCCGGTCGAGCAGCAGAACCGAAATCTCCTTTGGCGTGACGCCCTTGGCCTTCGCCAGCGCGACGACATTCTCCTCGACGCTCCGGTCGAGATCGACAATGCCCTCGGGATAACCGGGGCCGATGGCGATCTTCTCCATATAGACATCGGGCGCATGCAGCAGACCGCCGCCGGTTGCCATCGCCATCACCGCGACCGAGCCCGGCATATCATGCGAGCAAAGCGTCGTGCCTTCGAGCGGATCGACGGCGATATCGACGGCCGGGCCGAAGCCGGTGCCAAGCTTCTCGCCGATGTAAAGCATCGGCGCCTCGTCGCGCTCGCCCTCGCCGATCACGACGGTGCCCTCGATCGGCAGGCGCTGCAATTCGCGCCGCATCGCATCGACGGCCGCCTGATCCGCCGCCTTTTCGTTGCCGCGGCCGCGCCAATGGGCGGCGGCGACGGCGGCGCGCTCGGTGACGCGGACAAGCTCGAGCGTCAGGATGCGGCCGATAATATCCTGGCTCTTGACGATGAGATCGGTCACGGACGCTCCTATTCGCGCTCGATGCGGATGACTTGCGGCGGCTCGGCAATGAAGCCGTCGGCGAGAACATCCTTCAACGCTTCGCCGATGAGCTTTTCCGACGTCGCATGGGTGATGAGGACAACCGGCACGGCACTCGCGCCTTTCAGCTCGCCGGCCCGGCGGCGCTGGACAATACTCTCAAGCGAGATGGTACGCTCGGCCATGCGGGTGGCGATCGCCGCCGCCGCGCCCGACCGGTCATAGACCGACAGCCGAATGTAATAGCCGCCTTCGTGCGTCTGGAGCGGCGCGCGATGCAGCGGCGCAAGCGCCCGCATCGGCAGGCCGAAGGGCGGCACTTTCATCCCGCGCGCAATGTCGGCAATATCGGCGATGACCGAAGACGCCGTCGCCTCGCCCCCAGCGCCCGGCCCGACCAAAGTCAGTTCCTGCACTGCATCGGCGTCGATCGTCACCGCATTGGTGACGCCCATCACCTGCGCAATGGCCGAGGAACGCGGCACCATGGTCGGATGCACGCGTTGCTCGATACCGGCCGCCGTGCGCTCGGCGACGCCGAGCAGTTTGATGCGATAGCCAAGCTCGGCGGCGGCGGAAATATCGGCGAGCGTGATGTGCTCGATGCCCTCGACGGCGATAGCATCGGGCGCGATCTCAGTGCCGAAGGCGAGCGCGGTGAGGATCGCGAGCTTATGCGCGGTATCGTAGCCGCCGATATCGAACGACGGATCGGCCTCGGCGTAACCCAGCTTTTGCGCTTCGGCGAGACATTGGCCGAAGGAAAGCTGCTCCGTCTCCATGCGCGAGAGGATGTAATTGCAGGTGCCGTTCAGAATGCCATAGACTCGCGAGACTTGGTTGCCGGCGAGGCTGTCGCGCAAGGTCTTGATGATCGGAATGCCGCCCGCGACCGAAGCCTCGAAGCCGAGCGCCGCGCCCTTCGCCTCGGCGAGCTTGGCAAGATGCAGGCCGTGCTTTGCGAGCAACGCCTTGTTGGCGGTGACGACGGACTTGCCTTCCTGCAAGGCGGTCTCGACCGCGGCGCGGGCGATGCCATCCGCGCCGCCGATCAGTTCGACAAAGACGTCGATCTCGGGCGATGCCGCCAAAGCCACCGGATCGCTGGCCCAATCGAACCGGGCCGGATCGAGATCACGCGCCTTGCCGCGATCCTGCGCGGTCACCGCGACCACGGCGATCTCACGACCGGTCCGCGCCGCCAAGGCAGAAGCCTGGCGGTCGAGGAGCTTCAGAAGCGCGCCGCCCACGGTGCCGAGACCGGCTACACCGAGGCGCAAGGGAGACGACATCGAAAAATCCGTTGAATCGCCGGCGGCGCCGGCCCTTTTCGCTGGGGTTTCTGCCCCATTTCGGCGGGGCGATCAACAAAACGCGGGCTAAACCCGGTGGCCGCCCGCCACAAGCCAGGCCGGATCGAACCAGCGGTCAGCTTCGCCGTCATAGGGCAGCCGGTTGATGTCCCATAGGCGGATGAAAGCCGCATAGGCGGCATAGACCGGCGGCCCGCCGCCGATGAAGACGACGCGGCCGGGAAAGCGCGCCAGCACCTCCTGCGGCTTGTCGGAGGCATGGATTTCGACGATGTCGCGGTCCTTGAAGGCGAAATCCGGCACCGAAATGAAGGTGCGATGGCCCATGACGAGGACATGCCCGCGGGTCAATTCGAAGAAGCGCGCGACATCTTCGACGAATTCGCGGCCGCGGTTGCCCTCCCACGGCAGGTGGCCGTTGAGGCCGAATTGGCCGCTGAGCCCGATGGCGATGACAGCGCGGACGTCGGTGGTTTGCATGAAGATCTCCTGACGCGCTTTTAGCGCCTGATGCGGGCGGGTAAAGCGGCTTCACGCGGGCGATAAAAAGGCGCGGCGAAAGGTCCGCCGCGCCTCTTGAGAATTTGCCGAAACTTTGACTTGAACTGACTTGCAGGAACTTACTTGCAGACCGCGGCCGCAGCCTCGGCGACGGCCTGATCCTGCACGCCGCTGCCGCCGCTGACGCCGACCGCGCCGACGATCTTGCCATCAACCGTCAGCGGTACGCCGCCGGCGAAAATCATGACCCGGCCGTGATTGGAGACGTCGATCCCATAGAACTGGTCGCCGGGCTGGCTGTTCTCGCCCAGCGCCTTGGTCGAAAGATCGAAGGCCTTGGCGGTGAAGGCCTTGTTGATGGCAATATCGATGCTGCCGAGCCAGGCGCCGTCCATGCGCGTGAAGGCCTTCAGATTGGTGCCGGCATCGACGACCGCGATGTTCATCGGCTGACCGATTTCCTTCGCCTTGGCTTCGCCGGCGGCAATGACGCGATGGGCTTTTTCGCTGGTGATCATGAAAACCTTCTCCTCTGGCCAGGTCCCTCGACCGAGCCATTATCTAGGCGAGATAGGTCACAGAAAAAAGTCCCGCCCCGGGATCGGGCCGGCGCGATATGTCTCAGCCGGCCGTATTTGATTGCGCTTGCGCCAAATCAATGAAGGCGCGCAAGGCCGAAGGCATCTGCCGCTGACGCGGATAGTAAAGCATGAAACCCGGAAAGCGCGGGCACCAATCCTCGAGGACGCGGACGAGCCGCCCCTGCGCAAGATCGTCCAGCGCGTATTCTTCGAAGACAAAGGCAAGGCCGACGCCATCGCGCGCCGCGCGCACTGCAAGGGCCAGTTCGCCAACTGTGACGCGGCCGTCGACATCCAATTCGAGCTTCGTATCGCCCTTTTCGAACTCCCATTTGAACATCCGGCCGCTCGGAAACGGTAGCGGATGCAATCGTGCATGCGCAAATCGTCCGGGACGAGCGGAATCGGCCGGTTCGCGAAATAGCTTGGCGCAGCGACAACAACCAGGCGGCAGATGCTGCCGATATTCACCGCCACCATGTCCTCGGGCACCGTTTCGATGAACCTTATGCCGGCATCGAACCCGCCGGCGACAATGTCGACGAGTCCATCCTCATCAACGATCTCAAGCCGGATCTCCGGATAGGCCGTGAGAAATTTTTGAATCAAAGGCAGGATGACAAGCTGCGCGCCGGCCCGCGATGTGTTGATCCGCAATGTTCCGGTCGGGCGCGCGCGAAAGCTGTTCATCTCCTCCAGCGCATCGCCGACGTCGCGCAGCGCCGGCTGCAGGCGCTCCAAGAGCCGCTGGCCGGCATCGGTCAGCGACACGCTGCGGGTCGTCCGGTTGAGCAGGCTGACGCCAAGCCTCTCCTCCAGCCCGCGGATCGCATGGCTGACGGCGGAGGTGGACATGCCCGCCTCGGCGGCGGCGCGCTGAAAGCTTTTATGGCGGCCGACGGCAGCGAAGACGTTCAGGTGAGACAGGTTGGGTTGGGGCATATTGTTGAATAATATTCATCAACTCGTTCCGAATTTCCACCTTGTCTCTCTGGCACCCGGATTTATTGTCCCGTCGTCTTAATCAAAGCCCGGCTGATATCCCCATTGCCCCTGGCGCGTTGTCCCGGGGCGAAGCTGGGCCTCCAATAAAATTGAGGATGATCATGACTGAAGTCCGTGGCTATGCCGCCCGCGACGCCCATTCACCTTTGGCGCCCTTCACCTTCACCCGCCGCGCGCCCGGCCCGCACGATGTCGAAATCGAGATTCTGTATTGCGGCATCTGCCATTCCGACCTGCATCAGGCGCGCAATGATTGGCGCAATTCGCTTTATCCGATGGTGCCCGGCCATGAGATCGTCGGGCGCGTCACCAAGGTCGGCGATCACGTCAAGAAGCTGAAGGCCGGCGATTTCGCCGCTGTCGGCTGCATGGTCGATTCCTGCCGCCATTGTTCAGCCTGCAATGACGACCTCGAACAATATTGCGAGCACGGCCCGACCTGGACCTACAATGCCAAAGAGCGCAACAGCGAGCAGCTCACCTTCGGCGGCTATTCCGAGAAGATCGTCGTCGAGGAGCGCTTTGTCGCCAAAGTGCCGGCAAACCTCGACCTCAAGGCGGTCGCGCCGCTGCTCTGCGCCGGCATCACCACCTGGTCGCCGTTGAAGCACTGGAACGTTGGACCCGGCCAGAAAGTCGGCGTCATCGGCCTCGGCGGTCTCGGCCATATGGGCATCAAATTCGCCAAGGCGCTCGGCGCGCATGTGGTGATGATCACGACCTCGCCCGGCAAGGCGCAGGACGCGAAAAAGCTTGGCGCCGATGAGGTCCTGCTCTCGCGCGACGAAGCGGCGATGCAGGCGCAGGCCGGAAGCTTCGACTTCCTGCTCAACACCGTGCCCGTGCCGCACGATCTCAATCCCTATCTCGCGCTGTTGAAGCGCGACCGGACGATGGCGCTCGTCGGCGTGCTGACCGAGCTCGAGCCGCCGGTGCAAGGCGGCCTTCTCATCATGGGCCGCAAGGCGATTGCCGGCTCCGCCATCGGCGGCATGAAAGAGACGCAGGAAATGCTCGACTTCTGCGGCAAGCATAATGTCGTCGCCGATATCGAGGTCATTTCGATCCAGGCGGTCAACGAAGCCTATGAGCGGCTCCTGAAAAACGATGTGAAATATCGCTTCGTCATCGACATGGACTCGCTGCGGCGCGAAGCAGCCTAGCGAGCTTCAGCCAAGCTGGGCGGCCAGTTTGGCGCAATCTGTCCGGTTTTTGTCCTGGCCCGCGGGGAAGTGCGGTCGTAACTTCCCCGGGTCAGGCAAAACCGGACGTTTCACATGGACCGCAAAAGAATTCTCATCGTCGCCCCGCCGCTTGTGACGCTTCAGGACGTCACGGGCCCATGGGAGGTGTTCTGCCGGGCCGAGGCCCTGAGGCCGGGCACTTATGAGATCACCGTCGTTTCGGCCCGCGCGCAGAAGAAGGTCGATACCAAGTTCGGCCTCGGCATCGTCTGTGAACAATCCGTCCATGATTTCCAGGGACCGCTCGATACCGTTCTGGTTGCCGGCAGCGAAGAAGGCGTTTCCGGCGCAGCGGACCCGGCGTTTCTCGCCTGGCTGCGCAACGCCGCAACGCGCACGCGGCGGCTCGGATCAATCTGCACCGGCTGCTTCTATCTCGCTCATGCCGGTCTTTTGTCTGGGCGCCAGGCGACAAGCCATTGGCGGTATCTGCAACGGCTGACCGAGGCGTTCCCGGATATTTCGGTGCAGCGCGATCCGATCTTCGTGCGCGACGGAAATATCTATACATCCGCCGGCATCACGGCGGGCATCGATCTGGCGCTGGCGCTGGTCGAGGCGGATTGCGGCCATGTCGTCTCTCAGGCTGTGGCGCGCGATCTCGTCGTCTTCCTCCAGCGTCAGGGCGACCAGCCGCAACTCAGCACTGCGCTTGCGCTGCGCATGGCCGACCGCGATCCGATCCGTTATCTGCAACAATGGGTACCGGATCATCTTCAGTCGGTCACACGCGTCGAAGATATGGCCGCCTATGTAAATATGAGCCCGCGCAACTTCACCCGGCTGTTCAAGCAGCAGACGGGGATGACGCCGGGAAGCTACATAAGGCAATTGCGTATCGAAGCCGCACGGCGACGTATCCAGGAATTGCCCGGCAATCGGGAGGCTGTCGCCGCCTCCGTCGGCTTCGGCAGCAGCAAAAGCTTGCAACGATCGCTGAAGCCGGGAGCGCGCGCCGCGCCGCGCGACAGTTAACACGCCAACGAACTTCATTTTTCCTCTTTTCAATGGGTGTCCCATGACAAGCCATCATGATGACCTGCGTCTCGATCGCCGCGCCTTCACCAAACTTTCGGCCCTCGGCCTGTCAGTGGCGATGGTCGGTATGCCGGGCGCCACGCGCGCCGATAGCGCGATCACGTCGGAGCCGGAGGCCTTCACCGCGCTTCGCGGCAAACCGCTCAACATCGGCATTTTGATCTTCCCCGATATGGACCAGATCGACTTCACCGGGCCGTTCGAGGTTCTGTCGCGCGTGCCCGACGCGAAGGTGCATGTGATCGGCGCGCGGCCAGGACCGTTTCGCGACCACCGCGGCATGATCCTCACCCCCACTGTGGGGCTCGCCGACGCACCGCCGCTCGATCTGCTGCAAGTTGCCGGCGGCCCTGGCCAGCAGGCGCTCATGCATGATGCGCCGGTGTTGAATCTCATTCGCGCCCATGTCGCGGCCGGTAAGCCGTTGTTCTCGGTCTGCACGGGCGCCTTGATCTGCGGCGCGGCCGGCGTTTTGAAGGGACGGCGCGCGACGACGCATTGGTCGGCGCTCGATCTCCTGCCCTATTTCGGCGCCACGCCAGTTCGGGAGCGCGTCGTCATCGACGCCAATATCGTCACGGCGGCGGGCGTCACCGCCGGAATTGACGGCGCGCTGGCCGTTGCGGCTTTGCTTCGCGGCAATACCATCGCCGAACGCATTCAGCTCGACATCCAATATGCGCCGGATCCGCCGTTCCACGCCGGCACGCCTGAAACGGCGCCGCAGGACGTCCTTGCGGCGGTGACCACGGCCTACCGTCCGCTCACCGAAGCGCGACTTTTGACGGCGCGTGAAATCTCAAAGCAGCTCGGGATCACCCGGCCGCTGTAGTCACCTGCGTATACCGCACGATCATTCGCAACTTCAGGAGATGCGACGATGCAACTCGTCTTTACCAAGAAAGAGCCGCCTCAGTGGCTCCTCAATATGTGGAAGGAAATCGACGACAAGACCTTCGGCAAAGGCTTCGATTGTTTTACGCCGGACGCCGTTTGCAATCTTGGCGTCGCGGATTGGAAAGGCCGTGAAGCGATCCGCGCCAATCTTAAAGCATTCATCGACACCGGGTTCACCGCCCAGCATCATGTCACCGAATATTGGGACGGCGGATTCTTGAAAATATTCCGCGGCATCGTCGACATGACGCCCGACGATGGCGCGGGCGCCATTGTTCATCCGACGATGACGCATTTCTTCTACATGGACGAAGCGGATGACACGAAAGTGCGTCATTGGATCGGCGCGGTCGGGCCCGTCTCATTTGGGTAGGCACTCAGCTTCGGCCACATCGGCACGTCATTTGAACTGGACCCGTCATCGGTTCTGGGCCAAAACGCGCCGATGCTGCATCTCAATGAACTGACTTACCGGCTCGGGCCGCGTGTCCTCTTTGACAAAGCGACCGCCGCCCTGCCGGAGCGGGCGCGGGTCGGCTTCGTCGGCCGCAACGGCGCCGGCAAGACCACTCTATTCAATATGATCGCCGGCGATCTCTCGCCGGATTCCGGCGCGATCTCGCTGCCGAAGCAGATGCGCCTTGGCCGGGTCGAGCAGGAGGCGCCGGGCGGCCCGACGACGCTCGTCGATTTCGTGCTCGCCGCCGACAAAGAGCGCGCCGCTCTGCTCACTGAGGCGGAAACCGCGACCGATGCGCATCGCATCGCCGAAATCCAGACACGGCTTGTCGATATCGGCGCCCATGCTGCGCCGTCGCGCGCGGCGCATATTCTCGCCGGTCTTGGCTTCGATCACGACGCGCAAAGCCGTCCGCTTTCCGAATTTTCCGGCGGCTGGCGCATGCGCGTTGCGCTTGCCGCCGTGCTCTTCTCGGCACCGGATTTGCTGCTGCTCGACGAGCCGACGAACTATCTCGATCTAGAAGGCACATTGTGGCTCATCGATTATCTGGCGCATTATCCGGCCACGATCCTCGTCATCAGCCACGATCGCGACCTGCTCGACGCGGTTGCCGACCACATCCTGCATCTCGACCAGGCCAAGCTCACTTTATGGCGTGGCAATTATGCGAGCTTCGAGCGCCAACGGCGCGAACAGCAGGCCGTGCTCGCCAAGCAGAAGAAGAAGCAGGATGCGCAGCGCGCGCATTTGCAGGCTTTTGTCGATCGCTTCCGCGCCAAGGCGACCAAGGCGAAACAGGCCCAGGCACGCCTCAAAATGCTGGCG
>Ga0153954_1000862_pt1 | contig 19896 bp, 22 predicted proteins | sample TSFL038MetaG_FD_102277 | JGI IMG/M metagenome (GOLD analysis project Ga0153954, IMG submission 102277) | Attine ant fungus gardens microbial communities from Florida, USA - TSFL038 MetaG | ecosystem: Host-associated > Fungi > Mycelium > Unclassified | place: USA: Florida, Wekiwa Springs State... | reverse complement strand
GGCTATTACGACGCCTATTATGTGCGAGCGCAGAAGATCCGTACCCTCATCAAGCGCGACTTCGAAACCGCCTTTGCCGAGGGCGTCGATGCGATCCTGACGCCGGCGACGCCGTCCGCGGCGTTCGGCCAAGGCGAGAAGGGCAGCGGCGATCCGGTCGAAATGTATTTGAACGACGTCTTCACCGTGACGGTGAACATGGCCGGCCTGCCGGGCATCGCCGTGCCGGCGGGGCTTTCGTCCGAGGGCTTGCCGCTCGCGTTGCAATTGATCGGGCGCGCCTTCGACGAAGAGACGCTGTTCTCGGTCGCATCGGCCATCGAACAGGCGGCGCCGAAGATCGCGCTGCCGCCAAAATGGTGGGCCTGACCATGCGAGCGGACCTTGGCGTGATCATCTGCGTGATCTTCGCCTGCGCCTGCGCCGGCATCGCCCATGCTCAGGCGCCGGCGGCCGATCAAGAGCCGGCGGCCAATCCGGAGCAGGTGACCAGTAAAGATCGCGCCGCGCTCACCCAATGTCTGAGCAATGCCAAAACGACCAAATCGCCGGCCGAAGGATGCATCGGCGTGGTGCAGGCGCCTTGCCTTGATGCGCCTGGCGGCCAATCGACCTATGGCATGAAGGATTGCGCCAACCGCGAAGCCATGGTCTGGGACGAGCAATTGAACGAGGCCTACAAGGCCGCGCTTGCCGCCTTCGGCGACAGCGATGCCGACGGCAACGGCGACAAGACCATCAAGGGCGCCGATCTGATCCGCGACATGGAACGGGCGTGGCTCGCTTTCCGCAGTAAGAAATGCGCGGTCGCGAGCTTGCAGATGGCGGGCGGCACCGGCGCCGGCGTCCTTTATAACGACTGCTATCTCTACGAGACGGCGCATCACGCCATTTGGCTGAATTCTCTGGTGGCGCAATAGCGCGCGCCAACGACCACACACGGCAAGAGCAGATCATGAACACGCAGACGTCCCCGTCCAAACTCATCAAAGGCGCGACCGGCGATTGGGAGGTCGTGATCGGCATGGAGGTCCATGCCCAGGTCGTCTCCAATTCGAAGCTCTTTTCCGGCGCCTCGACCGAATTCGGCGGCGAGCCGAACAGCCATGTCTCGCTCGTTGATGCGGCCATGCCCGGCATGCTGCCGGTCATCAATGAGGAATGCGTCGCCCAGGCAATCCGCAGCGGCCTTGGCCTCAAGGCCCAGATCAACCTGCGCTCGAGCTTCGATCGGAAGAATTATTTCTATCCCGACCTGCCGCAGGGCTATCAGATTTCCCAGTACAAGAGCCCCATCGTCGGCGAAGGCATTGTGACGGTCGACGTCACGCCGACCGAGCGCATCGAAGTCGGGATCGAACGGCTGCATCTCGAACAGGACGCCGGCAAATCGCTGCACGATCAGTCGGCGACGGAATCCTTCGTCGATCTCAACCGCTCCGGCGTCGCGCTGATGGAAATCGTCTCGAAGCCCGACATGCGCTCGGCCGATGAGGCCAAGGCCTATGTCACCAAGCTGCGGACGATCCTGCGCTACCTTGGCACCTGCGACGGCAACATGGAGCAGGGCTCGCTGCGCGCCGACGTCAATGTGTCGGTGCGGCGCCCGGGCGAGGGGCTCGGCACGCGCTGCGAGATCAAGAACGTCAATTCGATCCGCTTCATCGGCCAGGCCATCGAGACCGAGGCGCGGCGGCAGATCGGCATTCTCGAAGATGGCGGCAAGATCGATCAGGAGACGCGGCTCTTCGATCCCAACAAGGGCGAGACGCGGTCCATGCGCTCGAAGGAAGAAGCGCATGACTATCGCTATTTCCCCGATCCGGACCTGCTGCCGCTCGAATTCGACCAGGCCTTTGTCGATGCGCTTGCCGCGCATCTGCCGGAGCTGCCGGATGCCAAGCGCGCGCGTTTCATCGCCGACTATGGCCTGCCGGCCTATGATGCCGGCGTGCTCGTCGCCGACAAGGAGACGGCCGATTATTACGAGGCGGCGGTCGCGCATGGCGGGGTGAAGCGCGATCCGAAGGCGGTCGCCAATTGGATCATGGGCGACGTGTCGGCCTATGCCAATTCGGTCGGCCTTGCGGTGCCGCAGACGCATCTGAAACCCGAGCAGATCGCCGGCCTCGTCGATCTCATCGCCGATGGCACGATCTCCGGTAAGATCGCCAAGGACCTGCTTTTGATCCTCATCGAAGAGGAAAAGGCCGGCGATCCGCGCGCCATCGTCGAGGCGCGTGGCATGAAACAGGTCACCGATCTCGGCGCCATTGAGACCGCGGTCGATGCGATCATCGCTGCCAATCCCGACAAGGTCGCACAAGCTCTGGCCAAGCCTTCAATGCTCGGATGGTTCGTCGGTCAGGTGATGAAACAGACCGGTGGCAAGGCCAATCCGCAGGCCGTCAACGAGCTTCTGAAGACCAAACTCGGCATCTGAAACGTCGCTCCGAATCAATCGGCGAATCGCGGGAATCGCGTTTCGAGGCTTTGCAAAGCCGCGTGAGAGCCCTTTTTGCGCAATTTTTTTCGAGTCCCACAAAAAAATTTTTGCGGGCGATTTTGCTGCATGGATTGACTTCGACGAACGCCGACGAAGGGCGCGCGAGACTGTGCTTCGATGACGACGAAAAGCACGTCGTTACGCGGGTTCAATCGGCTTCAACGCACTCCAATGAGCGCATGCAAAAGCTGCAAGATGATCCGCGTCGATGTATGCGTGCGTTCTTTCAAAATGCAAATTGATTCAAGAAAAACAATAACTTTGCTTCAGTGCCGAGAAATGGATGCATTTCGATAACGATGATGCATGCAGCCTTTGGAGGCTTGTCGAAGCGCTTCAATGCATCGCGTTTCAACGCGTCGATGCAAAGCCCGCGAAGGGCATGCAAAGATGCGTTTGAAGGCTCTCTGCGCGTCGTAAAGGGCAACATCTTGCTAAGACAAAGAGCGCAGAATCGGCGCGCGATTCGGCCTCTTACGCGCAAGCCCCTCTTGCACGACTGATTAACCGCGCTACGCTATTTACGCCTCTTGTCGGCAAAGAAACGCATGCCGACAAAATAGCAGAGGGAACTTGATCATGGTGAAGGCTACCACCAAGCGTAAACCCGCGAAGAAAAGCGCGGCGAAGAAGACTGCTAAGAAGGCCGTGCGGAAAACGGCCACGAAGAAGAGCGTGAAGAAAGCCACCAAGAAGGTTGCCAAGCGCGCTACGAAGACCGCGGCGAAAAAGGCCCGTACCTCGGCCCGCAAGTCGCCGGGCAAGAAGGCTTCCGCCAAAAAGGCGCGAAAGTCTTCCCCCCGCAAGCCAAAGGCCCCTGCGCCAGCGGCTCCGGAGCCGGTCTAGACTCATTGAAACAAGAGGACGGTAACGGTCAGATGGCCTCGATTCGCATCATGCGCGAGGTCGTGCGCTGAGCCCCAAATCGGCAGAAGTGCCCTGGCCGTTCCGTCTTCGTCCGCCTCTTTATCGATTGAAAAACGCGCCCCGGTTTGGCCTGCGAGGGGCGGTTGAGCGCTTTATCGCGTCAGACAGCTCAACGCGAAATTGAACCAGATCTTTTCCTGGGCCGCCCCTGTCAGCTTCATATTCTGCCATTCGACCGCGCATTGATGCATGCGGGCGTGTGAGGCCGGCGGCAATTTCAGCATTGTCCCCGGTCCGTCATTAAACACGCCGGTCTTGATCGGCTCGTCCGGCGATTGCGGCGTGGCCGGCAGGCTCGGCACGATGCTCGCCGCGCTGGTCTTGTCCGGCGAAGGCTCTTCGGCTTCCGGCGGCGCGGGCCGTGCCGGGGATAAGACCGCGGGCCGCTGCGGCGGCAGCGGCGCCTGCGAGTCATCTTGCACCACATTGCTCTCAGCGCGCACGGCGCCATGATCTGCGGCCGTCAGCGCCAAGGCGGTCGCGAGGCCTAGCGCAAGGCGGAATTGTGTGGCGCGCGTCATTCCTGCAAGCGGGTTCGTGGACATTCTGTTCCGGCGTTTCGATCAGCGCCGCATGGCGGAAATCTATGCCCTGATCGTGGCTGAGGTGAGATGGTTTTGCGATGCTGCTGCGCGCCCGGCGCGGGCCTTTGGGCTGTCCCGTTGAATCTTCACCGAAACTTTAAGACCGATCACGCGCTTGCGATGACATTTCGGGCTATCTGCCTTGAATCACGTCATTAATCTACGCCATAAGACGGGCCATCGGGTTAATTAATTGGCGGAACGCAGTCATCAAGAATGGCGAGTGTGCGTCGCAAAACCGAAGGGTGCGGCGCGTGTTGCGATGCCACGCTGCCTTTTCGGGGCTTGAGAACAGCATCGATCCCGCGCCGATCGGCGATCGGGCAGTTGGGCCGAAACGAGGAGTGCTCTTGAATGTGGATCGTCCGCCTCGCGCTCGATCGGCCTTACACCTTCATCGTGCTGGCGCTGCTGATCCTGATTCTGAGCCCGGTCGTCATCCTCGGGACGGCGACGGACATTTTCCCCAATATCAATATTCCGGTGATCGCTGTCGTCTGGAGCTACACCGGTCTGAACCCGGAGGAGATGGAAGGCCGGCTGACGACCCCTTACGAGCGGTCGCTGACGACGCTTGTCGACAATATCGAACATATTGAATCGACCACCTACAACGGCCTGGCCGTGGTGAAAATCTTCCTGCAGCCGGGCGCCAGCCTCGATACGGCCAATGCGCAGGTGACGGCCATGGCGCAATTGGCGCTGCATCAAATGCCGCCCGGGACGCAGCCGCCGGAAATCCTCAATTTCAGCGCTTCGAGCGTGCCGATCCTGCAACTCGGTCTTTCGGGGCAAGGGCTTTCGGAGCAGGAGCTCAATGACCTTGCGCTGAATTTTCTCCGCACGCAGCTCGTCACCGTGCCGGGCGCCGTCATTCCCTATCCCTATGGCGGCAAGCAGCGCGAGATGCTGATCAGCCTCAATCCGCAGCAGCTCCAGGCCAAGGGCCTTTCGCCGGCCGATGTCCTGAGTGCGGTTGAGCGGCAATATATTGTCCTGCCATCCGGCACGACGAAGATTTCCGAATTCGAATATGACGTCCACATCAACGGCACGACCCAGACCGCCGACGAGCTGAACGATCTGCCGATCAAGACTGTCGGCAATGCGACCATCTATCTGCGCGACGTCGCGACCGTCAGCGTCGCCTTTGCACCGCAGACCAATGTCGTTCGCCAAAACGGGCGGCGCGGCGTTCTTGTCAGTGTCATCAAGGCCGGCAATGCCTCGACGATCAGCGTCGTCAACGGCATCCGGGCGATGCTGCCGCGCGTCGCTCAGACCCTGCCGCCGCAATTGCGGATCGAGCCGCTGGCCGACCAATCGGTCTTCGTGAAGGCATCAGTCTATAGCGTGATCCGCGAGGCGGTCATTGCCGCCGGTCTGACCGCCATGATGATCCTGCTGTTCCTCGGCAGTTGGCGCTCGACGCTGATCATCGCGGTGTCGATCCCGTTGTCGATCCTGACCTCGGTGATGGTGCTGAGCTTCATCGGCCAGACCATCAATATCATGACCCTTGGCGGCCTCGCGCTGGCCGTCGGCATTCTGGTCGACGACGCGACAGTCACGATCGAGAATATCGAGCGCTATATGGAGGAGGGGCATCCGCAGCGCGACTCCATCCTCTATGGCGCCGCCCAGATCGCCGTGCCGGCCTTGGTCTCGACGCTGTCGATCTGCATCGTCTTCGTGCCGATGTTCTTGCTCAATGGCGTTGCGCGCTATCTCTTCATTCCGCTGGCCGAAGCCGTCGTCTTCGCCATGCTCGCCTCTTATATATTGTCGCGTACGCTCGTCCCGACGATGGCCATGTATCTCCTGACAACGGAGAAGCATGAGAACGCCGGGCGAAGGACGCGCAACCCGTTCAAATTGTTCCAGCAGGGCTTTGAGAGGCAGTTCGAGCGACTGCGCCTCAACTATCGGGACGTTCTCAGCTCTTTCGTCCACAATCGCAAAGTCTTCGTGCCGGCCTTTCTCGTCTGCGTGCTGGCCGTCTTCGCCCTGGCGCCGTGGCTTGGCCAGGACTTCTTCCCGAACACCGACAGCGGCCAGTTCATTTTGCATATGCGGGCCAAGACCGGCACTCGGATCGAGGATACCGCACGGCTCGCCGACCTCGTCGAGAACAGAATCCGCGACATCATCCCCCCCCACGAGCTCGAGACGATCATCGACAATATCGGGCTGCCGTATAGCGGCATCAATCTGACCCATACGACCTCGGGCGTGATCGGCGCCGCGGATGCCGACATTATGGTCCAGCTCACGCAGGATCATCATCCGACGGCCGATTATGTGCAAAAGATCAGGCTCGCGGTCGCGCGGGATTTTCCCGGCGTGATTTTTTATACGCTGCCGGCCGACATGATCACCCAGATCCTCAATTTCGGCCTGCCGGCACCGATCGACATCCAGATCACCGGTGCCGACATCTATAAGAACCATGTCGTCGCTAATCATATGCTTGAGCGCGTCCGTGACGTGAGCGGCATTGTCGATGCCCGCATCCAGCAGGAATTCGATTATCCGATCTTCCAGATTACGGTCGATCGCACCAAGGCGCAGCAGAACGGGCTGACTGAGAATGATGTCGCAAGCAGCGTGCTCGATACTTTAAGCGGCAGCTTCCAGACCGCGCCGATGTTCTTCCTGAACCGCAAAAACGGCGTCAATTACAATCTCGCGACCATGGCGCCGCAGTACGACATCCAATCCCTGCAGGACCTGCAGAATCTGCCGATCACCGGGACCGGCCAGCGGGCGCCGGCGATCCTGGCGGACGTTGCGACGATCACTCGCTCGCAGGAGATGGCTTCGGTCGATCACTATAACATCCGCCGGACCGTCGACATTTACGCCAACATCCGCGACCGCGATCTCGGTGCTGTGGGGCGCGACGTGCAGAAGATCGTCGACGAGGACAGGCATCTCCTGCCGCGTGGCAGCTTCGTCACGATCCGTGGCCAGCTTGCGACGATGCAAGCCTCCTATACGGATCTTTTCGAGGGTCTCGCCTTCTCGATCCTGTTCGTTTTCCTGCTGATCGTCGTCAACTTTCAGTCTTGGTCGGATGCCTTTATTATCATCACCGCCCTGCCGGCGGCACTCGCAGGCATCGTTCTGTTTCTGTTCTTTACAGGGACGACGCTTTCGGTGCCGGCGCTGATGGGAGCCATCATGTGCATGGGTGTCGCTACGGCCAATAGTATTCTGGTCATTGCCTTCGCGCGTGAGAAGCTCGCGGAGCACGGCGATGCCCTGGCGGCGGCGATCGACGCCGGCTTCACCCGGTTCCGGCCGGTGCTGATGACGGCCTTGGCAATGATCATCGGCATGGTGCCGATGGCGCTCGGTGCCGGTGAGGGCGGCGAGCAGAATGCACCGCTTGGCCGTGCGGTGATCGGCGGCCTGATGCTCGCGACCGTCGCGACATTGCTTTTCGTTCCAACTGTTTTTTCTCTGCTGCATTACCGCAAGGGCGGATCGCACCATCCGCCGCCGGATGATGAGCACGCGGGACACGGGAGCTTAGTGGCCTGATGCTTGAAAAAGCCGACAATGTGAAGCCGAGCGCCCCGGCGCATGCGGCGCCGGATCAACAACGTCCGCCCAAGCGCGGCTCCGGCGGCAAGATATTGCTGCTTCTCGTCGCTGTGGCCGCGCTGACGGCCGGGATTTATTACGGCATTCGCGCCCGCACCTCGGCCGAGGCCGCGCTGTCGCAAGAAACCGTTCAATCGGCGACGCCGGTCGTCGATGTCGTGTTGCCGAAGGACAATGCGCCGAACCAGGCCTTGGTCCTGCCGGGCCAGACGACCTCCTTCACCGACACGCCGATCTATTCGCGCGCCAACGGCTACCTGAAGAAATGGTACGTCGATATCGGTGCGCAGGTGAAAAAGGGCGAATTGCTCGCCGAAGTCGAGACCCCGGAACTGGACGACCAATTGCGTCAGGCGCGGGCCGATCTGGTGACGGCGCAGGCCAATTCCAAATTGGCCTCCATTACGGCGCACCGGACCGAAGACCTTCTGAAGTCGCAATCGGTCTCGACGCAGGAGCGCGACAATGCCGCTGGCGCCTTTGCCGCCGATCAGGCGATCGTCTCTTCGCGTGAAGCCGACGTTGCCCGGCTCGAAGAGTTGCAATCCTACGAAAAAATCTATGCGCCGTTCGACGGTGTGATCACCGCCCGCAACACGGACATCGGCGATCTCATCACCGCGGGGGCGGGAACACGCAACAGCGAATTGTTCCGCGAGCAGGCGACCAATGTCCTGCGAATCTATGTGGCGGTCCCCGAAGTTTATACGCCCCAGGTTCATGTGGGCGAAAAGCCTGAGATCACCCTCGACGAATATCCGAACCAGACTTTTCCAGGTACGCTCGTGCGTACGGATAAGGCCATCAATCAACAGTCTCGCACGCTGCTCGTCGAGGTCGATGTCGACAATTCGCAAGGCAAGCTGCTGCCCGGCGCTTACACGTTCGTGCATTTTGCGCTGCATGCGCATCCGGGCAGCGTGACGGTGCCGTCAAATACGCTGCTGTTCCGCAGCGAGGGCCTGCGCGTCGGCGTGGTGCGCGATGGCAAGGTGCAATTGGTGCCGGTGAAGATCGGCCGCGACTACGGCGACCGGGTCGAGGTCATTTCCGGCCTGAACAGCACCGACCAAGTCATCGTCAATCCTTCGGATTCCTTGATCAGCGGCGTCACGGTCAAAGTGAACACCAACAAGCCGGCCGGAGCGTCTTAATGCGTCACGCGTGGGGGGGAGTCGCGGCGTTCGGATTTTTGCTGGGCGGGTGCATGGTGGGACCGGATTATGTGACGCCGGCCGTACCGGTCACGCCGAAATTCAAAGAGGCGACACGGCCGGTCGACGACAAGACGGCTGGGATCTGGGTGCGCGCGACGCCGGGCGACGCTTTCGAGCGCGGCAAATGGTGGGAAGTCTTCGGCGACCCGCAGCTTAACCGGCTCGAGGAACAGCTCGGCGACGCCAACCAGAGTTTGCGCGAAGCCGAAGCGCGCTTCGCGCAATCACGTGCGTTGATCCGCCTTGCGCGCGCCTCGGAATTTCCGAGCGTCAGCGCCGGGGTCAGCGCCGCCTCGATCAAGGAATCCGGCAACCAGCCTTACGTCCTGGACAAGAACCCGCCGCCGCTTGGTGATTTCCAAATGCCGTTTGACCTCAATTACGAGGTCGATTTCTGGGGCAAGGTGCGGCGCGGGGTCGAGGCAGCGCGCGAGGAATCGCAGGCGACGGCAGCCGATCTCTCGACGGCGGGCCTCAGCCTCCATGCCGAGCTCGCGCTCGATTATATCGATTTGCGCGCCCAGGATGCGCAGCAGCGCCTCTTGGATGAAACGGTCAAAGCCTATGCGCATGCGCTGGATTTGACGCTGAAACGCCAGTCCGGCGGCCTTGCGCCCGAATCCGATGTCGAGCAGGCGCGCGCCCAGCTCGATACGACCAAGGTGCAGGCCACGGACATTGGCGTGACCCGCGCGCAATTCGAACATGCCATTGCCGTGCTGATCGGCGAGCCGCCGGCGGCGCTCAATATTCCGCCGGCGCCCTTTGGCCAGCTCAAGCCGCGTGCCGCTCCGGCCATGCTGCCGTCCGAGCTTCTGCAACGCCGGCCGGACATTGCCGCGGCGGAGCGGCGTGTCGCCGAAGCCAATCAGCAGATCGGCATTGCCGACGCCGCCTTTTATCCGGACGTGAACCTCGCGGCGCTCGCCGGTTTCGAAGGCACGACACCGGCGAACTGGTTCGTCTGGCCGAGTTTGCTCTGGTCGGTCGGAACGACGCTGTCGCAGCCCGTCTTCGACGGCGGCGCGATCCGCGCGCAATCGGATGCCGTCCGCGCCGCTTATACGCAGAATGTTGCGAGCTACCGGCAGACGACGCTGTCCGCGTTCCAGGACGTCGAAGACAATCTGTCGACCCTGCGCATCCTGGGCCGCGAGGCCAGGCAGCAGCGTGATGCGGTGGTTGCGGCGAACCAAGCCCTCAAGACCTTCACGACGCTCTATATTGGCGGCGAAGTCGCTTATCTTCAGGTCATCACAGCACAAACGACGGCGCTTTCCAACGAGGTCAACGAAGTCGACATTCAGCGCCGGCGGATGGAGGCCAATGTGCGGCTGATCAAAGCGCTCGGCGGCGGCTGGGGTGTGGGGCAGCTTCCCGTGCTTGCCTCGAGCGGCCTGCCGCGCGGTGCTTTCGTGCCGGTCGGGCAGCAATAAAGCATCAGGCCGAAAAGTGCGAAGTGGTTTTCGGGCGAATCCGATGCGCTCGAAAAGATCGAGGCGTGTAGAGGCGATCCTCCATGACAGTCCCCAATTCTAACCTCGCGATGCGGTCCGCCGAGGAGATCATCGAGGTCTTGCGCCTCGCGCCGCATCCGGAGGGCGGTTATTTTCGCGAAACGTTTCGCGACGCGCAGACCGTCGAAGGCCGCGCCGTTTCAACGGCCATCTATTATCTGTTGGCGCGGGCCAGCGGTCGCATTGGCATCGGGTCGATGCCGCCGAAATCTGGCATTGGTATGCCGGCGCGCCTTTGCGTCTGTCGGTCAAGACGGGCGAGACAGTCTCGACGCATCGTCTCGGCCCCGATCTCTTCAATGGAGAAGCGCCGCATATCGTCGTGCCGCCGCATGCCTGGCAGAGTGCACAATCGCAAGGCGACTGGACGCTCGGCGGCTGCACGGTTGCGCCGGGCTTCGAATTCAGCAAATTCGAAGTGGCGCCACCAGACTGGCGTCCATAGTCTCGGGAAGCCATGTTCGAATCATTTCAATCGCCCCAATCGCTCGACAACATTGTTCACGTCATTCAGGTCGCGCTCACGCCGGTCTTTCTCTTGTCCGGCGTTGCTTCGCTGCTTGCCGTTTTCGCGACCCGGTTGGCGCGGGTGGCGGACAAGGTCGATGCGTTGACCGATGCCTTGGACAACGCGTCCAAAGCCGAAACCGCGCAGATCCTCGTCAAGCTCGGCTATTTGCGCCGTCGTTCGAATACGCTCGACGCCGCGGTCGTTCTTGGCGCTTTGGCGGGCGTCTCGACCAGCCTTGCCGCGCTTCTGCTTTTCGTCAGCACGTTGCGGAATGCGGCCGGGTCGGTGCTGATGTTTCTGGCTTTCGGCGCTGCCCTTGTCTTCACCGTGGGCGCTTTGAGCGCCTTCCTGGTCGAAATGCTCATGGCGAGCCGCGGCATTCGTGCGCAAGTCGCGGCCGAGCGGGCCCGCCAAGACGACGAGGCCGAGCCGGAGCGTGCGCCCGAACCGCCGGATCACGGCATTGGTTCTGCCGAGCCGCAAGACGGATTCGACGCATCGAGCGGCTCGGTCGATTAGCGGAACCTTATTCTTGCGCCAGCGGCAGGGCCTTCGTCAGCCATTGCGCAATATCCGCGGCCTCGTTGTCGGGGAAAATATATGAGAGCCAGCCCAATCCCGGATCGCGGACGAGAAGCATGCGTCCCTCGGGATAGCGCACGTCGGGTGTCTGCCAGCCTGGATCGATGACCGGATCGATTGCACTTTCATCCGGCTCCGACGCGACAGGCTGGACAAGGAGCGCGCGATTTTTACCAAGATCCCGAATGAGGGCGTCGGCCTGGGCGGGCGAAAGTGTCAAAGTCCCCGATGGCGTCCCGTTGACCAAAGCTTCCAAAATGAGGTTCAGCTTTGCGACGTCGACATGGACCTTAAGCTCTGTCTGGTTGGTCATTCTCTTATCCTTTGGTGATGTCGCCACGCATCTTCACGCGGCATGATTAGAGCAGCTAACCCCCCTGCAAGATGGCGCTGATGAGATAAAGCAGCAAAGCAAAGCCCAGAAGCGCCAGCAGGATTGAGAGCGTCAGGTCGAGGCGGTTGCTTGGCGCTTGCTTGATGTCCGGGGCGTCGATTTCTTTTTCCGTGCGAAAGAATCGCATGGTCGCGATGACGATCATCGCCAGTCCGATGATGACAAATAAGATCCCGATGAAATTGGCCGCGCCCGCGTGCGGGGGTTGCGACACATGCGGCATATCCCGCGCTGCAAAGCGCAAAAACAAATCGAAGCGCTCGATCAGGAAGCCGAACGCCACGACTGCGATGGCCGTTCGCACCCAGGCGAGAAAAGTCCGTTCATTCGCAGCGTGGTCGCTGTAACGGTTGATCATCGCCCCTCGTCTTTCTTTGGCGGCCGCTTAGCGCGCGGCATGCGCCGCCTCGGCGGATCGCGCGAGCCATTTATGGATCGCATGCACCACGACCGATCCTTCGCCGACGCCGGAGGCCACCCGCTTAACCGAATCCGCCCGCACGTCGCCGACGGCGAAAATGCCGGGGATGCTCGTCGAATAGGGGCTCGTGACCGGCTCCCCGGCGCTCGTATGTCCGGTTTGGACAAATCCGTTCAGATCGAGAGCGACGCAGCCGTTGAGCCAATCCGTATTCGGCACCGCCCCGATCATCAAGAAGAGGTTCGACGTCGAAACCTGTGTTTCCCCGCCACCGTCCTCGCACCACCGCACTGCTTCAAGATATTTATCGCCGATCAGGGCCGTGACCTCGCAACGCGGGTAGAGCGTGATCCGGGGGGATTCCTCGATGCGCTTGACGAGATAATCCGACATTGTCGCCGCAAGGCAGTCACGGCGAACCAGCATGTGAACATGGCGGGCCTTGCTTGAGAGATAGACGGCCGCCTGACCGGCCGAGTTTCCGCCACCCACGACGACGATATCGCAGCCTTCGCATAGCCTGCCTTCGATCGAAGTGGCGGCATAGTGAATGCCTTGCCCTTCAAAGCGCATCAAATTCGGAACATCGAGGCGCCGATAGCGCGCGCCCGTCGCAACGACGATTGCCCGTGTCGTCACTTGGCTTCCGCCCTCAAGATGGACACGGAAAGGAAAATCGCAGTCGAGGCCGGTCGCGGCCCTGGCAACCGCAAGCCGCGCCCCAAACTTCTGCGCCTGCACCTGCGCGCGCCCGGAAAGAGCTTGGCCGGAAATGCCGGTCGGGAAGCCGAGGTAATTCTCGATTTTGGAACTGGTCCCGGCTTGTCCTCCGGGCGCCATCGCTTCGATCACGACTGTGTCGAGACCTTCGGACGCCGCATAGACGGCGGCGGCCAATCCTGCCGGCCCGGCGCCCACGACGACGACATCATAGATGCGCTTCGGGTCGAGCTGCTCGGTGATCCCCAGCGTATCGGCCAACTCGCTGTTCGTCGGCTTCTGCAGAACTTTTTGGCCGTTGATAATGACGACGGGCAGGTTGCTGCGATCAAGGTGAAACGATTCCAGCGCGGGCGCGGCGTCAGGATCGGACTCCGTATTGAGAAAGCGATGCGGACAAGCGTTGCGCGTCAGGAAGCTTTGAATGCGCAGCGTATCGCCCAGATGAGGACTGCCGACGAGGATGGTGCCGCCTTCGGCATGCTGGATCAGACCGACGCGCCGCAGGATGAAGGCGCGCAGAATGATCTCGCCGATGTCCGGTTCGCCGCTCGCCATTCTGCGGAATGACTCCGGGCTGACCCGGATGACCTTGGTTGGCGCCGCGGCGCGGGCGCAGACGAAGACCGCGCGGCCGCTTAAATGATCGAGCTCGCCGGTGAATTCATGGGCCTCATGAGTTATGACGAGAACATGCCCGCCGTGGCCGTTACTTTCCAGAATGTCGACGGTTCCTTCGATAATGAGGAAGAAATCGACGTTCCGGTCGCCCACATGAAAAAGATAAGCCCCGCCGTCAAAGCTGTCCGGCTTTCCATAGGGCTTTATTCGCTCGATCATGTCCGGCGATAATTTTGGAAAGGTTTGCGCCGGCCGGTCATAAGGATCGGTCGGCATCGCGCCGTCATAACCCGAGCCGAATTTCGAAGGACGCGAAGGGCTCATCAGATATAACGCGGTATGGGGCCAAGCTGCGGCGTTTGATCGGCAAGGTCGACAAAGACCTCGTCGACGTAACACCAGCCCCAACCTTCGGGCGGATCATAGCCCTCGATGATCGGATGATGCGTCGCGTGAAAATGCGCGGTGGCATGTTTGCCGAGCGATTGATCGCAACAGCCGACGTGTCCGCACGTCCGGCAAATTCGCAGGTGAACCCAGGGGCTTCCGGTCTTGAGGCATTCCTCGCAACCACGCGCGCTGGGCGTGACGTCGCGGACCGAATGCATATGGTGGCACTGTCCCATCGCTTTCCACCCTCCAGGCCTTACCGCCGGCCGCGTCGCACGGCGGGCGCGGGACTAGAGACGGGGGGTGCGCAGCCTTGTCAAGCAGAAAGCCAGCGCGGCGGAGCGGGGGAGATCAGGGAAGATAGAACGCGCCGAACAGCACCAGAAATAGGGCAATTCCAAAATGGAGCTCTTGGCGGGTTTCGAATGACGATCCGAAAGCGATCGACGCGAGCTTCGTGACAACGAAAGCCGTGAAAATCGCGGCGATGATCCATTCGGAAATGTCGTTCGAGAGCAATTCTCTGATCGGGTTTAAAAATACGTCCCAGAACATGGCGGGACCTCAGAAATAGATAATGAGCCAAGGCTAGGGGAGACTCATTTACCGAACGCGAAGCTGACGCTTAAATTTCGAGCGGCTTGAACGGCTTTGCCGCGCCGCAACTGTGACACGGAAAACGTCCTTGCAGTGCGAAGGGGAGGCGCGGGCAGAACGAAACCCTGGCGTCAAACGTTCTAGTGAGGTGTGAGGCGAGTGGAGATCGTACGATGCCCATGACCGCCCAAGATGTGATCGCAGTACTCGGCCCGACCGACGAAAACAAAATCGCGGAAATTATCGCAACCGGCGCGACGCCCGCCGAACTGGCGGAAGCATGGGCGTGGATCAACAATGACGAGGCGTTGATCAATGAAGGCCGTCCGCTTCCGAGCGGAAAAATTGCCCAGCTTTGTGCTCTGCTTGAAGAGCCGGACGATGATGAGCCGGGTTTGGCCTAACTCGGGTTACGGCGCATAAATATCGATGTCCGCATCCGCCGATTCCTCATTGGCGGGATCGAATGTCAGCGGCGGCTTGGCGGTTTGTGAGAATTTTAACCATTTCGGTTAAAACTCGTTCCCCAAACGCATTAAGCTTAGAGGGGGGCGTCATGGAGTTCGCCTTGCTTCTGCTGACAATTCTGCTCAGCGCGACATGCGCAGGACTTGTCACGCACAGATTAAACATAAGCAAAGAACGCCTTTCGTTCAGAGTGAGAAAGGCCGAGGACGTTTACTGTACGGCGGAACAGCTCGAAGAGATTTTGAACAATTTCTTCGCGGATAGTTATTCTTTGATTAATTACTGTCTGGCTCGCGAGAACGACGTCGGCCCCGAAGTGACCGAAGCAGTGGCGCAACATTTTTCGCGATTGAAGATGTTGATCGGCTTCTACTTTCCGTCGTTGCGGCCGGGTCTCTCGCGGGTGACTTCAGCGGCGTCCAGCGCCTATGCCACGTTGCAAGCCTATAAGAAGGCTCCCAGCGAGGAGAAAGAATCGCTGGCGCAAATCCTCGATGTTGCCGTGGTCGAAATGAAAGAGGCATTCGAGGCGATGAAGGAAAATATTCTCGCCGTCGGCGAGACGGAGCACATCGGCTTGAGGCTCGCCTTCCTGAAGCGATCGCAGAAGACGCTGCCGTCGAGCCGCGTGATGCCGGTTGCCATTTGATGTGAGGCCGCCTGATGCGGCGGCCTCGAAGCTTATTCATTAGCGGCAGTGCACGCGCCCGTATGGTCCGCGCCAGCAGCCGTTGTAGAAGCGCCAGCCCGGCCCGCGCCAATAGGGGCCATGCCAGGGCGCGGGCGCGTTTGGCCGGCAGCCTCCGTATGGGCCACGGTGAAATGCGGGGCCGCAGCCGCCGGAGGTTAGAATGATCGGCGCCGACGATACGCTCTGCGTGTCGCCGGACATCGGCATGGCTTCAACGTTTGAAGCGGCGAACATTAACGCAGCCGCGGCCGAACACGATAAGATCAGTTTATGCACCTGGTTTCTCCCATTTCGATTTGAGAACACTGAACGCGAGCGTCGCACCGGCGGCCCCCGTTTAATTCGATGAAGACCCCTCACCAGCGATGCCAACCCCACCGGTGCCATCCCCACGGACGACCCCATCCCCAAGGACGATGCCAGCCGGCGTACCAGCCCCAGCCGGGACCATTGGGGACGCAGCGTCCCCAGGGATTGGGATGCCACCCGGGGCCGCAGCCCCAGGCGACCTGCTGCACCTGCGCATTGGCGACAGGTAGTGCGGTGCCTGCAGGCATCGCCGCAGAAATATCTATCGAAGCCATCGTCCCGCCGATGACGAGGCCGACCGTGCTCGCAATTCGAAGCGAACGTCTCATGCCGCTCTCCCGATACGTTGAGGTACATGGCCTGCCGCGTCGCGACCGCCATCACGCGTTTTTAAACGGGGCGAGTCGGGCAATCCGTCGCTGCCTGTCCAAATCTTAATGTCGATTGGGCAGATTTCGGACGAGGCCGTCAGCCAACAATTGTCGTATCTGCGGCGTGCTCGTCGCGGCGAACTCGACGATGCGTTGCTCGAGCTTGGTGCGAATGGCGATGTCCGCTGTACGCGCGCGATCGAGCGCCGCGAGAAGTGCCACCGTGTCGAGTTTTGGCTGTTGCAGAAGATCGGCCGCATCGCGCCGGGCTTGGCGGCCTTCAAATATCGTTTGACGAAGACCGTGTCGCACTTCGCGCAACGCATGGTGGAGGTCGCTGAGCTCCGGCTCCGGAAGTTGCTGGCTTGCCGCCTGCAAAGTGCCGGCGGGGCGGGGCTTGTTCAGCTCCAACCATGCGGTGCCGCCAATCAAGGCCCCCAGCAGAAACACGTTGAGGACGATCGAGATGGCGAGAGGAATACGGGAATCGAGCACGATCTAATCCTCTTCCTCGAGCGACATTGAACCCGATGCGATATCACCGAAAGCGGTTGTCTCCGCGCCAGGCGTATTATGGCTGAGAGAAAAATAGACCGATGGCGCAAGCAGCGTCGCCATGATCATTCCGACGATCACCCCCGCGAAACCGACACCGGCGAGACCGATCCGCCAGCGCACGACGCGTTTCTTCTTGAACTTTTCGGTCGCCTGGCGGAGGACCTGCGCGCGCAGGTTCGCAGACGGCGGCGCCACCCGATGGGAATCGAGCAAGGCATCGAGCTTATCTGCGCGGCGCAGGATTTCCTTGCCCTGCGCGGTCTCGGCAATGGCCGCCGCGGCGGCGCGCTCGGCGTCAGGCCAACGGGCAATTTGCGCGCCGTAAGCGTCGGCCAGAGCGGCGAAGCGCTCAGGATTCATCGCGACATTCTCACCCATTATCCGTGTCCTTCGCTAGGATCGCCCGCAGCGCACGGCGTCCCCGTGCAAGTAAACTTTCCAGCGCGTCGACGCTGACCTCCATGACCGCCGCCGCCTCGATGTTCGACAGGCCCTGATAATAAGTCAGAATGATCGCCTCGCGCTGACGTTCCGCAATCCCTTGCAGGGCTTGCTCCACGCGGTGGCTCGCGTCCTCGCTTTGCGCCAGATCGACGCCTGGGCTATCGACGAGTTCCAGCGTCGCATCGCTCGGCGTTTCTTTGCGGCGGCGCAGCCGATCGTAGCAGAGATTGAGCGCCACGCGATGCAACCAAGTATCAAATCGCGCTGTGCGCGATTGCCAGCGGGCGGCATTGCGCCAAACCCGCAGGAACACGTCCTGCGCGACATCCTCGGCTTCGGCGGGGTCGCCCAACATACGCGTCGCCAGCGAAAGCACGCGCGGCAACTTGCGTCCAATCAAGCTTTGGATCGCCGCCTCGTCACCCGATGCGACACGGCGCACGAGGTCCTCGTCCGGATCTGGATCCATATATCGATGATCCCCGAACATTATGGGGCATCATCGCCTTTGAGTATCGTCTTTTGTCGGCGCACCGCCGGGGTGCGGGCCCCCGGACAAAGGCATCGCCTCTTGACCGATGTCGATGCGGTTCAAGAGCTTTGGCGGCGCGAGGCTCAAGCGCGCATCAGCTCGCAGCCCGGTGAATTTTCCGAGGTTTACCGGGTTGTTCGTCTGCGGACCCGAACTGGGCTTTTTTCCGAGCGGTGCGGGAAGCATCCGGGCATTTTCGGCCGTTGTCGGCGCGAACGAATCCGCAAATGCATCGGCCAATGATTCGGACGAGGACATGGAGCTCCATATCGACAGCGTTCCGCACAATAGAACGAAAGCAATGGGGATTATCGAATAACGAAACATGCACCGGGCTCCGCGCAGCACGACGATCGTGAGAAAAATGCGATTCAGGGCGTTAAACGGGTCTTTTGCGGAAATCCGTCGCCCGGCCGGCGGGGATTTTTTCCAAACCGAGGCCGCTGAAGCAGGGCTGGAATGGCCCACAGGGGCGCCTTAAGGTGCCTGCCGTCAGTGCATAGGGCGTTCGTGATGCCGAGATATTGGTTCAGGGCGAAGCGCATCGGCTGGGGGTGGGGCTTGCCCTTGGTGTGGGAGGGCTGGCTCGTGCTTTTGCTTTTCGTCGCCTTGCTGGCCGCCGGCGCATTCCTGTTTTCGCCGGCGCATTCGCTCGTATCTTACTTGATCTACGCTCTGATCCTCGCGACCATTGTCCTGGTGATCTGCGTCTTGAAGGGCGAGCCGCAAGGGCGTCGATGAGGGCGTTGTGACGTTCTATCGTTGATATTGCGCGTCGCTCACCTGTTCCATCCATTCGACGACGTCGCCGTCGAGAGCCTCCTGAAGGGCGATATGGGTCATGGCCGTCGTCCGCGTCGCGCCATGCCAGTGCTTTTCGCCTGGCGCAAACACGACGACATCGCCTGGCCGGATCTCCTCGACCGGACCGCCGAGACGTTGCGTCCATCCAAGACCCGCTGTCACAATCAACGTCTGCCCGAGGGGATGCGTGTGCCAAGCCGTGCGGGCGCTCGGCTCGAACGTCACTCTGGCGCCGCGGACGCTGGCGGGAGGCGGAGCCTGGAATAGTGGCTCGATCTGCACCGAGCCGGTAAAATAGTCGGCTGACCCGGGATGTGCCAGCCGCGATCCATTGCGTTTGATCTCCACGTCCGTTTCCTTCGTCGATTTTCTCGTTCCGTCTTAATCGCCTTCGGCCGGCACGACAAACCACGCCGCCGTCATCTCTCGAAAAATGATGTTCGCGGCGACGGATCGCGCCGTCTCGTCCGTTTAAAGCGTGAACGAACGTCACCACCGACATGCTCACCCAGCGGGCAGGGCGGATTGGTCTCTTCGTGGTGCTGCCTTTGCAGATTGGAGCCTCGCGTGACGCCAGTGAATAATGAAGCGGCGCTGATCGCGTTCAACCGTTTCGGGTTGGGCGCGCGGCCGGGCGATTTCGCGAAAGCAGGCGATGATCCGCGCGGCTTTCTGAAGTCAGAGCTGAGACAGCCCGACATCGCGCTCGTTTCCTATGACGATCCGGCAAATTCGAACCTGCTCACCAGCACGGCGTGCATCGAGGCCGCCATGGCGGCCAATTTTCAACGAAAGCTTGATCGGAACCGTCTGGTTGCCGCCGTCGCCGCACAAGCCGATACAATGGCGCCCGCCACATCGCCCGCTGCTGAGCCGATGCAGCAAAATGCCCCGCCAAAACCGGACCAATCGGTCGAAAGTCAATTGTTCTGCGCCGAGGCGCAGGCGCGGCTTCGAAAAGCGACGGCGGCCGAGGCCGGCTTTGTCGAACGATTTGTCTATTTTTGGTCGAACCATTTCTGCGTGTCCGTCGCCAAGAATAATATCGTGCGGGCGGCGGCTGGCGCTTTCGAGCGCGAGGCGATCCGTCCCTTCGTCTTTTCGCGTTTCGCCGACATGCTGG